>Ga0265299_10002536_pt1 | contig 18610 bp, 13 predicted proteins | sample AusTroGonzalo_MG_4_FD_193485 | JGI IMG/M metagenome (GOLD analysis project Ga0265299, IMG submission 193485) | Bovine rumen microbial communities from tropical cattle in Woodstock, Queensland, Australia - Gonzalo_02 | ecosystem: Host-associated > Mammals > Digestive system > Stomach > Rumen ... | reverse complement strand
AGGGCAAAAAAAATGGCGACCTTTGGGGGACTCGAACCCCCGTTACCGGCGTGAAAGGCCGATGTCCTAACCACTAGACGAAAAGGTCACCAAAAAAGTGAGAGCGAATGGTGGGTCGGGCGGGACTCGGACCCGCGACCCCCTGATTAAAAGTCAGATGCTCTTCCATCTGAGCTACCGACCCATTCAACTCAAGAAATCGTTTCTGTAACGAACCAGAAAAACGGCGGTATAATAGTGAAAACTTTAAAGAAGTCAAACTTTTATCAGTTTTATTTTGTAACTTGTTGATTTTGTTGATAAAATTTCTGATTGCAGGAATGCCGGCAGGAGAAAGGCGATGTTTTTCGGCTAAAATCTGTCAATTTTATCTTTTTTGAGTAAAATTACGCGTTTGTTTTTCGGAGGTGTTCCATGGCAAAAAAAGAGGTCAGTACCGGAAAGATGATTTTAATGCATCTTTCGTTGATTTTGATATGCGCGATCGTTATTTATCCGGTGCTCTGGGTCATAAAAATGGCTCTTTCGAGCGGTCAGGGGTTTTCGCTTTCGGCGAATCCGATCCCGACTGAGTTCACTCTGAGCAACTTCAAGGATGTTATTTTTACGACAGATTCAAACGGAAGCTGGCTTTTCGGAAGGCAGTTTTTGAACAGCGTCGTCATTTCCGCAGCGACGACACTTCTAGGCATAACCCTTGCAACTACGGCAGGTTACGCGTTCTCTCGCTTTGAATTTCCGGGCAAAAACTTCGGAATGAAAATGTTCCTTGTAAGCCAGATGTTTCCCGGCGTCGTCATGGCGATCCCGCTTTACATCCTGCTTGACAAACTCGGCCTTCTCAACAGCATGGCCGGGCTCGTTCTCGTTTATTCGACGACGGCGATCCCTTTCTGCGTCTGGATGCTGAAAGGTTACTTTGACACGATCCCGAAGGATCTTGAGGAGGCCGCGATCATGGACGGCGCTTCGCAGTGGACGATTTTTATAAAAATCGTCATGCCGCTCGCCAAACCGGCGATAGTCGTAACCGCGCTTTTCAGCTTTATGACGGCATGGAACGAGTTCATTCTCGCCGCGACTTTCCTCGGCGACGAAAGAGCTTTCACGCTGCCGGTAACGCTTCAGCACTATGTCGGAAGCTATTCGACAGAGTGGGGACACTTCGCGGCAGGCGCGATAATCGTTTCGCTTCCCGTTATGATTCTATTTTTCATTCTCCAGAAAAGTCTTATCGGCGGACTCACAGCCGGCGGTGTCAAAGGATAGGCGAAAACCGCTTATGTTTTCTCTCTGAGACACTCTTTTTAAAAAAAAATGCCGTCAGCCTCAAAGTTAAGTTGAATAAATATTTAAAACAATTAAAATAACGAGATTTTTTAGGAGGTCGGCATGCTTTATATCGGCAAAAAACTCGAACTTACGGAATACTTCAAGTCAATTCCTCTGGAGCAGAAGAAGCAGCTTTACAGAGGAATGCGCGCAATTATGGCGATGCTTGTCAAAGTTTCAAAAATGACTGAAATTTATTCCGTCCGCGACAAAATTTTCGCTGAATTTACCGAAACTATGAAGCAGAATATGGATGTCATCCACAATCTTCTGCCTTATGCTTCGGTGACGACAAAAAAAGTCGGTTTTTATTATCAGGAACGCAAAATCAAGCTTTTTGACGAAGGCGAAAGAAAGTTCAGAAACATCTTTCTGACCAACGAAATCAGAGAGCTGTATTTTGTGAAGGGGGTAACGCCTGAAGAAATCGTCAATTTTTTTGCGGTAATTCAGGAGACATTGAACTACACCCTTCTCGACTACGATTTCAATACGAGACTCTGGGATTACGGGATCACGCACATCGGAACGATTTCCGACCCTGACATGGGCGATCCGGAACCGTGGGAAGAAAGCTGGTTCAAAGGCGATGTCCCCGCCGTCACTCCGGAAAAACTTTTTGCGATGCGGCCTCAGAATCCAAACGAGCTCCCGGCTATTGCCAACGAATTCAATATGCTGCCTGTTGTTGACATGGAAAAGTTCAACAAGTGGAAAGAGAGTTGCGGCAAAGAAATGGTCGTCAGCAAGTATCTTGAAAAAGCCGTGAAGATCGTTCTTTCGTCATCGAACCACGAGTCAAACAAAAATATCGTCGGAAAAATATGCGAGTATGCTGTCAAAAATATACAGAACGCAGACTTCATTTCTGGTGTAACCTATTTCAACAACTTGATTTTACTGGAAAAAGAGCTCAAGGACAAGGATGAGGTGATTTACGCAAAAGTCAAGGAGGTCCTCGACCGTATGAAGTCGGAGGATTTCATCGAGACTGTTTTCGAGTTCGGCGCGGTCATGGACAGTTCGCAGCTGAAAAGTTTCAGCGAGCTCATAATTTTCGCGAGTGACATCAATTTCGAGCTGGTGTTCACAAAACTCTGCGAGCTTGATAGCAAAGAGACGCGTCTTTTCTGCCTTGAAGGCCTGGCAAAGAATCTCAAGGATCCTGAAATGGTCCAGAGGTTTATAGAAAATCCCGACTGGCACATCGTGAGAAATTTCCTTTATATTCTCCGTTTTGCATACAATCCTGAATTCCTGCCGCAGGTCCGCGCGGTCATGAACCACGAGGTCAAGCAGATACGGATCGAGGCGGCGCATGTCCTCAGCATTTACGATGCCGACGAGAACATCGAGTACTGGAAAAACGCTGTTTTCTGTCCTGACGAGGAGGTCCGCCTCCTTGCAATCGAAAACCTTGTGAAAGTCAAGGACCAGAAAGAAGTCAAGGCCATTTTGAACGAAGTTTTCAAGCCGACGAATCGTTCGAAATTCAACCTTACCGACTATGAGCGTTATATGGACCGCATTCTGGCATCCGGCAGGAACGAATTTTTTGATCTTCCCGGTTCCATGATATTCTCGGAAAACCGCGAATTAAGAATTATTGCATTGAAATCATTGAATAAAATAAGCAATCTGTCGATGGTTCTGATGCAGATCAAAAGAAGGCTCAGCAGTCAGGAATTTCTGTCGCTCGACCGTGAGGAGATCGACCTTCTGCTCGGTCTGATGAAAGGTGAGATGATAACCCCGATGCTCGAACACCTTGAATTTTTGTTCACGCTTCACGGAAATTTTTTCAACAAGGGTAAATATTTGCCCCTTAAAAAGCAGGTTTTCGGCTACATTATGCAGCGTTCTGCCAAAAACACTGCGATGCGCAGCTGGATAGAGAAGGGGAAAAAGGTCGGAGACAACGAAACCCGTTCCATTCTTGAAGGGAGAGTTTAGTCATGGAAGAAAGAAGAAACAGACCTGAATACGATAATTCGCCGAAAAAATGGCGTTATAACTTTTCAAAATCGCTTTTTACTTTCTGGAAAAATGTCAAAATGTATGGTGACAAAAACGAGAGGATCACCGAGGAAATCACATTTTTCAAACAGGTCCTTGCATTTTTCTTTGAAGAAAAGAACGAGGTTTCGATACTTTTTGACGGAATAGACATAAAAATCGACAAGGTGAGGATCAGGGGTCAAAGGCAGGACGACAAATATTTCGAGGATGTTTACGACCTTTTCCTTTCGCTCTGTATGTCGGGAATCACTTTCAGAAAAGGGGTTACCGACGAGGAGATCCTCACGCTTCTTGCCGTTATCGGCAAATATCCGGTCGGCAGAGAACCGAAAGTCGCGGCATATGAACGTGTCAGAGCTGATCTGCCGCAGCTTCCGCACATCGAAATCTATCCTTACGACCCTGAGGAATCGGGCAATCTTCCGATCTACACGCCGGAGCAGTCGATCCGCAAGATCTACAGTGCTCTGGCAGAAGGTTACAGGGATTACTGCAAAATGGTCGATGCCGCGGAAAGCATTCCGCTGCGCATGATCGAGCGGCGTGTTCAAGATCTCATAAGCATAGTTTCAAATGCCAAAAAAATAGAAACGCTTGAATTTATTATGTTTCTGGCATCTATCCCGGCTTCTTACGGTTCAAGCGAAAATGCTTTCGCTGTCGCAAGAGTCTTCTGGTCGGTTCTGGTTGCGAAAAAACTCAAAGTAGATCTCCAGACCACGAAAAGAATCGCGATCTCGGCATATCTCCAGTATTTTTCGGCGGATAACGGGAAAGGCTATTCCGCGCTTTCGAGAATGGACGATTTCAACTACGACCGTATCGAGGCAGCCCTCAATGTTTCAAGCAGGATCTCCGATTTTTCGGATAAAGGACTGCTTCTTGACACTTCGGCCTCTTCAGGGACCCTTTCCGGCGAAATATTGAAAGTTGTGTCGTATTTCTCGGCAGTTACGCGAAAATGGCCCGAGAATTCGATGTTTGCCGGATGCCCGCTTATGACAAGGCCGCAGGCACTCCGCTCGGTGATCAGAAACAGCGCGAAAGATGTTTTTAAAAAGGAAATCGTAGAAGCCTTCATGTCGATAACCGGCATCTATCCGATCGGCAGCGTTCTCAGAATTTCTGACGGGAACCTCTGCGTTGTTGTCAAAAGATTCAAAAATTTCTTCGACCAGTCCGATGTGCTGATTTTGGACAACACTCTTTCAGTAAAAGAAAGGCGAACAGTAAATGCCGAGAATCTTTTGGATATTCCTGAGGCTGCCGGCGTCGTGCTCCCCGAAAAAACAATCGTTGAAATTCTCAATACATTCCTTGACGAAAGGGAATTGCAGAATGAGAAATCAGAATAAAACTGTCACGCTTGAAAAAGGGCGTGAAAGACTGGCGAAAAACCACAATCCGTGGGTGTATTCGAAGGCTGTAAAACATGTTTCCGACGGAGTTTCGGACGGTGATACAGTCGCCGTTCTTGATTTTTCCGGAAGTTTTGTCGCGTGGGCGCATTACAACAGTAAATCCGGCATCGCTTTGCGTCTTCTGGAATGGGACGAGGCGAAATATCCCGATGAAAACTGGGTTCGGGAGAAAGTTGAAGCGGCAGTAGCCCTCAGAAAAAGGATAATTCCTGAAGACACAAGGATTTTCAGGCTCATTTTTTCGGAATCCGACATGCTTCCCGGCATAGTCTGTGATGTTTTTGAAAAAACCGGAGTTTTGCAGATTTCAACACCGGCTTTTGACAGAATAAAACATCAGCTTGCTGAAATCATTGCAAAAGCGGCTGATCTTGAAGCGGTTTACGAAAAAAGCGACGGCGACGGCAGAAAAATCGAGGGACTGCCTGAAAAATCGGGTTTTCTTTATGGAAAACAGTCGGTTACAAAAATTGTTTCATGTGAAACAAGCCTTTTTTTCGGGATCGATCTGGAAGGACAGAAGACAGGTTTTTACGCTGACCAGCGGGATAACCGCCGGCTTTTCGGCGAAGTTGCAAAAGGTGAAGTTCTTGATATCTGCGCATTTTCCGGGGCTTTTTCGGTCTATGCCTTGAAAAGCGGAGCCAAGCATGCGATTTTACTGGATATTTCAAAAGAATCAGAGGCTTTGGTGCGTCGTAACATGGAGCTCAATTCAATCGATCCGTCGCGTTATACTTTTATAAAAGGCGATGTTTTCGAGCTTCTGCGCAAGTTTTCCGCGGAAGGAAAAAAGTTTGACTCTGTTGTACTTGATCCGCCAAAGCTCGTTCCTTCCAACAAATATCTTGAAAAAGGGCTTAGAGCCTATAAAGACTTGAATTTCAACGCACTGCGTCTTGTTAAAAAAGGCGGAGTTCTTGCGACATTTTCATGCTCGGGCGCAGTGACTCTCGCGGATTTCAGAAGCGCGGTCGCTTTTGCCGCACACGATGCGGGGCTTGAACTTGGAATTCTGCGCCAGCTTCATCAGGCTCCCGATCATCCGATCCGTGTCAGTGCGCCGGAAACTGAATATCTGAAAGGACTTCTTCTTAAAGTCGGATAGCTGCTGGTACGGAAAAAATATCGTAAAATTAGTGAATTACGAACTTTTTTTTACCACTTTTACTCTGTCTGCGATTTTTTTCGTGAAATTGCGCTCGGAGTAGCGTTTTAATCTCAAGATCGCGTTTTTGAACGCCTTTTTGTCGCTTCTGCCGTGGCCTATCCCGACAAAGTGGTTGATCCCGAGCAGGAACGCCGTTCCGTAAAGGTTATACTGGAAATTTCTGAAAACTTCGCCGAAAACTTTGTTGAAGACAAAAGTCTGGATTTTCGGCAGCTGAGACGGTGCGATCTTCGCCTTGATGAGCTGCGAGATCGTTTCGGTAAGACCTTCGACTGTTTTCAGCGCGACATTTCCGGTGAAAGCGTCCGTCACGACGACATCGGTCTCAGGATGCGAAAAAAGGATATTGCTTTCGATGAAGCCTTTGTAGTTTAGTGGTGATTCCTTAAACATTTCAGCGGCTTCTGCGATTTTTTTGCTTCCTTTGCCTTCTTCTGTGCCGACATTCAGGATCGAAATTTTCGAATCTTCCAGGCCGGTCATAAAAAAGCGGTAAGCTTCGCCTAAAACACCGAAATCAAAAAGGTTTTCCGCCTTCGGGTCGAGAGTCGCACCGAGGTCAAGAATTATGAGTTTGTGCTTGTCGACAGAAGGATAACTCGTAGCTAAAGCGGGACGGGTTATATTCGGGATAACGCCGCTTTTGAAATATGCCGCAGTCACGATCGCGCCGGTATTTCCCGCTGAAAAAAAGGCGTCGCCTTTGCCCCCAACCAACAGATCAAGCGCGACATGGACTGAAGAATTTCCTTTATTCCGGAAAGCAAGAGAGGGAGTTTCACCCATTTCGATGCTTTCGCCGGCATCGATAATTTCAAGGTTTTCCGGGATTTTTGCACCGTTCAGACATTCGCGGATCACTTTTTCGGAACCGACAAGCAGAACTTTAATGTCAGGATTTTCGTTGCAGACTTCTAAGGATGAAAAAACGGGAACAACAGGAGCGTTGTCCCCGCCCATAGCATCAACAATGACAGTTGATGTCATTTAAACCTATTGTTCGGAAACAGAGATTATCTCTTTGCCTTTATAGTTGCCGCAGCTCGGGCAAATACGGTGCGGAAGCATCGGTTCGCCGCATTTCGGGCATGCTATAGTTGCCATCGGGTTTGATTTAAGGTGTCCGCCTCTTCTTTTTTTCGAGCGTGCTGAGCAGTGTTTTCTCTTTGGAACCATTGAATCCTCCTAATTTAGTTTATTCGCCGGATCTGTCGCAGCCGCAGTCTCCGAGATTGAGGTCTGCGCCGCACTTTGAGCAGAGGCCTTTGCAATCCTCGCTGCAAAGCACTTTCCCCGGCATGTTCATAACAAGTGTTTCTCTGACATAATCGTCAAGCTCTATCTCGTCGCCTGAATAAAAATAGTCGACATCGGGCGTGTTTTCGGGAAAAAGATAGTAGGTTTCATCCAAATCCATATCAAGTTCCAGATCCGCAAGACATCTGTCGCACGCAGTCAGGACCGTCGCATTTCCGAAAAATCTGATGCAGATAGTTTCGGCGGCGCGGTAAAACTCGACTTTGAGCGAGACATTTTTTATTTTGGCGTTTTCTCCGAGTTCGTCTCCCGCGATGTTGTATTCAACATTCCGCGTAACCTTCGACTCGGTGATTTCACTAAGATAAAGCAGCATTTCAACCACCAAAAAAATAACTGCGGGAATATACTCGTAAATCTTTTTTTGTCAAGGTAAAATTATCGGTCAGCTTTATTCCGGCGGAAAAATAATGTTCAGAAATGCTTTTTCAAGATCTGAAGTTAGTCTTTTTTGATTTTCTTTTTGAGGTCGTCAAAGAGTTTTTTTGCCCCTTCTTCGACGGTTTTTTTGAGTTCGCTGTTTTCGACGGTTTCCTTGAGGTTTTTAAGGCTCTCGTTTGCCTTGCTGTAAACATCTTTCGCCGTGCTTTCAGCTTTTGAGTAAGCGTCTTCGGCAGTCTGTTTGATCTGGCGGACTACATCGTTGTTGATGGCAGCCTGAGCCGCAGCGAGACGCGCGATCGGAACTCTGTAAGGTGAGCAGCTGACATACTGGAGACCGACTCTGTGGAAGAAGTCTATGGAAGCCGGATCGCCGCCGTGTTCGCCGCATACGCCGAGTTTGATGTTCGGTCTTGCCTTTTTGCCGCGTTTTGCCGCGATTTCAACGAGCTGGCCGACACCGGTCTGGTCGATCGAGCGGAAGGGGTTCTTTTCCAGAATTCCTTTGTCGATATACTGATATATGAACTTGTTCGCGTCGTCACGGCTGTAACCGAGGCACATCTGGGTGAGGTCGTTTGTTCCGAACGAGAAGAATTCGGCGTGTTCCGCGATTTCGTCGGCGGTAAGAGCGCCTCTCGGAACTTCGATCATCGTTCCGACAAGGAATTCGACGTTGATGCCTTTCTCTTCAAAAACTTTTGCCGCTGTTTCGCGGATGATCTTTTCCTGATACTTGAATTCGTTTACGTTGCCTACAAGCGGGACCATGATTTCCGGGAACACTTTTACCCCTTTCTGAGTGAGTTCGCATGCAGCCTCGATTATTGCCCTTGTCTGCATTTCGGTGATTTCGGGGCGTGTTATTCCGAGTCTGCATCCTCTGAGACCGAGCATCGGGTTAATCTCGTGAAGAGCTTTGATCTTGTCGTTGATTATTTCCTCGGAGCAGTTCATGATCTCGGCCATTTCCTTGATCTGCTGCGGTTCGCTCGGAAGGAACTCGTGAAGCGGCGGGTCAAGAAGTCTGACTGTTACCGGAAGTCCTCTCATCTCCTCGAAAATAGCGAGGAAGTCGTTTCTCTGATGTCCGATGAGTTTTGCAAGGGCAGCCTTTCTTCCTTCCAGATCGTCGGCAAGGATCATCTCACGGACAGCTTTGATCCTGTCGCCTTCAAAGAACATGTGCTCTGTCCTGCAGAGTCCGATACCCTGAGCACCGAATTTACGTGCCTGGGCAGCGTCTCTCGGCGTGTCGGCGTTTGTTCTGATTTTAAGTGTGCGGCGGTTGTCGGCCCATGTCATAAGCTCCTCGAATTCTTCGTTGAATTTAGGAGTTTCTGTTGCGACTTTGCCGAGAAGAACTTCGCCCGTGCTGCCGTCTATCGAGATCCAGTCGCCTTCTTTGAGAACGAGATCCCCTGCTTTTATCGTTTTTCCTTCGACATCGATGTTAAGTCCGCCGCATCCGCTGACACAGCATTTTCCCATGCCTCTTGCAACGACTGCTGCGTGGGAAGTCATTCCGCCGCGTCCTGTGAGTATGCCGTTTGCAGCGACCATTCCGGTGATGTCTTCAGGGCTTGTTTCGAGTCTGACGAGAATAGTCTCAAGACCGTTTGCTTTCCATGCGGCAGCGTCTTCTGCGTTGAAGACTATCTGGCCTGTGCCTGCGCCCGGGCTTGCCGGAAGACCTTTCGTGATGAGTTTCGCGCTCTTTTTGCTTTCTTTGACGAACTGCGGGTGAAGAAGCTGGTCGATCTGGTCGGGAGTGACTCTGAGAAGGGCGTCATCTTTGGTGATAAGCTCTTCGTGAACCATGTCTACCGCGATTTTTACAGCCGCGGCAGCAGTTCTTTTGCCGTTTCTGGTCTGAAGCATCCAGAGTTTTCTGTTTTCGATCGTGAACTCGATATCCTGCATGTCGTGGTAGTGAAGTTCCAGCTTTTTGTAGATGTTGGAGAGATTTTCGTAAACTTCGGGCATGTATTCCTCGAGCGACGGATATTTGCTCTTTCTTTCCTCTTCGCTGATATTGTGATCCTCGGCCCATTTTCTGCTGCCGGTAAGGGTGATCTGCTGCGGAGTTCTGATCCCGGCAACAACATCCTCGCCCTGAGCGTTGATGAGGTATTCACCGAAGAAAATATGCTCGCCGGTAGCCGGGTTTCTCGTGAAAGCAACACCTGTCGCACAGTCATCGCCCATGTTTCCGAAAACCATCGCCTGAACGTTGACGGCGGTGCCCCAGTCGTCGGAGAAGCCGTTCATCTTGCGGTAAACGATAGCGCGCTCATTCATCCAGCTTCCGAAAACCGCGTCGATCGCGCCCCAGAGCTGTTCTTTCGGGTCGGTCGGGAATTCTTTTCCGGTCTGTTCCTTGACGATGACTTTGTAGCTTTCGACAAGTTCCTTCAGGTTTTCGACCGTCATTTCGAGGTCGTTTTTGATTCCGTATTTTTCTTTGAGGCTGCTGATCGCCTGTTCGAAGTGCTCGCCTTTGATCCCCATGACGACATTGCCGTACATCTGCATGAAACGGCGGAGGCTGTCCCATGCGAAGCGGGTGTCGGACTCTTTTTTGATAAGACCGTTAAGGGTGTTTTCGTTGAGACCGAGGTTGAGGATCGTATCCATCATGCCGGGCATCGAAGCGCGTGCGCCGCTTCTGACCGAAAGAAGAAGGGGATTCTCGGGATCTCCGAATTTTTTGCACATAACTGCTTCTATTTTCTTAAGGTTTTCTTCGACCTGTTCTGCAAGTTCGGGCGGATAGTTTTTGTCATTTTTGTAGTAGACTGTGCACATATCGGTCGCGATAGTGAAACCTGCCGGAACCGGGATCTGCATGTTGCACATTTCGGCGAGGTTTGCCCCTTTGCCGCCGAGGGTGTTTTTCATTGAAGCATTTCCTTCAGAACCCTGCGGTCCGAAGAAATAGACGAATTTTTTTGCTGCCATTTTTTCCTCCAGAATTTAATTATTAGTGGTTAAAAACTTCATTTTTTTCAAAAAACTTAAAAACGCGTGTTTATACTCAGACAGCGGAAAATTGCAAGTGAAAAGTTTCGTGGAGTAGGGAATCTAGGGAGTTTATGGTGTTTAGGGAATATGGAGGCTTAGTTCTTTCTCATTCTGAAAGCTAATGCGGAAATGAGCGCGAAAAGTGCCGCGACAGCCGCAAAAACAGCTTTCGGCGAGTTTTCTTCCGAAGATGTGATCGAGCAGCCGCTGTCACCGCCGCAGTCTTCTACATCAGGATTGCAGGAATATTCGTAGATCTGCGAGAAAACTGGAACACCGACAGCTTCCGTGAAGTTTTCGCCTTTCGGTTTTTCGACTTTGATCTGGAAGCTTTCACCTTCGCTCAGGTTAAGTTCAGCTTTGACCGTGAGATATTTGTCCTGATTTTCGGGAAGTTCGAATTCGAACGAGAAATCCTGCGAGCCCGTAGCCTTGAATTCGGTCGTCGAAGCGAGTTCGGTGTCGCCTTGTCCGTCGTTGTTATTGTCTTCGTAAATGGCGAGGCGGGTGACGCCGGAACCGAACGAAACGACATTCGAACCGACAGTTTTCACGGTTATCTTCTTGAGTGTGTCTGCCGATCCTTTAGCCATGACTCTGAGCTGAAGGACATCTCTGAATCTGTTCATCTCCGATTTTGCCGGAACTTCCGGATCGTGCGGACCTTTCGTCACGATAAGACCGTTGTTCGGCTCGAACTGGAATTCGCCGAATTCTACCGGGAACTTGCCTTCGACTTTAGGTTCGCCGCCGTCGGAAACGAGTATTCCGCCTTCATTGACGGATGTGCCGAAGAATGCGTTGTTGGTGATTTCTGCGCCTTCTTTGAATTTTGCGTCAAGAACAAAGAGTATGTTGTTCTTTTTGTTGTTCCAGAGTCTGCCGCCCTTGGAAGCGGGGAAAAGAACTTCGCCGTCAGCTGCTTCGTCTGCCGAAGCCAGAAGGATGTCTTCCGGATCTGCGGATCCGTTACCGTTGACGTCATTGTACATTTTGAATCCGGAAAGCGAAATGTTGCTGTTGTTCGCGTTGATGTCGACTTTGAGTTTGATCTGGTCAAGCGTGAAGTAGCATTCTTCGCCGCCTTTGCCGGAAAGCTCAAGCTGACCGACGACAAGTTTCTCCTGCGGGTTGCTGATGAGGATCTTGCCGTCTTTGCTTCCGCGGTTGTTTTTGCCGACAGACGCTGTGATCTCACTGTTCTGGCATTTTACGATCGCAGGATCCTCGATGCATGCACCGGTTTCGTTTTCGCAGACATAGCCTTCGGGGCAGTCTTCGTTTTTTGTGCATGCCGCAGCTCCGACACCGCCGCATTCAGAAAGATCGACTGCATCCTGCGAGTTGACGCATTCAGCCGATGCAAGTCTGAGTTTGACGGGGATACCGAGGTTCGTTCTGTATGAACTGTTGCCTGCGGCTTTGTATGTTGCGGTGTTTTCAATGATCTGGTTTTTCGGAGTGTCGCCTTTCGCTTTTGCTCTGAATCTTACGACAACAAGGTCGTCGCAAGTGAGATATGACGCGTTTTCGTCACAATTTTTAAGCGGATCCTTAAGTTTGAATCCGTCCTTGAGCGGGAAACCGTTGGAATCGGGAATGGGAATCCAGCGTGTCGCGATTTTCTTGTCGTCAACGACATTGAAGCTTGTCGCATATTCGGTCGAACCGGGGACATATTCCATGCCTTCGGGGATGTTATCTATGATGGTGAGATTCGTTGCCTCGTCAGTTCCCCAGTTCTGTATCCTGAGCGCGAAAGTGTGCTCAAGACCGTTCTGGCACCATTTTCCGTCGAAGGAGTACGGGTTGGTCGCACCTGCCGGCGTGCATGCTACTTTTTCCGGAAGGCCGGGGATATCGAACTGCGGAGCCTTGGTGTCGACCGAAACGATCATGTAGTTCGTGATCGCGGAGTCTTTGTTTGCACCGACTCTAAGGGTGATGTCTTTTCCGCCTTTGTTGAACTGTGATGCATATGCGGAATCTTTGGACGAGTCAATGACGAACGTATCCATATCCATGCCGTATTCGATTTCGTCGAAGTTGAGGCCTGAGCAGTTGCCGGCCGCGTCTTTTGTCGGAATACCGCCGATGCACTGCGGTTCTCCGGCTTCGTTGTAGCCGTAGACCGAAGAGATCGAGTTGAAGATTTCGGTGTAGTCAAGTCTCTGGAAATTTTCTTCCGCAAAGGCTGCTGGATTGCATTTGTTGGAAAGAAGAAGCCAGTCGGAACCTTTGCCGCGGACCTGAATGCCTTCGGGAACAAGCTGGTGATCCTCAGGATTGAGTGTGTAAAGTCCCGGGTCGCCTTCGTGTGAAGCGAGGGTTATTCTGATTTCAGGATCTGTCGGGAAAGTGAAACCCTGGACTTTGATCTCTGCATATTCATACCAGTATGCTCTGAAACCGTCGTAGATGTAGATCTTCTTCGGGCTGATTTCGATCGAAGAGTAGATGAGGATTATCGACCAGTCGGAAACAAGTTCGGTGAATTCCTGGTAAATGCCGTCCTCGGCGCATTCAAGCCCGGAAACAGTGTAGCTTCCGAAAAGGGAGTCGCCGTCACGGACGATCGTTCCTTCCGCAGCGTTCTTTCTTGCCGTATCCTGGATTTCCTTGAGGTCGTCGGTGATGTCGACACGGTAGGTGAACCAGCTTTTTTGCGGGTTATCTGTGTCTTTAAAAGCGTCAAAGCCGAATTTTGCCTTTCCTGCTGCCGCTTCGGAAACTTTGTATGCTTTTTTCGCCTTTACAGTCCATGATTTGGAGATCTTGCCGTCTTCGGACTGGAAAGCAAGCTGAACTTCATTGTCGGTCGGCTGGTCTTTTTTTGCCACTGCGATAGCACCCGTCCATACGAGGAATGCCCTTTCGACAATTGCATCCGACGGAATATGCTGATAGCTCAGATTGTAAGTGCTGGAGTCTTTGCAGGTGTCGCCCTGCGGGTTGCAGTTTGCGGCATCGTCAGGTTTTTTGTTGTCAATAAGAGATTTGAACATTACATGATAGCCGTAAGCACCGTCTTCCCATTTAAGCTCGTCCTGGTCCGAGTATTTGGAAACATCGGGGCCCATGTTTTTCGCTCCGGCCGAAAAAGGCACGATCAATGCCAGTAAAGCCAGAAAAATAAGTCTTTTCATAAAATCACCTCAATAATAGTGTTGAAAAATAACCACAAAAAAACCTAGAGATAATAGTCAGCATAGTTTTTTTGTCAAAAGTATTTTTTGATAAACTCCTGAAATTGAATAAACTCAGTACGGATTGTTTTTGAGTGCGCGATGGCAGGTTTTCAGAACAGCGGCTGGATAGTTTGCACGGAACCGGAATTTTTCGGGCTTATGCCGGGAACGAAAGTCCATCTTTCACAGTGCATTTCGTGTGCAAGAGAGTTCTGTCCGGTGAAGCCGCAGCTTTTCACGGCGTTTTTTCCCGAGTGGATAGAACTTTCCGAAAGTCCGCTTAATCCGAAGATCGTCGAACTCAACAAATCGCTTGCGAAAAAAAGAAAACTTACGCAGCTCTACTGCCCGAGAAAAAAACAGGCATCGCAGGACTGCAGCGCGCATTCCTCTTTCTGCAAGTACAATCTGGTATGCGGCGCTTTCAACGAGAGAACAGGGAAGAATTTTATAAAATCTTTAAGATGGAGGAAAGAAATGGTTTATTTCGTGATGTATCTTGACGGAACGACGGAACTTGTAGGCAAAAACGATCTGGGGAACGTCGATATCGACAAAGTCGAGCGCGTCTATCCCGGAAACTACGAGGTAAGGATCGTGTCGGAACTTGTTCCGCTCGGTGAGGAAAAGGAAAAACTTGAGGAGACGGTAAGCGCTTTCAAGGAAAAGTACAGCGGGAACGTTGTCTCGGGCGAAGGGCTCGTCGATTTCGAATCGTGGTTCGCGAATGCCTCCAACGGCGACAGCGCGATAATTCCCGAAAAAGTTCTCGTTCCGCAGAAGACCTACAAAGTCATGAAAATCAAGGATGTCGTCGAAACCGCCGAGGTCAAAGTTGAAAAACCCGCCGTCAAGTCTGCCGTAATTGTTGAAAAAGAACCCGAAAAGAAACCTGAAAAGAAGCCCGAAAAACTTCCCGAAGAACCGCAGCAGTCGCTTTTTGAGGCAAAACAGTCCGAAATTTCTGATGAAAATGTTCAGGAAAAAGGAAAAAGGGGAAGAAAAAAGAAAATCACGGAATAGTTATGCTGCTTGAAAGTTTCGAAGCTGCGGGTTTCAAGGACGAAATCGCGGCGATCGGCGATCCGCTTTTCGGCGGAGAAACTTCTTTATATATAGAAGAAATCATAAATAAAAAATCGGACCACAAAATTTTTGCCGTTTTCCGCGGTGAAAAAGTTGCCGGATTTTTAATTTTGTCCGCTGTCCTTGACGAGGCTGAAATTCTCGAAGTCGCCGTTTCGGAAAATTTGAGAAGAAAGGGGATCGCGTCGGAACTCATGGAAGAAATTTTTGACTGGTGCGGAAAAAACGGAATCGGACGGATCCTTCTCGAAGTGAGGGAGTCAAATTCTGTGGCTCGGAATTATTACGAAAGATTCGATTTTGTTAAAGACGGTTTCAGGAAAAACTACTATAGAAATCCTTCGGAAGATGCGGTTTTGATGTCGAAAAAACTCTCCGGCGCATCTTGATCCATAAAAGTGCCAAAACGCCCCGAAATCTGAAAAAAAGAAAAAATCAAAAAAACTTGCTATTTGTAAAAGTTAAATAAAAACAATGTGTTATGGCAAAAAAACGCCAAATTTTTGACAATGGGGCCTCCCTCCATACAATGCCTGCGGTTTTTTGGTAATGGTAGATATTTTAGGAGTAGTTTAGACATGCCGACCATTAATCAGTTAATAAGAAAAGGTCGTAAAGACCAGCAGAACAAAAGCAAGTGCCCGGCACTTGTTTCATGTCCTCAGAGAAAGGGTGTTTGTGTCCGTGTTTACACGACAACCCCGAAAAAGCCCAATTCAGCTCTCAGAAAAGTTGCCAGAGTCCGTCTGACAAGCGGTTTTGAGGTTACCTGCTACATCCCTGGCGAAGGCCACAACCTTCAGGAACACAGCGTTGTTCTCGTCCGCGGCGGCAGGGTCAAAGACCTCCCCGGCGTTCGTTATCACATCGTCAGAGGTACGAACGATACATCGGGTGTAAACAACAGAAAACAGAGCCGTTCGAAATACGGCGCTAAGAGACCGAAGTAATTAAGGGAGTTGAATAATGCCAAGAAGAAAATGCGTTTCAAAAAGAGAAGTTCCGGCAGATCCGAAATACGGAGATGTCCTTCTTCAGAAATTCATCAACAAAATCATGCTTCGCGGTAAGAAAAGTGTAGCAGAAACAATAGTTTACACTGCTATTGAAACAGCTGCGCAGAGCAAGAAAGAGAATCCGGTTGACATTTTCAAAGCCGCTCTCGACAACATCAGACCGCAGGTTATGGTTAAATCGACGAGAATCGGCGGCGCGACCTATCAGGTCCCGACCGAGATTTCTCTTGAGAACAGCCAGGCGATCGGCATGAAATGGATGATCATGTTCTCCCGCAAAAGAAGCGAGAAAGGCATGGCAGCCAAACTTGCAGGCGAGATCGACGACGCTTTCAACAAAAGAGGAAACTCTTTCAAGAGAAAAGAAGATACTCACAAAATGGCAGAAGCGAACAAGGCTTTCGCTCATTTCAAGTGGTAATAATCGGAGGCCTCTAGTTCCATGTCCGCAGCTGAAAAGCACATAGCTCTCGAAGATATCCGCAATATCGGTATCATGGCGCACATCGATGCCGGTAAGACGACTACTACCGAGAGAATACTTTTCTACACGGGCGTTTCCCGCAAAATGGGCGAAGTCCACGAGGGGACCGCAGTCATGGACTGGATGGATCAGGAGCAGGAAAGAGGCATTACGATCACTTCCGCTGCAACGACATGCTACTGGCGCGAAAAAAGGATCAACATCATTGACACTCCCGGACACGTTGATTTCACGATCGAAGTCGAGCGTTCGCTGAGAGTCCTTGACGGCGCGGTCGCTGTTTTCTGTGCGGTAAGCGGTGTAGAGCCTCAGTCCGAGACCGTTTGGAGACAGGCAGACAAGTACAAAGTTCCGAGACTCGCGTTCGTAAACAAGATGGACCGCATCGGTGCCGATTTCTTCCATGTTATCAAAATGATGGAACTGAAACTCGGTGCAAGAGCCGTTGCGGTGCAGGTTCCGGTCGGAAAAGAAGATTCTTTCTGCGGGATCATCGACATCATCAACATGACGACGCGCTATTACGACAGCGATGTTCTCGGTTCCGTGTTCAGGGAAGAGAACTCGATCCCCGAAGAATATAAAGAAGTAGTCGACCAGTGCCGCGAAAAACTTTTCGAAGCTCTCTCCGACTACGACGAGGAGATCATGGCTCTTTTCCTTGACGGCGCTCCGATTGAACCTGCGAAGATCCGCGCGGCTTTGCGCAAAGCTGTCATCAGCAACTCGATTTTCCCGGTTCTCTGCGGCAGTTCGTTCAAAAACAAAGGCGTCCAGCTTCTGCTTGACGCAGTTGTTGATTATCTGCCTTCTCCGATGGATGTTCCTCCGATAAAAGTCACTTCCGTCAAAGACGAAAAGGAAAAATTTGTCAAACCGACAGATTCTTTCCCTGGTGCTTTGATTTTCAAAATAATGTCCGATCCTTACGTCGGCGAACTCAGCTTTGTCAGGGTCTACTGCGGCGAACTTGCTGTCGGCCAGCAGTATTACAACCCGCTTTCGGACAAAGTCGAGAGAGTCGGCAGACTGCTTCGGATGCACGCAAACAAAAGAGAGGATGTCGAAGTCATCACGGCCGGAAACATCGGTGCGATCGTCGGTCTGAAATACGCGACTACGGGATCGACGCTCTGCTCGAAACACGATGCGTTCGTTTTCGAGAAGATCACTTTCCCGGAACCTGTAATCAGCATCGCGATTGAACCGAAGACAAAAGCCGACGAGGAAAGACTTGCGCTTTCTCTTGAAAAACTTGCGAAGGAAGATCCGAGTTTCAGAGTCAATGCAGACGCTGAAACCGGTCAGACCATCATTTCCGGAATGGGCGAGCTTCACCTCGAAGTCCTTGTCGAGAGACTCCGCAGGGAATTCAAGGTCGATGCCCATGTCGGAAACCCGATGGTAAGTTACAGAGAAACTTTCTCGAAACCTGTCAGAATGGAACACAGGCTTGTAAAGCAGACCGGCGGCAAAGGCCAGTATGCCCATGTCGTTATGGAATTCGAGCCGCTTCCTGCAGGTTCGGGCATTGTTTTCGAAGATCAGACAAAGGGCGGGATCATTCCGAAGCTGTTCGTCGGCGCGATCGAAAAGGGCGTTCAGACGGCTGCTTTCGGAGGAAGATACGGTTTTCCGGTGGTTGATGTGCATGTGGCTCTGGTTGACGGCTCCTTTCATGAAGTCGATTCTTCTGAAATGGCATTCAAAGTCGCTGCTCTCAACTGTTTTAGAGATGCTGAGGAAAAATCGAGTCCGAGGATCCTTGAACCTGTCATGAAAGTCGAGATCAATGTTCCCGAGCAGTATCTGGGTGATGTTATGGGCAACCTTCAGTCAAAGAGATCTGAGATCATCGGTTTTGAAGACGCTGCCGGCGGAATCAGAATCATCAATGTCGAAGTTCCTTTGGCTGAGATGTTCGGTTACATGACAAGCCTCAGATCGCAGACACAGGGAAGAGGAACGTTTACGATGGAATTTTCCCACTACAAGGAAATTCCTGACAATATTAAGAAACAAAAATTTGGTATAACTTTCTAACAAAGGAGGAAAAAATGGCAAAAGCGAAATTTGAAAGAAGCAAACCGCATGTAAACATCGGTACGATAGGTCACGTAGACCACGGCAAAACGACGTTGACGGCAGCAATCACGAAGACCCTGGCAGCA
>Ga0265299_10002533_pt1 | contig 18622 bp, 20 predicted proteins | sample AusTroGonzalo_MG_4_FD_193485 | JGI IMG/M metagenome (GOLD analysis project Ga0265299, IMG submission 193485) | Bovine rumen microbial communities from tropical cattle in Woodstock, Queensland, Australia - Gonzalo_02 | ecosystem: Host-associated > Mammals > Digestive system > Stomach > Rumen ... | reverse complement strand
TAGATAGTCTGTAAACTTTCGTTTTAACATATATGCCTAATTATTTGATTGCCGCAAAATTACAAACCTATTTGCAGATTTCCAAAGGTTATTTTAAAAACTTTTGCAGATTTTCGGAGGTTATTTTTGATATAGATGCAGATTTTCGGAGGTTATTTTTGTGTCGAATGCAAATTTACGGAGGTTTTGTCAAGTAAATATTGCGGGCAAAGGATACTGAATAAGCACATAAAACGGCAACAGATTCTGAAACAAGTTCAGAATGACATTTGCCGTTTTTCAATCTACAAGCACCCAGAATATGGCAGTCCCTTGATATAATCCTCCATCCATTGCCAGTCGGGTTCATATTCACCTTGGGTGTTTAGGATTGCTGGAAGTTTAATTTGTGATTTTTTTAGTTTTGTTTGACTGCATTTTCTGCCATAGTTATACCGATATTGTTCCTTATTTATTAATGTTGTGAGAAACATTGCAATATATGACGTTAGGTGAAATTTGGGAATTAATTCTTCTACATGGTCACTTGCCGAAAAATCTTTTTCTTGATATGCACAAAAACCCAATACAGCAGAATCAACAGTAAGAATATTTCCTTTTTCTGTTTTTATATTGTAAAAACCTTCTATGCCGTTATTGATAGCTTGCGTTGTAACATAAGGCCAAAGTCCTAATCCAGATTCTTCTAATTCAATTTTGGGGGTAGTTATGGAACCTTTTATGTTGAAGAGTTTTGTATAACGAAACCATTTCCACTCTTTTGTATTTAATTGTAATTTATTGTTTGACAATGGTTTTGTATCAAAATTCTTTTCCCATACAGACTTTGACTTGTCTGGTAATTTCGGAACAAGTTTTTTCTTTACAAAATCTTCAATCCATTGCCAATCGGGATTACCTTCTTCTTTTATGGGAAGTTTGATTAGTGAATTTTGCATTAATTCTTTATCCCATTTTCTACCATAATTGAAACGATATTTTTCCTTGTTTATAATCGTAGTAAGAAATAATGCGGAATATATATTCATTTCAAATTTTGGGTACAAGACATTAACATCGTCAGTAGCCCAAAATTGCTTTGCTTGATAATATGCTTCTGCTATTGATCCATTATAAGAAACGGTAATTGTGTTGGCTGAATGCAAATATTCATTATTTGATATTTTCGCTGTAATGCCATTGTTGGAATCCGTTGCTCCTATGTATGGAATTTCTCCATCTATCATGTCGGCTTTTGTCAACCGTTTTCCCTTTTTTATTTCAAATTCATATCGTTAACCCTATAGCTTATTTACAAAACAGCATATATAACAACTTCATTTCCAAATATACAATATATCCGTTGCAAATATAATATAAAATAGGAAACAGAAATAATAAATCGGCATAAAAATGTTAACCATTTTTAGTTGTAGCCTGCAAAAAAGATATATCGTTTTTGCGGCAAATACTACAATTATTCCTCACCAAACCAATACCTATACAACGGCACATCCTTCTTCATATATGGTTTCAGCGATTCCTTTGGGATTTCGATGTCGATACCACCGGGGATGAAATTGACGCTGGAATTGTAGCAAACGAAAAATTTGTCCTCGTTCAAGAAATAGTTGCCGTTAAATACTTCTTCATTTGTAATCTGTGATGCGTCATCTTCTTCGCCCGACTGCCATTCGGTTGTCTGCTCCCAGATATACTTTTCTACGACCTCCTTGACCTTGCCTACATTGCTGAAAATATCCTTCTCGGTCATTAACTTACCTGTAGAAAGGTCGTAAATGTAATAATAATAGCTCAATGCATTGCGCGGACTTGTTGAAATCTCGCAAAGTGAATATTTTGCAAATACAATAAACCCGTCAGTAACAAGCACAGGATAAATGCTGTCCAAATCATACTCCTCGAAGTATTCAAAATATTCTTCGGTGGAATCGGCAAGCGCCTCCTGATATATCTCTAGCGATTTAGCAACATACCTGTCAATATCTTTCTGAACATCCTTTCCATCGGAAACTTCGCCAAGTACAGCACTGCGAATGGCAAGAATAGCCTCGTTGTCGGTATCGGCAGGCAAAACGGCATGGAAGGTAAACGAACAGCCCTTTCCGGACTTTACAGCACGGTAGGTTTTCAGCTCAAGTTCATGGGTCTCCTCCTCTACTGGCATAGCATCCAATTGGGGAAGGCTGTCGTTTATAATTTCTTCATGCTTTGCATCTTTTTTCTCATCTGCAGTTGGCTCGGTAGTCTTGCCCTTGCAAGAACAAATTACTGCCGAGAGCAATATTGCGAAAAATATGTAATGTATGGTTTTCATGTTCAAAGTTCAATGTTTAAAGTTTCTAAGTTTCTATGCCTGCGGCGTTTCTAAGTTTCTAGGTTGGGCACAAAGGCTCGAAGGCTTAAAGGCTTGAAGCCATTTTGGGACTTATAGCCTTCTCTTCTTCTAGCCTTTTAGCCCACTATTTCTTTTTCTTCTCCGGATACCAATACTCATACAAAGGTCCATCCTTTTTCAATAATGGCTTCAACAAATCCTTAGGCAATGCAACCTTGGGCATTCCAAGAGAATTCGGCCCATAATCGTATGGCTGATATTGATAATAGAGAGAATCTTCCGATATGCTGAAATTTCCATTCACATTACTGTCACCATTATTCCATATATCGTCCAAATCGTTGAAATATTCCATGTCAATAGCAGCGTTTATCATTTCAGACAAAATTCTCTTTGTCGTATCGTTCATGACAAAGATGTCGTTCTCTGTAACACGCTTACCAGTGGTCATATCATATACCCTGTATACATTTTCTGATATTTCGTGAGCACCACCTTCGTACTCATAATGGCTATTGTAAAATACAAGCAAAGAGCCTCCCTCAAACTCAGGGTATATGCTATCGTAATATATCTCGTAATTTATCAACTTGGACTTTTCTGCTCCTATTTTATTTCTAAAATCATAGAACTGTGACTCGATAGAATCTGCAAATATCTCGATTCCACTCTGAATCTCCCGCCTAGAATTGTCGGTATAAAACGACACCAGATCGGCACGAATACTGTCAAGGCTCGCCGTTACATTGGATTTTGGTATCATGAAGTATATAATTACCTCTAGATTTGCATCATCCTCGGGAGTACGACTTGTAGAAAACTCCTCGTATTCAACACCAACATTTTCATTTGACTCAACTGCTTGGCTTTCTTTTTCCTCGTGACAACAATACAATATCATTGACAGAACAACAACAAGCGCTATAGAACTCAACTTTTTCATATTCAATTATTTTTTCTCAAACCAATATTTATATAGCCAGTTTTCCTTTTCCATATACGGCTTAATCCAACTCTTCGACACGCCCATCTTCACATCGAAACCGTAGGCATAATTGATTTCGTAGGGAGCATAGACAAAGAAAAGCGAATCGTTGTTGAAGTAGAAATCACCACGGTTGAAAACCTCATCAATAAGGAAACCATCTGGGTCATCGAATTCTGAGCCATCGAACTCGCCAAGGTCTTCGTTTGCGCTATCGCGGAACTTGCGTGCAATCTTGAGCCAGTCGGCATCTTCCTTAAACATTCCGTCCCTAGTCATTATCTCGCCAGTAGTACGATCGAAGACAATAGTGCTCTGCGAAATGTCATAATGTGCCATGTAGTTGTCCATATAGCCATCGGCTGTTTCCATAACAAGATACTTGTCGAGAACCAACACCGGTTCGATATTCCAAACAGTAGAAACTTGCAAATCGTCATCGTCGTCAGCATCTTTAGCTTTTTCCTCAGGGGAGAACATCTTGTCAAGATAAGCCTGGATGTTGTTAATGTCGACATCCTCGCCAACCAACTGGCGCAAAATCTTTTCCATAACCTTGTCGCCGTTTGGCACAGGCAATGTCAACGTTGCCGAACTAGCATACTCGCCGTCACCATCCGAAGCTTCGTAGGTCCTGAAAACAACACCGTTTAATTCGTAGGTAGGGTCTTCGTCAAATTCAATGTCAACAATATTGGATACACCATCAGTATTTTCAATAATCTTTGCAGCTTTGGAATTACCGCATGCAACAGCAAATGCTGCTCCCAAAACAATAACCGCAGGAATCAAAAACTTTCTCATATCATTTATCTTTTATTAAACCAGTATTCATAAAGTACACCATCTTTTTTCAAGTACGGCTCTAGCCACTCCTTCGACAGAAAAACTTCCGGTTCGCCAAGCATATAAGGGCCGACCTCGTAAGGCTGGTAAAAAAACGTCATACCTTTGTCGTCGAAGACAAAACTAGCATTAAGCAGCTCAGGACCCGCTTCAGCAAAAATATCCTCCTCGTTACCAGCAAGCTTCACCAGTTCTTCGTGAATCTTGACGCCAACAGTTTGCCTAATCTCTTGAGAAGCAGCATAAATATCGTCTATCGTAATTATTTCGCCAGTATTCAAGTCGAACATATAATACACATCTGCCCACTGCGGATGATTCTGTTCGCTTGGCCAGAACAACGACGAATGCAACATATATGCAACGTATTTTCCCCCTGTTACATTTAACGGATATACACTCAATTCGCTTTCATGATACTCATCGCCCTCCTCGGCATAGTTACCATCGGCATACGCATTAAAACGACCTTCCAACTGATCCTGTACACTATCCGCATCTATCGAATAATCATCAATCAGACGTTTGATAATCTTTTTATTAGCCAGAGAATTTTCACTTGCTGGCAATATAAGGAGAGTTTCATCCGCCAAATCCTTTGTACGAATATTAAAATAATACCTCTTGAACTTAACTCCGCCAATGAGTGTATCGGTAATTTCTTTTGTATATTTTTTCTTCTTTATGATGTCGTTCAAATCGACAGACAGCGCCTGCTCGACCGACACAGCAGAATCAGCCACAAGCTCTGTGCGGTCTTTCTCGATAGAGCCGGCTTGCCCAGTCCTTTCTTCATTATTCGTCCCCGCCTTACAGCCTACTACCGCAAATACGACAAACAAAAATCCAAAAAAAACATTCATTTTCATTTCTACTCCAATTATTTCTTTTTTCCGAACCAATACTGATACAACGGACCGTCAACTTTCAGATATGGCTTCAGCCATTCCTTTGACAATTCAAGTTCTGGAGCAGGTATCATATATGGAACAATCTCCGAAGGGTCGTAACAATAAACCAAACCGCCATCCGACAAATATAAATTACCGTTGACCAAATACTTCACATCATATACATTTATATCTGATTCATCAACATCAAGAGACTTAAGATATTCTACCAATAAACTTCGCAATTTATTTGCTACAGCCATCCTATTTGTCTCGGAAGCATCAAGAATATCATCCTGCGAAATCTTTTCTCCTGTTTTCATATTATAAATGGAAGATTCAAACGTTGTCCAGCCATGTGCTTGCTGTTCTACAAATACAAAATAACTCTTTGTGCAAAACGAAACATAGTCGCCAACTATAGATATAGGCATGATTTCCAGTTCGGATTCTTGCATATCTTCAGGATCATCGTACACTTTCGGGTCTCTTGCGTATTCCTTATCCAGTTTCTGTTCAAGATCCTTGCTATTATAATCAAACTTTTTTAACAAATCTTGTCTTATTTTTTCTGTTGCAGCATCATCACCGGCAGGCAACACAAAGCAAATGGTAGATGTAAATTCTACAGTTTGAGAAGTACCATCGTATTCATCAAACAAATTTCCCGAATCTGTGATTTCATAATAATACTTGCGAAACTTGACACCATTTACAGTAGTATCAGTAACTTCTTTCATATATGGCAGTTCTTCCACAGAAGCTATAACATCAGCTTTATTATTGTCCGATGGGACTTCAGACTTTGAGGCATTTGAACGCCCACATGCAAACGTAACCATCATGCATGCAAATACAATAAATATTAAAGACTTTTTCATAAGATATTTTTATCAAATTTTTACAAAAATACTATTTTTATTTTTTCCCAAACCAAAATTTGTACAAAGGGCCGTCAACGTTCAGGTATGGTTTCAGCCATTTCTTTGAAATAGACACTGTCGGCTCACCTGCCGCATAGCACGCAACCTCGTATGGCTCATACATATATATCAGTTCCTTCTCGGTAAAATAAAAGTTACCGTTCAACATCTGCATGACATTGTCAACAAAAAGGTCATCGGAATCATAACCGAGATTTTTCTGCAATAATTCATACAACTTGGTGGCTACCAAACATCTATGCGCATCAATATTGTCAAGCACATCATCCTCCGATATTTGCTTTCCTGTCGAAAGACTGAAAACATACGCCACTTCGCCCCACTGATGATGAATTGCGCCACCATTAAACTCCGAAAAATAATTAGTTAACGCGATGTATTCATCACTTACAAATGTTGGAGTAACATACCACGACGACTCATAATACTCAACATCGGAGTACCGCTCATCCATTTTTTCGGCATCAATAAGTTCCGGATTGTCGGCAACCCTTTCCATATACATGCTTACTTCTTCCTGCAACTCCAGTTCAAGCATCTGGCTACTATACTGCCATCCGATAATAGAGTCCCATATCATTTGCCTAACAGCAACATCTTCGACTAATGGCAAAAGGAAATATACCTTCTTCGAAAATTCTGCCGATTCAAATTCAAAGCTGAACTTTCTAAACTTGGCGTCATCCACTAAAGTATCGGCAATAATAAGATTTTTTTGCTGCGACGAGCTTTGTGCAAAGCACTGCACCGCCAGCAATAAAACCATGACAAACAAAGCAACCCTCTTCATAATACAATGTTATTTCTTTTCACCAAACCAATACTGATACAACGGTCCGTCAACATTCAGATAGGGCTTCAGCCATTTCTTCGGAAGCGACAATTCCGTCACACCAGATGTATGATACATCTCAAACGAGCCATACTTGTATATCAGGTCCTTGCCCGTAAAATAAAAGTTATCGTTGAACAAAAACGAAACATCCACATTGTCGCCGTCATCCGCCCTCTTGAGAATCTTGCACAATGTGGAATACAACTTCCTTGCAACTATGTAGTTATGCTCGCCGACTTTATCAAAAATTTCATCCTCCGAAATCCTTTTTCCTGTCGCCATGCTAAAGACGGCACATTTGTCGCCCCACATAGGTGCAGGAGCCACCTCGCTTGCAAACTTCTGCGAAAACGACGACACGAAAGCAATGTATCCGCCTCCGACAAATACAGGCGCTATGCTCCACGAAGTCTCGTTGTAGTCCTCTGCTTTTGTCGTATCCGATTTTCTATCAGCAATGTACGATGCCAATTCGTCCTTCAAGTCCTGTTCAAGCGTACCATTGTCGTATTCGCCCATCAGCAAGGCCTCGCATATAGTTTGCAAAACGGCATTTTCGCTTGGCAATGGCAAAGTGAAATCTATTTTCTTCGAAAATTCGTTGCTTGAGAACTCGTAACTGCATTTTCTGAACTTAATGCCACTCATCTCGGTATTTGAAGTGGCAACCGACTGCGAGAAACTATGTGCAGAAACGAGTAAAACTGTCAATATCAGTGACAAACTTCTCATATTTTTGCATTTCTTAATTTTTCAAGTTTATCAACGCTGTTATTTCCGCGACAAAAAGATGCACAGGCTCAACTAAAGACTTCGCATCTTCCACTGAAATATCGTATGCACAATTGTAGTCTGCTTTCTGTCTCAACTGAAATAATCTAGCCAACAAACTGCCTTTTTCCATTGAAACTATGTCGGTTTTTACAAAATGCTGACTGAACTGCGTAATTATTCCAGAATGTGTTCGTACTGATATTCCATACTTAAGAAACAATGCTTGCACAATATGGAAGCATGAATAATACAAACGGTTTACCGCCAAATCCGTATGACCAAGGGTCATCATTTCGTCGGCTTGATTCAAAAAATGATGTGCTTTCTCAACCTGCCGCACAACCAAAAGGTCTTTTTCTTCCTGATTCATGACAAAAGATTTATGGCATCGCGTTTCACATTTTCATAGAATGGCGTAGCTTTATATAACTGCCATTCCTTCTCGGTGTACATAATCGGATTTATTTCCTCTCCCAATTCGCAACCAAGCAATACAAAAGGATAACTTATCGAATCATAGTCAGATTGCGTTAGTGCATCTTTGTCAAGAATTAATAGAATGTCCCAGTCGGAATGCGAATGCGCAGAGCCACGTGCTCGCGAACCGTAGAGCCAAGCGGAACTTCCTGCAGGAATAACCTTTGATGCAAGCTGTCTTATATCAGTCAAAATGTTTTTCATTACATATTGTTTTCTTTGCAAAAATACATAATTATACGACACGAATATGCATGGTAATTACAATCTAAATTCTATTCCTTATCAAATTATTTCTTAATTCTAATTTCGTTTTTCTCAATGTATTGCTTTATGAAATCGGCAATGTCCTTTGTTGATACATCATATTTTGGCTCAAGGAGAGAAAAACCTTCCGGCTTACTGAAATAATTCTCATTTAACAATATGCTGTAAATATACTTTGAATGTATTGTATGTCGAGAGAATTTACCTGCATAAGCAACACCTTTGGCTAAATCATAACCTTCCTGCAATAAAGAATATATGTCGTAGTAATCCCTAAATGCGCTGCGAACCGTTATTGTAAACAACTTCATGCCGAGCAATTCTTGTAAAGATGGTGTTACTATATTGTTGTAAACAAAGCCTTTGCCCAATTCGGGAACAGAATTCTCAGGTCTATAGAACGACAGTTTCACATTTCCATTTACAAATATTTGCAGATGGTTGCTTGATAAAAAATCCTTTTTACAATCGGGATAAACAGCAGATATTTCATTCGAGATAGCAGCAAAGTCAAGTTTCGGTCGCTCTTTCCGAGTTCCGAGCAATTCAAAGTCAAGGTCTTCGCTTTTCCTGTGCATCAATTGCAACGATTGTGCTGTTCCGCCACACAAATACAAGCCCTTGACTATTTCCATTTTGGAAACAGTCTCGAAAACAGGTATGGTTTCCGCTTTAAGACCTAACTTCCAATCTTGGTTTTCCATATATTTTCAAATATCTGTCAGGTTTCTTAATATCAAAAAACATTGCTGCAAGTAGCCAATTGATTATGCCATAATATTCGCCCTGCGAAACCAGACGCTTGCGCCAAACATCTTTTACATATCTTATTGGATACAATTCGCACAATCTGTGCAAATCTTCAAATTCAAGATACAGCAATGCCTTCTCAATCAACAGTTCATCATCAATCTTGCCTTCTGGCTGTGGAGCACACGACCATAGGCAACCTTTATCTTCAAGTTGCTTCAAGAGAAAATACTTTTTCCTCTCAAATTGTCCGTTTTTGTCGTGCGCCATTAACATATTGCAAAATTACAAAAAAAAGAGAATACACCAAACAACAAAAAAGGACGGCGTTGAAGCGTCCTTAATTTTTTTAGTCGCTTCGCGAGAACGGCGAAGCCCTCAACGAAGTTAAATCTTTCAAATCTATACAAATTTTACAAATCCTATTTGTTCAATTTGAATCCAATTTGTCAAATTTCTGCCGTAGGCACTCCTATTTCTTTACAAATTTGCGTTGGGAAACAACCGTTCCTCCAGCGTGGATTCTTACCACATACACCCCTGCCTTCAATTCATTAACATCACAAACCGCATTATCCGCATTTACCTCAATTCTCTTTACAACCTGCCCCATCACATTTACAATCTCGATTTCCGAAATGGTTTCGGATGATGTGATGTTGAGAATGTCGGTGGCGGGAGTTGGGAAAATCTGCAAAATTGCAAATTCGTTTTCTTCTACTTTAGAACAATCCTCTTGTATATTGGTGAAATTGTTCCAATATTCCGCATTTCTGTATGCGGATACGCTACCACAAGGAACAATGACAGGAATATCCTGAGGAACGCCTTGAAATGTCAATAATTCTATTGCTGGTGGAGTTGATGCAAGAGAAATAATTGTGTCTAAACTATTGCAAGCATAAAACGCTCCGGCACCGATACTTGTAATAGAGTTACCCAATGTTATTGATGAGATGCCATCGCAATTAATAAATGCTTCTCGTCCAATATTAATTAGAGAATTAGGTGTTATTAATTCCCCAGTAAGGCTGCGACAGCCACAAAATGCATAATCTCCAATTCTCTCAACCGAATTACCGATTGATATAGATAATAAATTTTCGCATTCGAAAAATGCAGAACTGCCAATATTTATGACAGAATTAGGTATGACTGCTTCTATTGCCAATGCGCTGCACCCTGTCAAGTTAGTTTTCGTCTCGTCAGAATATACGAGATAACCATCAATAAATCCGTTTACTGTAAATGCTCCCCACGGACTTCCTGTTGCAGTACCATTATACTCGATGTTTCTAACTTGCCCAAACGCATATTCTTCAATGCTTGTGACCGAATTAGGAATTTCTATTGATATTAATCCACTGCAACCATCAAATGCTGTATAGCCAATACTCGTTACCGAGTTTGGAATAGTTGCAGATGTCAGTCCTTTGCAATCCATAAATACACCTCGTTCAATCCTTGTTATGAGATTTGGGATACTTATTGATGTAAGAGCTTTGCATTGCTCAAATGCACAATCCCCAATATAACCAACTGAATTCGGGATGTTTACCATTATAAGTGACTCGCAATTTGAAAATGCATATTTCCCGATATAAATTACAGAGTTGGGAATCGTAATAGAAGCAAGTTCTTTACATTCAGCAAAAGCATAATCTCCAATGTTTGTAACAGAATTAGGAATAGTAACTTCTGTCGCAAATATGCTACAACCTGTCAAGTCTGTCTTTGTATCATCCGAATACACAAGATGACCATCAATATATCCGTTAATAGTCAAAGCTCCCCATGGACTACCTGTTGCTGTTCCATTATATACGACATTTCTAACATTAAAAAAAGCATAATAACCAATACTAGTAACGGAATTAGGAATTGTTAATGATGACAGACTGCGACAACCATAAAACGCATAACCGCTAATATTCGTAACATAATCAGTAACATTTACGGATGTCAAACTATAACAATCCCTAAATGCACTACCATCAATATTAGTAACCGAATTGGGAATAATTACTGAAATCAGTTCTGTGCATTGAACAAATGCCCAATTGCCAATGCTTGTAACAGAATATTCAACACCATTGTATGAAACCGATTCTGGTATTATAAGATTACCTGTTTGCGTGGCGAGATTCTTACGGGTTACTTCCACCGTATAAGGCTCTTCATTCGATGTAATGTTATAATACAAAGTCTGTCCGCTTTCGCAAACTGCCGAAAAATCGTAGGCAAATGCATTATTGCATAAAACCGCCACAAACACCATAAGTGCCGAGCTTAAAATAAATCTTTTCATAGCTCAAAATTTTAAATTATACATAAATCCCTTTTCACCTATGACAACTGAAACATCAATTTCGTTGCCTGAGATTTCAAGAATTTTTCAATATTTTATTAACAGCAATGTTCCAGCGGATTACTCTTCCTCATTTTCCGCATTCCTTACCTTCCTGTTCTTGCCTTCCACAACGATGACAATCTCGCCCTTCACATCCTTCTGCGAGAAATGCTCGATGCAGTCCTTCAAAGTGCCACGGAAATTCTCCTCGTGAAGCTTCGAAATCTCACGCGATACGCAAGCCTGCCTTTCTTCACCAAAATACTGGGCAAAGAGTTCCAAAGTCTTCACCAGACGGAATGGCGACTCGTAGAAAATCATAGTTCTCTCCTCCTCCGCCAAATCCTGCACCTTCTTGTTCTTGCCCTTCTTCTGAGGCAAAAATCCCTCGAAAGTGAAGCGTTCGCAAGGCAAACCCGAATTTACCAAGGCCGGCACGAAAGCCGTAGCCCCAGGCAGACATTCAACATCCACACCCTTTTCAACGCAAGTGCGCACAAGCAGGAACCCCGGGTCGGAAATCCCAGGCGTACCGGCATCGGTTACAAGTGCAATATCCTGCCCGCCAAGAATCCTTTCGGCAACGCCTTCGGAGGTCTTGTGTTCGTTGAACTTATGATGGCTAACCAGCGGAGTAGTAATGCCATAATGCTTCATAAGCACCGCCGATGTGCGCGTATCCTCGGCAAGTATGCAATCCACCGACTTCAGCACATTTACAGCCCTGAAAGTCATATCCTCGAGATTTCCGACCGGCGTTGGCACCAAATATAGTTTACTCATAGTCCTCCACAAATTTAGTTAGCAGTCCAAACAAACTTCCGTACCCCGTAAACGATAAGGTTTCGTATTTGTCCTTCACATTATGATAATAGGTGCCAGGTCCCATCGTATAGATGAATATAAACTTGACATCCTTGCGGTTGAACGAATAATGGTCGCTGTTGGCAGCCGCCTTGCGTTGCTTTATCGGGTCAAAGTACTTGTTTTCCTCGTTTATGCTACTGAAAAGTTTCCACACATCGGCATAATCCTCCTCTTCCCAATTTACACCAGTTATACCTTCGTCGCCAGTGCCGACCATATCAAGGTTCACGCCCATAACAATCTGGTTTAGAGAAAACAACGGATGCTCAACATAGTACGACGAACCTAGCAAACCTGCTTCCTCGCCGAAGAAGAGCATAAACACCATAGTGTATTCGGGCTGATGCTTTGTATAGTAGGCTGCAAGGTCGAGAACCATAGCCGTTCCAGATGCATTATCCTGCGCACCAGGGAAATAAGCGTCCTTGCCAAGCGTCCCCAGATGGTCGTAGTGAGCGCAAAAGACAAAATATTTGTTCGGATTCTTGCCTTCCACATAGCCGATGACATTCTTTGCGGCAAAATTCTTCTTCAACTTGGCGGTTATGTCAATCGACACAGTCTTTGCCGACCTATCAAAAGATTCGCGTTTCAGCTTGATTACAGGATAGTCTTGCTGCACCTTTCCCACCGACATAACAAGTTCCTCGGGAATAAGTTCCATAATTCCACCAAAGCGCGTATTGCCGTACAAAACCTTGATATAAAACATCTTGATTTCCTTGTTCTCGGTCTGCGCATAGTCGATTACGAGCATCTTCTTCGACCAGTCCTCGGCAAAATAGCGAGCGAGAAACGCAACCGTATCGTTCAGCAGAAGCGAATCGGGCAAAAAAAGTTCGTATGAAGCTTTTGTAGTCGGCATCATCTGCCCCACCACGAAGTCAATTCCAGGCAGCATTTCCTTTCCATCAATTGAAACATTCATCTTTGCAGGAAAAGTATTCACATCGTAGGAAAAGTTCTGGAAGTACGACTTACCGAACGGCTTTACACCCAGCGACTTGAACTCATTGGCGATGTACTTGGCGGCCTTGTCGGAACCACCGAAAGTGTATCCGCGTCCGTGGTACTCCAGCGACGACAAAGTCTGGATGTGTTGCCTTACCCTGTCGAGGTTCTGCGCCGAAAGGGAAACGACGGAAAGCAGAACAAGCGATATTATCAAGCCTTTTCGCAACATATTACAAATATCTTCTGCGAACAATGTTCATAAAGTCGACAACTACAGGAGACTCCATATCCCAGTTGAAGTTTGCACGGATATAGCCTTCTGCCTCCTCCATGCTCGACATTCCATTGAGTGCAGCCACGGTTGATTCAAAAAGTGCTCCGCTTCCCGAAAACAGCGTACGAGTAAACAAGAATCTTTCGCCCAATGGTATCGACGATTTTATGTCGGAAATTGGCTTAAGCCCAATCTGGCTCGACAAATCAATTGGCTTATGATTGGCAAACCTGTCGTTCAGAGATTCTTGTCGCGACTGCCCCAATTGCTCGCCCAAGGTAATACGAGGCTGTTCGGGCTTTTCCGGCTCTACATTTACATGCTCAGTCCTTTCCACTATCGGACTAGTAGCCCTAACCTCGTTGGCATAAAGATCAGAATGCATGCTTTCCTTATTGTCAACATATTGTGTTTCACGCATCGGAGTTTCACTGACGACAGGAGCAACAGTATCCCGCTTTAGTTCTTCAGTTGTGGTTTGTGCATACGAATACGAGCCTCCGACATTAGCAGGTTCTTCACGCTTGTCTGTATAAGTATCTGCGACATCCTTAACTTCAACCTTCGGCGAAACATAATCATTTTCGACAGCTACAGGTTCCGACTTTAACTCATCATTCTGATTGCTGTCAATAGGTTCCGCTATTGTTTCATCACCTGAATTGGGCTCAACGACAGCAACAGTCTCAGGCTCAACCATTTCTACAGAATTTGTATCCAGCTCTACAAATGCCTCTGGCTCCACTTCCTTACCCAAATCTTCCGGCAACACCTCCGAAACAGGTTCGTTCATAATTTCCGTTTTTATTTCTTCGGAAACTTTAGTCGCAGAATCTTCTACGGATACGTTTTCCAATGCACCATCCACTTTTGTCTCAGTATCAATATCCATAAGGTTCGAGAAGTCAAAATCGCCAGCATCAAACGGAATGGCTATGATTGGAGGTTCCGAAGATTTCTCTTCCTCCACGACAGGAACTTCCTCCACTAATTCTTCTTTTTCTTCCTTTATCTCCGGTTTCTTGTCAGCAGACGCATCTGTACCCGTCAACAATATATCCGAGTACAATTCCCTCACTGCCTGAAGCAAAAGATCCTTCTCTATAACGTTTATATGTTCGTCATCAAGATATTCAATAATTGTTAAAATCTTTGTTACCTTTACTTTAAGTTCACTTGCAGTTGCCATATCTATATTCCTTTTTTGAAAATTTTTGGGCAAATTTACAAAATATATTTCGGCAGTTACTGCAGTTCACAAGTGATTTTTGGGACATTTACTAACAGAAAACGAACAAGCAAAGGAGGAGGCAAATGGCTTAGCAGTTTCTAAGGTTGCACTTCTAAGTTGAACTTAGGCCTGAACATTACAATTTAGATTTGAAAATAATACAATATCACATTGTTTTATCTTTTGCAATACATTAATATTCAACACAAATTCCATTATCATATCAACATTTAAACAAAAAAACAAGCCAAAATCTTAACTAGTTTCACTTGACTCATTATGTTTTTTGGTAAAATTTCTTTGCAAAATAGGGAAAAAAGAGAATTGGTAAATCCAGATTTATGCAGAAAAAAGCATATCTTTGCCTTTTGAATAAAACAATGGATATGCCAACAGACAAATCTTTTATACCATTACGGGGCAATTATCGTGCATTGATAGTGTACCAGAAGGCTGAGTGCATCTACGATGTTACCTACTATTTTGCCCACAAATATTTAGAAAAAGGCGATCGCACCATAGACCAAATGGTACAGGCAGCACGTTCTGGCAAACAAAACATCGCAGAAGGCAGTGCAGCAAGTACTACATCGCGCGAAACAGAACTGAAACTGATAAATGTGGCAAAAGCCAGCCTACAAGAATTGCTTATTGATTACGAAGACTACCTTCGTGTCCGCGAATTGGAGCAGTGGCAGCCAAACGACGCTCGCTACCAGCAAACTAGAGCCGTACTTGCCAAGCATAACGATTCCGCCTACTATCGTGAAGCAATAAAGATTCGCTCTGCCGAAACTATAGCGAATATTGCCATAACACTAATTCATCAGACAGACACAATGCTGGTAAGGCTCATCGAAAAACTGAAACAGCAGTTTGTTGAACAAGGTGGCATTCGAGAAGAAATGTCAAAAGCAAGACAAAACTACAAAAACAACAACAAAGAAGAAAATGGTGGCAAGAACCTATAAGAGGCTGTCCCAAAAGAGGCAGTCTCTTTTGGGACAGCCTCTTCAAATTTGTTAATTGTTAAATTCTTTGTTACTTTTTATTTCTAATCTATTACCTGTACCATTTTAATTATTCTTATTTTTGGGGAAAATTTTTCACAATGTTTCTTGAAAGGACGAGAAAAGCAAACCAGAAGACCGGATGGATAGAAGTCATCGCTGGCTCAATGTTTTCGGGCAAGACCGAGGAACTCATACGCCGTCTGCGCCGCGCCGAATTTGCAAAGCAGAAAGTAGAAATATTCAAGCCTAGCATCGACGTGCGCTACTCGGAGGAAGATGTTGTTTCGCACAACGCCAACGCCATCCGCTCCACCCCTGTTACCTCGTCATCAAACATTCTGCTTCTTGCCACCGATGTCGATGTAGTCGGCATTGACGAGGCACAATTCTTTGACAACGGCATTGTAGATGTATGTACCACCTTGGCAAACAATGGAATACGTGTAATAGTAGCAGGACTTGACATGGACTTTCTTGGTCGTCCGTTTGGACCTATGCCAGCACTTTTCGCTGTGGCCGAAGAAGTTACCAAGGTTCACGCCATCTGCACACACTGCGGTGAACTTGCACAATACAGCTACCGCAAATCGCACGACAAGGGCGTTGTGTTGCTAGGCGAAAAGGACATCTACGAACCGCTTTGCCGAAAATGCTACAACGAAGCAATCGAAAACGACAAAAACAATCAATAATAATGCAAACTTTCAATTTAAAGGAAATCTCGGATATTGTTTCCGGCAAACTTGTTGGCGACGAAACTGTTGAATTTTCAAAAATTGTAACCGACAGCCGAAACATAATAAATCCGTCATCATGCCTGTTTGTAGCCGTAGTTGGCGAACAGCACGACGGACACAACTACATAGACGAAATATACCGCTCGGGCGTAAAAGCATTCCTTGTAAGCCGCGACATCGACACCACTAAACTGCGCGGAATATCATACATCAAAGTTGAAAACACGCTTTCGGCACTCCAAAAAATTGCAACCCACAAACGATTGAAATTCAACATTCCCGTAATCGGCATCACCGGCAGCAACGGCAAAACCATCGTAAAGGAATGGCTCCACTACCTGCTAAGCCCCTATTTCAGCATCACACGAAGCCCAAAGAGCTACAACTCGCAGATAGGTGTTCCTCTGTCTGTATGGCTGCTTGAAAAGGATACCGAACTTGCCATTTTCGAAGCAGGAATCTCGCAACCAGGCGAAATGGAAGCACTGGAAAAAATCATCCGCCCCACTATCGGAATCCTTACCAACATAGGAACGGCACACCAGAGCAACTTCGAGTCGCGCGAACAGAAAATTGATGAGAAACTGAAACTTTTCGAACACTGCGACACCATAATCTACAACTGCGACGACGAATATGTGCATTCGAAAATCATAAATTCGGGCATTGGTCGCAACCGCATAACTTGGTCGGAAAAAGGCAACGGAACAATCAACCTGCTCGAAAAGAGCTTCCAGAACGGCAAGAACAACATCATATTGCAGACCAAGCGCGACACCTATATGATAAATATTCCGTTTGGCGACGAAGGTTCTATACAGAACTGTATCACCTGCTTCTGCGTGATGTACCTTTTCAACAAGCTCGACAGCCAGACGATTTTCAAGCAGTTCCGCTCGCTGCCCGGTATCAAGATGCGTCTTGAAACCCTCGACGGAATCAACAACAGCATCCTCATAAACGACAGCTACAACTCCGATATAAACTCGCTCGAAATAGCCCTCGACTACCTGAACCAGAAAAAGTCGAACCGCGAATCAGTACTTATAATGTCTGACATCCTACAGAACAATACCGATGAAGTAACGCTCTACAAAGAAGTCGCAAACCTTCTAAAAACCAAGCAGGTTGATAAGTTTGTCGGTATTGGGAAATCCATAATGCACAACCGCGATCTTTTCCAGATAAGGTCAAGATTTTACCCAAATACCGAGCAATTCCTGAAGGAGTTTTCCTCGTTTGAATTTGACCGCAAGGCAATACTTCTGAAAGGTGCGCGTGTGTTCCAGTTCGAGAAAATTTCAAAGAAACTCCAGAACCAGACTCACGAAAGCGTCATTGAAACCGACCTTAGCCTGATGAAACAGAACCTGCAGTTCTTCCAGTCAAAACTTGCACCCGGCACAAAACTCACGGTAATGGTAAAGGCTTTCGCATACGGAATTGGTTCTCTCGAGATAGCCAACTTCCTGCAACGCAACAAGGTCGACTATCTTGCTGTAGCAATAGCCGACGAAGGTGTGGAACTGCGAAACGCTGGCATCAAGACTCCTATCATTGTAATGAATCCAAACATCAATTCATTGCAAAACATGATAGAGTACGGACTTGAACCTGAGATTTACTCAACATCACTTTTAAAAAAGCTAATCAGAGAGTTGAAGCGCAACCATACAGAGCATTTTCCGATACACATAAAGCTCGACACAGGAATGCACCGTCTTGGTTTGAACGATGGCGACATCGATGAATTCTGCGCCGAAGCCACAAGCACCGACTGCATAAAGATTTCATCTGTATTCTCTCACCTTGTCGGCAGCGACGACCCTGCATTAGATTATTTCACCCACGAGCAGGTTGCACGCTTCACTAAAATGTACGACCGCATTTGCGAACTCACAGGCTCACGCCCCATGCGCCACATACTCAACAGCGCCGGCATCATACGATTCCCGCAGTACGACTTTGAGATGGCAAGACTTGGCATTGGCATTCATGGACTTATGCCTCAGATTACCGATGCGCTCACACCTGTGACAACCTTCAAGTCGATTATTTCACAAATTCACCATGTAAGCGCTGGAAACAGT
>Ga0265299_10002531_pt1 | contig 18636 bp, 12 predicted proteins | sample AusTroGonzalo_MG_4_FD_193485 | JGI IMG/M metagenome (GOLD analysis project Ga0265299, IMG submission 193485) | Bovine rumen microbial communities from tropical cattle in Woodstock, Queensland, Australia - Gonzalo_02 | ecosystem: Host-associated > Mammals > Digestive system > Stomach > Rumen ... | reverse complement strand
TTTCTTGTAGATATCGCGACGCTCGCTCTGGCGATAAGGACCTTTGTCGCCACCAAAGCTAACACCTTCGTCGAACTTAATACCAAGCCACTTGAACGACTCGATAATATACTCTTCGGCACCAGGCACAAAACGGTTACTATCGGTATCCTCGATACGGAAAACCAAATCGCCACCATGCTGCTTGGCAAACAGATAGTTATACAATGCTGTGCGCACACCACCAATGTGCAGAGCACCCGTTGGACTGGGTGCAAAACGTACTCTAACTCTTCTTTCTGACATATCTAATTAAAATTTGTGTGCAAAGTTACAAAATAATTAAGAATTAATAATTAAGAATTAAGAAAAATCACTAACTTTGCAGCAAAATCATACATTATGAGTAGTTTTAACATCAAAAACGACCTAACTTGGCATGATTTTCTCATTCGTTTAGGTCTCATTATCATAACTGTTGCCATCATCGTTTGGATGATGCCTCGTAGCAGTCAGCACAATTTCAAGATCGAAAAAGGCCGACCTTGGATATATGCCGACCTGAAAGCGCCCTTCGACTTTCCCATCTATAAAACCGATGAAGCCATAAAGACCGAGCGCGATAGCATCATGAAGCAATACGAGCCGTATTACATCATGAACAGCGAAATTGTGGGCAAGCAGCTGCGCCAGTTCTCGAAAGACTACTCAAACGGCATACCAGGTTTGCATAACGACTATATCAGCATTATCTCTAACCGCCTGCATCGCCTTTACGACCAGGGCATTATGAGTAATTCCGAGTATGGTAAAATCAGCAAGGACACCTCACGATTTGTTCGCATAGTAAGTGGCAAGAACGCTACCAGCATGCAGATAAGCAGAGTCTACTCGGTAGTATCGGCTTACGAACAGCTGTTCCAAGACCAAGCACTGGCTAAACATCGCGACATTCTGCAAAAGTGCAATCTTAACGACTATATCACCCCTAACCTAACCTACGACAAGGAGCGTAGCGAGGCTAGTTTAAACGACCTACAGAACAGTATTCCTCTGGCCAGCGGACTGGTTCAGCGAGGCGAGAAGATTATTGACCGTGGTGATATTGTTGACGGCAAGACTTACAACAAACTCATGTCGTTCCAGAAAGAAATGGAACGACAGAACGTGGATCAGGAAAAAATCAGACTGAACATCATGGGACAGCTGTTATATACAGCCATCCTGATAACCTGTTTTACCATTTTCCTCACGCTGTTCAGAAAGGACTATTTCGAAAAGGTAAGATCAACCACCATGCTGTATGCACTCATTGTGCTCTTTACAATTGTTGCTTCGGCAATGGTAGATCACAGCGTACTACACGTCTATATTGTGCCGTTTGCCATGGTGCCCATTTTTATTCGCGTGTTTATGGATTCGCGAACAGCATTTATGGCCCATGCCACCATGATCCTTACCTGCGCCTGCTTCCTGCAGTATCCACTTGAATTTGTAGCCGTTGAGTTGGTAGCAGGACTTGTAGCCATCTTCTCGCTACGTGAACTTTCAAGCCGTTCGCAGCTATTCTGGACTGCCGTATCAGTAACCTTCGCAGGTATACTAACCAATCTGGCTCTCGACTGGATACGCATCAACGATATCTCAAAAATCAGTTACAGCGAATACAACTATCTGATAATAAACGGCGTACTACTATTCTGTTCGTACCCACTACTCTATGTTATCGAGAAGGCATTCGGCTTTACGTCTAATATCACACTGATTGAGCTTTCGGACATGAACAAAGCCGTACTCCGCAAGATGAGTGAGGTAGCTCCAGGCACCTTCCAGCACTCCATTCAGGTAGGCAACCTGGCAGCTGAGATTGCCAATAAGATTGGCGCCAAGAGCCAGTTGGTTCGTACCGGCGCCCTCTATCACGACATAGGTAAGATTGTGAATCCAATCTATTTCACAGAGAACCAGTCGGGCGTGAACCCACACGAGAAGATGGACCAGATTGACAGCGCCCAGATGATTATCAGTCACGTTACCGAAGGCACTAAACTGGCCGACAAATACAATCTGCCTGATGTTATCAAAGACTTTATTACCACCCATCACGGACAAGGTAAAACCAAGTATTTCTATGTGCAATACAAGAATGCTCACCCCAACGACGAGATAGACGACCTGCTGTTTACCTATCCAGGCCCTAACCCGTTCACTAAGGAGCAAGCCATCCTGATGATGGCCGATACCGTTGAGGCTGCCTCACGTTCACTACCCGACTATACCGAGAAGTCGATTCGCGACTTGGTAAACAAGCTGATTGACGCTCAGGTTGCTGAAGGCTATTTCAAAGAATGTCCTATTACCTTCCGTGATATAGCTTATGCCAAGACGGTTCTGATAGAGAAACTCAAGACCATCTATCACACCCGCTTGAGCTATCCTGAGCTGAAGAAGTAATCATTTATGCACAAATACACCCAAAAGTGTGCAAAAACCTGCACACTTTTGCACATTTGTGCATGTTTGTGTGCAATTTTCGTTAAACAACGTTAACTTTGTGTACGTAAACATAAGATTTTAAAACAATACATATACCTTTGCAGCCGATTTTGAAAAAAAGTGTTTAAATTATGAAAAAAATGAATGTCGTGCTGGCCAGCCTGATGCTGACAGCAGCCACAACAACAGCCACAGCAGGTGGCATCTTAACCAACACCAATCAGAGTATCGACTTTTTGCGCAACCCTGCGCGAGATGCAGCCATCGGTCTTGATGGAGTATACAGTAACCCCGCTGGTGTAGCCTTTATGCCCGAAGGTTTCTATCTGGGCATTAACTGGCAGTATGCACACCAGACCCGTACCATCGAGTGCAACAATCCGCTGTTTGCTTTAGGCAAGAAGAACAACGGACAGAGTGCTAAGACTTTCGAGGGTATTGCCGATGCACCATTTATCCCATCAATCCAGGCTGCCTACAACAAAGGTAACTGGAGCTTGCAGTTCAACTTCTCAGTACCTGGTGGTGGCGGCTCTTGTGAGTTTGCCGACGGTTTGGGTTCGTTCGAGAGCGTAGTAGGTAGTATTGCCAACCAGCTGAAGCCTCTGGGTGCCACTGGTTACGATATGGACGGCTACATGCAGGGACGCCAGTATTACTTTGGTTTCCAGCTTGGTGCGGCCTATAAGATTACCAAAGACCTTTCGGTTTATGGTGGTTTGCGCGTACTCTATGGTACTGCAACCTATAAGGCCAAGATCAGCAACATCATGGTGAATACCGCTAATGGTTATTACGACTTCGGTAGCTTCCTGCAGGGTGCAACAACAACCGTTGATGCAGGTATCAGCAAAGTAAACGCAGGTATCGCCCAATATCAGGCTGCAGGTGCTGCTGTTCCAGCAGAACTCACAGCTCAGCTGGCCCAGTTGGAAAGCACTAAGCAGAGCCTTAACTCGCTGCAGAAGTACTCACAGGGTGTTAACCTGCTGTGCAACCAGTCGAGCGTAGGTGTAGCTCCTGTTATTGGTATCGACTGGCGCGTAGGCAAGTTCAACTTTGCCGCTAAGTACGAGGCCAAGACCGAGATTCACATGAAGAACGAGTCGACCGTTAACGAGGCCAGCGAGATTCCTGCTGTAAATAAGTTCCGTGACTCAGAGAAGATTGACGAGGATTCTCCTGCACAGCTGGCTTTGGGTGCAATATGGAACATCAGCGATGATATCCGCTTGAACTTAGGTTATCACCACTTCTTTGATAAGGATGTTAAATGGTACAACAACACACAGGACCTGCTGGATGGTGGTACCAACGAGTATCTGGCTGGTGTAGAGTGGGATTTGACCGACAAGCTGACTATCAGCGGCGGTGGACAGCTCACACGCTATCAGCTTACCGATGCTTATATGAACGATATGTCGTTTGTAGTTAACAGCTACAGCTTAGGATTTGGTTTCAACTACAAGGCCGCCGACAACATCACCTTGAAGGCAGCTTATTTCCAGACCAACTATAGCCACTACGACCGTGTTACATCGAAGGAGCCACTGGTTAGCGACTCATTCACACGTACCAACCGCGTACTGGGTATTGGTTGCGAGCTGAATTTCTAATCATTCTCTTGCAGCCAACGGGTAAGCACATCACAATATTCCTTGTGGGCATCGATAAAGCAGGTATGACGAGCCTGTCGGAACAGATGCCACTGGCTATGAGGTATATGCTCATATAACGAGGCAGCAACAACTGGGGTGCAGATATCTCGCGTACCACTACAGATAAGTGTGGGCTGAGATATCTGCACCAGTTTTTCTGTATATTCAAAGTCTTTCAGACTACCAAGAGGCTGATATTCGTTGGGGCCCCATCCATAGAGATAAGCCTCAGTACCAGAACGTTTGGGGCGTCTGATACACTCGGGGGAGTGTTCATCTACACTGATGACATACTGTTCGAAATAATGTTCATTGGCCTGCAGATATGCAGGATCGTCCCATTTGCCATCGGCTTCCGCACGGCGAATGGCTTCCTGGTCCTCAGCCGACATATATTTGATAAGCCGATGCTGCTCACTCGCCCACAGGCTACTGGAGGCATGACCTGAAGACAGTATCAACGACTTGACACCTTGAGGCTGATAATCTATCACATACGCAATAGCCTGCATGGCACCCCACGACTGTCCCAGAATATGTACGTTGTCTAAATGCAGAAACGCACGAATGGCAATAAGTTCATCTATCCAGGTCTGCTGTGTCCATAGCTCGGGATGCCCATCAAGATAAGAGTTGCCACAACCTATCTGGTCGTAGGAGATAACCTGTCGTCCTGTATCGGCTATGCAGTCGAGTACCTCGAAATAGTTATGTGTACTGCCTGGTCCGCCATGAAGCAGCAGCAAAGGAGCTTTATCCGATTCTTCGCCCACTATGCGATAGTAAGTTTGGTAGCCCATAAAAGGCATATAGCCCTCGGTAATTTTGTGTAGCATAATTTATAATTTTCAAGAATGATTAGTTTTTAGCTCGAATAGTTACAGCGGATCTACATCGAAGTAAATCTGGAGCGACGAATAGCGCTTGTCTTGTAGCATCTGCTGCTGGACAAGCGTTAAATATTTGCGAACCTCGGCCATATTAATGCCTGGCTCTAACTTTAACACTAACTTACGGATAGCAAGCGACTTTACCTTGGCAATAGCAGGTTTGTCGGGTCCCAACACACGAGCCGCAAACCATTGGCGCAGTCGGCTACCCATCTCAATACCAGCCGACTCAACGACTGCATCCGAACGGTGTTTCAAATAAACATAGGTTAAGCGATAATAAGGCGGATAATGGAAATGCTGACGCTCGGCTATCAGCGAGCGATAAAAGCCGACATAATCGTTCTGGACCACCTGTTGGATAACGGGCAGCGTAGGCGATTTTGTTTGCAGGATAACTAAGCCTTGTTTACCTTTTCGTCCTGCTCGTCCCGCCACCTGCGCCATCATCATATAGGCTTGCTCGTAAGCACGGAAATCGGGATAGTTCAGCATGTTATCAGCATTCAAGATGCCTACTACCGACACCTTATCAAAGTCCAAGCCCTTGGATATCATCTGGGTACCTATCAACAGATTGGTACGTCCTGCCGAGAAATCGCTGATGATACGTTCATAGGCATTACGCGTACGAGTGGTATCAAGATCCATACGGGCTATACGCGCCTCAGGGAAGATGTCGCGTAGCTGATCCTCTATCTTCTCTGTACCGTAGCCACGCGTTTGCAGTTCGCGCCCACCACAAGCAGGACACTCTGTAGGCACCTGATAGGTATAGCCACAGTAGTGACAAGTGAGTTGGTTCATGTTACGGTGCAACGTGAGCGACACATCGCAATGCTGACAATGAGGCACCCAACCACACTGTTTGCACTCTACCATAGGCGCATAACCTCGACGGTTCTGGAAATAGATGACCTGTTCTCCACGCTCCAGAGCCTCGCGGGTTTTGGCTAACAAGAGTGGCGAGAACGGCCCATTCATCATCTTACGATGTTGCAGGTCTTTGATATCAACCACCTGGATTTCAGGAAGCTGTATACCTTTATAGCGTTGGAAGAGTTCTACCAACCCGTATTTTCCCGTTTTAGCGTTATGATAGGTTTCGAGCGAAGGGGTTGCCGTTCCCAAGAGTGTCTTTGCCCCATACATCTGGGCCAGCATGATAGCTGCCGAACGGGCATGATAGCGAGGCATGGGGTCTTGTTGCTTGTACGATGTAACATGCTCCTCATCCACGATAATCAACCCTAAGTTCTGGAATGGCAGCAACACAGCACTACGCGCACCAAGAATCACATCGTAGGGATGGCCCGACAATTGTTTCTGCCATATCTCTACACGCTCAGCATCCGAATATTTACTGTGGTAAATGCCCAGCCGATGACCAAAAACACGTTGCAGTCGTTGCATCATCTGTACAGTAAGGGCTATCTCGGGCAGCAAATACAACACTTGCTGATGCTTCTCTAATGCCTGCTGTATCAGGTGGATATAAATCTCGGTTTTTCCACTTGATGTTACACCATGCAACAGCGTAACATTCTTTTGTAGGAACGAAAACTGTATTTGGTTAAACGCTTCTTGCTGAACATCGCTCAGGGGCTTGATATGCTCAGGATGTGGGTCGCCACCATAGTTCAACCGACCCACCTCTTTATCATAAGTCTCCAGCAAACCACGCTGTACCAAAGCGTTAATGGTTTGCAAGGTATGGCCCTCATTTAGCAGTTCATCGCGCGTCAGCTCAGTCTGAGCATCGGGCTGCCCTATCCTGTCCCACCCTGACAGTTCCAGATAATCCAGAAAAGCCTTCATCTGTTTGGGGGCTCGCTGAAGCATATCGATAGCCACATGAAGCGAACGTTCATTGCGGAATTGGGGTAACAACTGGATATAAAGTTCTGTTTTGGGGCGATAGCCATCCTCAGCTTTCAACCCCGATGGCAGGGCAGCCTTATACACCTCGCCAATGGGCGACATATAATAATCGGCAATCCATTGCCATAGTTTCAACTGGTTATCGGTAACTATGCATGCCGCATCCATTACCTGAATGATGGGCTTAACCTCGTAGTTCTCAGGTTTGTTGTTATGCAGACTGGCCACAATGCCCATGTACTTCTTGCTACGGCCAAAGGTTACAAGTACACGCATGCCTACACCTACAGCCATACCCTCAGGCACGCTGTAGGTAAACACCCCCGTTAGGGGCACAGGCAATATCACATCTGCATAATTCATATTAGGACAAAGAAAGCGCCTAAGTAAGGCGCTATTTTTTCCCAGTTAGGGAACACTTTGTTCCCAGCATGGGAACAAATTATTCCCAAGGTGGGAATATTTTTAGAAGTAGTAAGCTACAGAAAGCTGCCAAGCATTTGCTTTTGCCTTACCAATAGCTGTTTGCCATGTAGTGTTTATTGCCGAGCCAGCATCGACCTCTCCTGTTGTACCAAGAGCGATATTATAATTGGCAGATATCTGAAGATGATCGAGCAACATCAAACCCAGACCTACATTTGCACTCAAGTTAGAGTCCTTCAAACGCCAATCAGCGATATTGTTTCCAATTTCTTTAACCTTATCGCCAATAGCGAAACCAAACTGAGGACCTGCGAAGAGATAGATACTTGCCGTAGAGCCCAAGCCAAAGCCATAACGCAGATTGATAGGAACCTGGATAGACTGCTGCTTCATAGTCTCATCAGCAATCTTGGCAGAACGCTGATCGTAGAGAGCAGAAGCATCGATACCAAGACCTACGACAGGAAGCGTAAACTTAATAGTCGGACCAATGTAGAAGCCCGTTTGGTTAGATGGATCAACTGCGCTTTTGTCGAACTTCATATTTGTCAGGTTAAGGCCGCCCTTAACACCAAACTTCACCTGTGCCTGAGCAGCAATACTCATTGTTGCCAGCAGCACTACCAAAGTAAAAAATTTCTTCATAACCAATTCGAATTATTAACGTTAATGAATACTTATACGGCTGCAAAGTTACAAAAAAAGTTGGAACGGAGAAGGAAAATAGCGTTTTTTTCGATGTTTATCGCTATTTCCATTCATCAATGACGCTGTCGACGTACCGACACGCGGGCACCACTGTTACTACTGGTTTTCTCTGCCTTCGGCGATTTCTGTTTAGCCACCTTTACACCTTTGGTTGTGGTGGGCTTGTTCTTAGCAGCCTTAACCTTCTTACCAGCCTTTGTATCTTTCTGGGCGGCAACACTATCAAGTGAGTCGCGTTTGGCAGGGTCGCCGAAAATGGTTTTCTTAAAGCCTGCCAGTTCGGCTTCAATACGTTTCTGCTCAGCAGCCACTTTGGTTTCATCGCCATCACAAAGCTGCAATAAGGTCTTGCCCTGCGCATTGTTGGTCTTATAGATTTTACCACGATACATGTTGAGGGTAAAGAAATCATCCATCGACACAGTAGCGGCATTGTTCATACTGCTGGCCATCACCGTCTGACGATTCAGATAAGGTTCCAATTCGCTATATTTCACCCAGAACAACGGATACTGCGTTGCCTCACCGCCAAACTCATCCATCATGATAGGACACAAAGCCTGTACCTTCACGTGGAGTGATGAATTGGCCTGATCGTAATAGGCACTCTCCTTCAGATAGTATTTCTTCACCATCGCCGAAGGGATATCGCTATTGTCAACCTTGATACGTCCATCCTTCTCTTCGTAGAAGATATGATAGTTATCCAGTATGGTCTTCATGTTCACCTTAGTAGCATCGCTAAACACATCGCTACCATCGGTGGGATATTCATAAACAGGAATATATCCATTCAACGCCAACTTAAAAATATAGGTAAACAGGTTCAGTTGTCGGCCCTGTGGCTCCACTGGATAGTAGAGCCCACCATTAGCATCATCCTCAAGCGATATCTCACGATAGATATCACGACGCCAAACCACCTCTTCGGGCATTTCAACGGCAGTGGGGAATGATATTTGTGCACGCATCGACATTGCACTCGACGCGTTACGTTGCTGGGCTTGTTGCTGAGCCTGCTGTTCAGCACGTCGCTGTGGTGGCTGGGCTACAGTTACCCCTATCATCAGCATCATGGCAGATAAGAATAAAAATCTCTTCATATCTCTTATACCTTATTTATTTTACTATAATTTCCATTGGATTAGTCAATGTACGCGTCAGTCCATCAGGACCAACCACCGTTACTCTCGAGATGTAGAACCTGCGGTTACGTGCAAGCTTACGGAATGTATCCTTCTGACGACCAGAGAACTGAGCCCCATCCGAAGCCATAGGAACGGCATTACCCATATTGTCGAAGAACACCGTCTCGAAACTCTGCACGCGGAACGCGATATCCAGAATACCATCGTCGATAGCTGCACCCAGATGCTCAACAGCAATAAGCTGACCTTTTGAAAGAGCACCACCTTTATAGCGTGTGGGGTTGCCATGCTCGTCCTTCATAGATATATAAGGTGTAGGATCGGGCAATTTCCTGACGCGGAAGGTGTACTGTCCCATCTGCTGAGCCCTGCCCGTATTGGTAGAGGTAACGGTAATCACCGCATTCTGTCCAATTTTTGACGGACGGGCTATATACTTACCTGGGCCAACAGCCTGTAGTGTACCATTACTCATCGTGGCCTGTATCTTATTCTGAGGCACACCAGGCACGCTGATACTGATAGGGTTGGCATAGCCTGCATAGAGCATATTCATCAAGTCGGCCGATACGGTGGCGCTGGGTTCAACAACAGTATAATCCTGCGAGAACTCTCTGCGGATTTTGTCGCCATTACCATTCACCATCTCCATATAGCCTTTCAGGGTAAAGTCGCCTGTCTTGCCACAAACGGTTTCGTAGAGACCATTCTGCAGATTCACCTTCTGACCACCAATGTAAATATCAGGCACCTTAGTGGTATCGACAGCTGCCATGACGATGCGTGCAGAGAAGCGATCGCCCCTGACAATAGTCTTCGAGCTTGGGATAACGAAGGCGTCGAGCAGGTTCACACGGATATCCTTCACATCGATATTCTGTACCAGCTTGTGCAGCACCTCGCCCTCAGCATAGCGCACATCACTCTGCAGCTTTGACAGCAAGGTGACGGCAGCAGCTGCAGGCATCGACTCGAACATATATTCCTGCCAGTTCTTACCCATCGCACGTTTAGGCACCTCGGTAGTCAGATTGCTGGCAATAATCTTTCTCTGTTTCTCGTCTGTCACCATCGTCAGCATCCGATTGCGGAACGAGTTGATAGCTTGATAAAGTTTCCTTCCCTGACCATTTGTTGGCGAAAGCATCACATAATTGGCAGGTTCTTGGTCTTCCTTATTACGAATGTTATTAACATCGCCATCCTCACCATCAGCCTCAACAACGATAGCCTGCTTCAAGCTGGCTGCAAAGTTATAGAGCGAGTCACTCATCTGGCGTACCTGCTGAGCCTTGTCGTACCACTCCTTAGTCTTTTGCGGATTAGCCTTCATCTGCTGTTCGAAGGTTTCGTAGATGGCCAGGTTCTCCTTCGAAGAGTTGTTGGTTGTACGGTTCAGACTTTCCTCCACGATAGAGAAACCGTTGAGCACCTCGTTAGAGACGTTCAGCGCTAACATAGCCATCAAGACGACATACATCAGATTAATCATCTTCTGGCGGGGAGAAACGGGTCTTTTCTTGATTGCCATAGTCGTTAAACGTTCATCTTTGCAGTCATCGCCTCGATCATGCGGGCATAAATCTTGTTGAGTTCTGCTATCTGTGCAGCCATCTTCTTGGTCTGCTCGTTAATATCATCGATAGTCCCAATCTGCGAGCTGGCACTCTTCAGCTGCATCTCATAGACCTTGCAGATGCCTGTAAGCGTACGATTCAGGTTCTCCATCTCCTCCGAGTCGTGAGCCAGTTTCTCATTCTGGGCCGAAACCTTCGAGAGGGTTTCGGTAAGATGCTTCAACTCCTCCACATAACTTGAAGTAGCAGCATCGAGTTCGGGATGAGCAGAGACAGCTGCAGGAGCAGATGCTTCATATGAGCCACCATTACCATTAATGATGATGGTGCCGCCATTGCCCCCAACTACAGTAGCCTGACTGCCATTACTTGCCGCAGGCACCTCCTCGTCAACACGCATATGTGTGTCGAGTTCCATACCATCTGTTGTCTTATCAAACGGACGGTCGAAAGCCGACAAGAAGAACACCACCACCTCTGTTCCCATACCAAGGAACAAGAAGAAATCGGCCCCTTTCAGATGGGTAAGCTTAAACAGCGTACCTAAGATAACGATTGATGCACCCCAGCTGTAAGCATAGTTCAAGAATGTTTGTCCTGGCACACTATCCATCCACTTCTGCATGCGGTAGATGAGATTATATTTGCTATAAATAGTCATAATTGTATCGTATTTGACATTTACTTTTTCTTTCCTTTTGTTTTGGCACGCTCACTGGTCGAGTTAGCCAAGCTGCGCACGCAACGGAATCCGATGTACGAGCGAGGCTGATTCTGATATTCTGCCGTACGCCAAGCCGAGCGGATGTACGACTCAGGATCCTTCCATGAGCCACCACGCACACTCTTACGCTTCAATCGGTAGGGATCCTCCTGAGCAGCATTGTATTTCAGCGTCGGGTTAATATCGTTCATAGCCTCGACACCAGCCTCGGTATAGATTGTGCTGGTCCACTCGGCCACATTACCTGCCATATCGTATAGGCCATTCGAGTTAGCCGAGTAAATGCCCACCCTACTGGTAATCAGATTACCATCCTTGGTATAGTTGCCGTTATCGGGTTTGAAGTTGGCATAGAAACAGCCCTTGCCGCTGGCCACATCCTCGTTGTCCCAAGGAAACTCGTTCTGATCCTTACCACGAGCAGCATATTCCCACTCAGCCTCAGTTGGCAAACGATATCGCTGCACATAGCGGGCAGCAGGGCCCAAGCCCTTCAGCAAATATTCGGTACGCCAGGCACAATAAGCATTGGCCTGTTCCCAAGTAACGCCCACCACAGGATAATCGTTGTAGGCTGGATTCGAGAAGTAGTAACGCAGATACATCTCATTGTCGGCATTGGGGAAGTCGTTCACCCAACAAGTAGTATCGGGGAAGACATTGACGATATACGTATTCAAGAAATCCCAAGGTCCTGACAACGGACGGTTAATGCTTTCACGAACAATGCGACCTTCGTCGTCTACGTAAGCCGTATCCTTCGATATCCACACCTGTTCATCGGGATCAACCGTCAGGTCGGTATTCAGATTACGTTCCTGCGGATTCAAGCGATTACGGCGCAAGGCGGCAGTTGTATAGTCGTAAACCTCATAGCGATAGTTTAGCTGACGGAAATCCAGCATCTTATCACCTGTCACAGGATTGGTTACATACATCGCATCGATGATTTCTTGCTCATCCTCACTTGGTTTTCGAGGTAGTGGCTTCTTCCAGTTCAAGACTGTAGAGATTTCGTTGCCCTCGCGGTCGGTTTTCACCGTTTTATAGGTCTCATCAATCTCTGCAAGGCGCTCGCGCAGGATAGAGTCGCGTACGTAGTTCACAAATTGGCGATACTTCGAGTTGGTAACCTCCGTCTCGTCCATCCAGAAACCATCTACAGAGATGTCTCTAACGGGTGTTTTCTTACCCCACAACGAGTCTTGATTCTCAATACCCATTTTTACATGACCTCGCTTAACGAGCACCATGCCATATGGGGTTGGCTCAGTAAAAGCCCTGCCACCAGTACCTGTCACCTCACCGCCATTGGCTGTCATAAACTTACTGCCAAAACAGCTGGTAAGCATGAGTACCGTTACGGTGCATAGTCCTATCAATTTCTTCATATGATCAATATACTATAGTAATCTTACGCTCTTATGCAGATTCCTGCCTTTTTTATACAGATTCAACTCCGTTTGGTAGCCCACAAACAGTTCGTGACTGCCGTTGCCCATACTCATAGACGAAGTGTAGAATTCATAGCTATATCCTAAGTGTATGCCGTGCCAGCGGCCACCTACCAACACCGTTACCGAGTTGGTGGGACTATACGAGAGGCCTGCATACATCACTTTCTTATCGTGTTCGTACTTCACCCGGCCTGTCACATCAGCTCGCCAAGCCGCACCATCCGTACGTCCCAAAACAGAGGTCTGTACTTTAAAAAACGGATGATTAAGCTGAATATTGTATCCTGCGGTAAAATAATATGTCGCATCGATAGCCAAGTCGCTGGTTTCACCCAACGTAATCACAGGCTGATTGAGATGTAATACCGACGCCCCCACATACCAATTTCTTGCCTGATAATAGATACCTGCAGCCATATCGAGCCCAGAGCCATTTACCGACGAGGTAGGCAGCACAGGGTCGTTACCTTCTTCCAGTTCCAGTCTCGAGCCATCAAATGTTTCGCCCAGCATGCCCACTTGCACTCCAAGACTCAGTTTACCCTTCAGTACTCGGCGCTGATAGGCATATTGCAAACTCAATCGTTTGTGCGAAAACAAACCAATCTCGTCATTCAGCAGCTGCACACCTACACCATGGTATGAGCCTAAGGCATAGAACGGCATATCGGCTGCTGCATACATCGTTTTAGGATTGTGTTCAAATCCCGCCATCTGTAAAGCATAGGCACCTGCTACATTCAGTTTGGCCTCCTTGCCCACTGTAGCAGGATTAAACGATGGCTCCATCGCCCAGTAGTGAGCAAAGGAAGCGTCATATTGAGCCGCAGCATCGACTGCCACCCACACACAAACGATTATAAAATAGAAACGTTTCACATAATATACAAACGGAACTCCGTACAAATTATTGTGTTTGCACGCGATTAATGATTACAAAAACATACCCCATGATTCCTGAGATAAAAAAAACGTAACAAGATCCATTCTGTTGCGACTTTTTGTATAAGCTCATTTTGGGTAATGAGCTAATTCATTAAGTGAATTGAGTTAATTCAATGAGTGTTTTGAGTTAACTCAAGGTTTCTGAGGGGTACAGTTACTAAGTCTTTAAATAGTATCCCAGCGGGCTTAAAAGTCTTCGCCAAAGGCTTTGATGTATTCCTCATGGAAGAGACGAGACGCTTCTTGCGCCTCATAAACCTTCCCCAAGCGGTTTAAGGATTTCATCTGATAAGAGAATGCTTCTATACTATAGGGATCAATATGAAACATCGCCTCAACGAAATAGAGCGTTAGCTTCAACTCGCTTTTAGTATATGTACTTTTTATCATGCGTAGTACAACAGGTTTAAGAATACGCTCTGTCTCCGACTTAAACTGATCAAGAGACGGTTTATTCACTGTTTGTAGGAATTTGCCACGACGCAAAATCTCCAACAGACTTTGTTCGGAATAGGATTCTGTAAAGAACTGATGCGAACAGTCTAAATAGTCGCAATAAAAAGGGCTACTTATAACAAAACCATATTTCCCATTTGCGTATTTGAGTTCTATACCATCAATTTCTTCAAGCACCTTACGCAGATGATTCATGATGACGCTACGCGAATTCTTAATCTTGTCTGTGGGTTTATCACCCCAGAGTATGGTTCCAATCCGTTTAGAAGAAAGACCTCCTTGTTTATGATACCACAACAGCAAACAAGTTAATTCTCGCAACTTGTCGGTAAACAAATAGGAGATATCACGATTCTTCCTGTCGAAAGCACAGAAACTACCGAAGAGATAGATAGCGTTGCTATTATAAGGAGGCACCACTGTATCAAGCATCTTACTACTCTCTATTAGCTGACGATGTCGGCGATGCCAACGATAGAGTAGCCATAGCACAGTGACAACGAATAGAACTAATGACAATATGAGATAGTACCACTTCTTGTCTATCGGTAGTTTTGAGACTTCAGCAAATTCAGAATCAGATAATACAGGGAACTGAATAGAATATAAAGTTGCCGTAGAAGATATATCGTCACTATACTCCTGCACACAGACAAAAAACTTATTAACCACAGAGTCGTAATACAGATTTGCATTAGTAGCAATCTTGTCAGAGTGAATGGGGATAGAGTCGCCAAGAATCTCCATACTACCATCTTTCAATGAAAAACGATAAAGACGCAGATACGACTCAGAGAGTGCTTCCGGATAACACAAAGTATAGAAATAATCGCCCATTACAAGCAGGTTTCGCACAGGCACAACATTCTGTCGTTTTCCCCAATTTATAGTCCACATCTTTTGTACCGAATCATTTCGCAAATCAATGCGATACAAATCATACATATAGTGTCGTCCTATTGACTGATTCCCAGATTCATTACCCATCCCACCAAAGATATAGGCATAATGCGAAAGAGAATCAATACCCATCGACGTGAAATATCTGGGTGCACAAGCATGAAGGGGTTTGGGTTGTCGCCATTGATGGGCAGCCACATCGTAACAATTTAGATTCCGAAAATACTGCATACTGCCAAATCCACCAAAAATGCAGAATTGCTTTCTTTTTACATCAAAGAAACTGCCATGATGATGCATCTGGGTGGGTAATTGTTCGTAACACTCTACAGCCCATTCCAGCGTATGGAGATTTAAACTGGCGATTGAAGCCTCGTCATGAGGACGATCTTCCAGACGATCGTATTTAAAGACCTCGTAAGAATATAGTTTATGTTCTTTGGTATCCAAGAAGTTCATACCAAGATTGATGTCGACAGGGCATGGTGATTTAAACACATGTGTCGTCGTTTCACGGCTATCAGTATTAAATACTAATAAGGTATCACGTGTATACCCATAGAAAAGATGGCGTCGTGGATCAAAACTAACTCCTGAGTTATGTTGGAAATGCATATTCCCCAACCTCTTCCAATGATAACAGTCATTGACGCCCCAATAAGGATTTTCCACACAGCCAACCTTATTCATATGCTGATCATAGACATCGGTACTTTGACTCTGGGTCAGAGGGAAATAATAATCAGACTCAGTTCCCTTAACCCGCAGGTTCCGTATGGCAAAAGAAGGTACATCAATCAAGTAATCAAAACGACCAAATACAATTTTGGGCGAGAGTGAATCAGGCAAAGTTCTAACTAGTTTCGACATAGAATGACCGTCTATGGTCATCACAATCATTTTTTTATCAAAAAGAAAAGAAAGAGAACACTTTACCCACCCCTTATTGAGCAAAGCCTGACGATTAAATCGGCTTCTCATGAGTGTTGTCTTTCCCTCTTCATTCAATTCAAGCCAATCATTTCCGCGACCATCATAGAATAAATTGTAATTAGTATCGCGATTCTTATCTACCACATGAAGGATATAGCCTACCTCAGGGATACGAGGTATCTGTATTTCGAACGTGATAGTCAGGCTATGAACAAACGGCTTACTATCATCACCAAAGACAGAATAAGAAGTTCGTCCATTAATTGAGTCAACTGGATTCATAAAATGCAAACCTTGAGCATGCACTTGCGACACATGAATAAGTATCAGCAATAAAAAAAGTAGTCTAGTTAGTTTATACATTTCTTATATTTATATTAGCGGCGCAAAATTAGTTTATTTAGATTTAAAATGCAAGAAAAGACTCATAGATTAACATTTTTAATCGCGAATTAACCATAAATTAACCGCTTAAATAATCATGCACATTCTATTTTTGCAGCCGATTTTAACTATCAACAACTAAAATACAAAAATCAATGAAACAAAAAACCAAATTTAGACAATTGACGACATATCTCTTGGGGATATGTTTCTTGGCAATCAGCAACATCAGTTGCACCAATGACGAAGATGCAAATGGTGCCAATCTGGGAAATGGAGACGTAAGTGGCGTCATCACAGATGATCAGAACTCTCCATTATCAGATGTTCTGGTAACAGTTAACGATGTGGACATCACTACCACTACCGATGCCACAGGCAGTTATCTACTAAAAGGGCTTCCCATTGGTAAGCACATTATTACATTTAGTAAGAACGATTACCAAACCGTTAATTGCACGGTATCACCCAAGCAATGGCAGGAAGGAACAGCAAACATTAGCACCAGTATGCGTTACGCAGCTGCCAAGATTACAGGACGAGTGCTCGATGCTCAGAATGGCAAGCGCCCACTTGAAGGTGCTACGGTATCAACTGGTGGCGAACCTGTACTTACCAATAGCGAAGGTATTTTCACCATCTCACAGTTGCCATTAGACAACTATACTGTCACCATAACGTATGGCGACTATACACCTATTACGAGAAATGTAAAAATTGATGATTTCATTGACGGAACAGCTCAGCTGCCCGACATCAACTTAGGCGGCGAAGAGATACTACCAGGCTTGACACTGGGCGACCTGAAAACATGTACACCATGGATGTATGATGAATATCGTGGCGGACGCAACGCTGATAACTATCCACAGTTTGACTGGAGTGTTGACTACATGTGTACCCTCGACATGATTGGTAATTGGGAAGAGCAGAACGAAGGTACAACCATGCGTGTGGATGAGAACAAAGGCAATGGTATTGACTACGATAATTTGAATACTTTTATCTATGGCAGAAAACATATCACTGAAGACAATAAGATACTGACTGTGTTTGCCCGAACTCATCAGGGACCAGCCATCTGGAATGTAGTCGTAGTTGACTTAAGCGAGACAAAACCTCAAGCTAAGAAACTGGGTGAGAACATCTCTTTCCAAGATGGTAACTACAAGAATTTCGTATTCGATTTGAGTGCCTACGTGGGCAAGGATATAGCAATCGCCATTGGAACCTATTATTCTGGCGAATGGGTTCAGTTGGTTCTTCGTCGTATCAGCTTTGCGCCTTCAGCCACCAATGGTCTGGCTTGGTTGCCTGGCACACCTATCAATGAGGCACTCGAGGAGCTGCATCTTACACAGGAGATGGTGCGCAGCACCATGCCTAACGAACTGAAGTCGTTTACTGGTATCACCTCCTACGATGGACGAAAAGACCGTGATGAATACGTATGGGCTTATCGCGATTGGAACAAAACCGGACATGTAGCCGCATACTGGGGTATGACTTCAATCACCAAAGACTGTGATGTATTCACCAACGAGGGCTACACCATCAAGACACGTGGTGGAAACGGAATCGTTAGCACCTCAAAAGCAGAGAGTTATCTCTACAGCAAGTTCGCTATTGACGGAAACAACCAGAAACTGACTCTGCGTGCACGCAACTTTGGTAATCATCCCACCTATTACAAACTAATCGCCATCACCGACGATATGAACGTAAAGTATCTGCAGCCTACCAAGGAGTCGAAGGTTGACGAACTGTCAGAAGGCCCTGACGGAACTATCAAGTTCAATCACAAGAATGGCGACACAGGACATCCTGAAAACTATGGCAAATTCGTGTTCGATCTTTCACAGTATAAAGGCAAGAACGTAACACTCGTTCTGGCAGTATACAAAGGAGAGGAGAATGGCGATGAAAATAAGGTTACCATCTATAATATAGACTTGAACTAAAAAACATATGAAAAAGAAGATGAAAAAAGAATTTCTGACGATGGCAAGCTTAATCATTGCTGTTACAACCACAGCCAGCTGTGGCAGCAGCAGTGACAGCATGCCAGGAGATC
>Ga0265299_10002530_pt1 | contig 18646 bp, 32 predicted proteins | sample AusTroGonzalo_MG_4_FD_193485 | JGI IMG/M metagenome (GOLD analysis project Ga0265299, IMG submission 193485) | Bovine rumen microbial communities from tropical cattle in Woodstock, Queensland, Australia - Gonzalo_02 | ecosystem: Host-associated > Mammals > Digestive system > Stomach > Rumen ... | reverse complement strand
GATTGAGAGCAAGAAGAATATGATAGTGATGCGTGCCATCGACTCTATGGTGGCACAAGCACAAGGTGGTGTTGGACAATATGAGTGTGCACCATATGATAAGCACTTTGAGAAATCACCAGAGCTTATTGATGCCCTTGATGCTGCTGCCATGGACTTCTACCAAAAGAACCATATTGATTCAGTCCTTCCAACAATGATTGAATGGGCTGGCCTTTCTGGCTCTGCATACGCTTATTTAGGCTACAATCTAGACCGTAGCATCGATAACGGCAAGGTTGATATGCAAATCATTCCTGATACTGAAATGCTTATCGACCCACTTCGTAGCAAGAGAAACAACCCACGCTACATCGGACACCAAACTAAGGCTTCTTGGGTTGAACTTAAGAAGCACCTTGTTGAATGTCCTGTAACTGAACAATACCTTCTCCAGAGCATTAACAATGTTGATGTCTACCTACAAGAGGTTGAGTTCTGGATTAACAAGTATAATGGTAACTTCTCACAGATTGCTCCTGCTATCTCATCTGATGTTACCCACTTCGCTGGAATGCCTTATGGCGTCTGGTTCCGTGAGAACCTCCCACATCACATTGATACCTTCTACAAGGCTTCTGCTGAGGCTTACAAGGAGCGTAACACCAAGTATATTAAGCGTGCTGGTGACTTTGAAGCTGGTGCCTCAGACAACAAGTACCACACTGATGAAGTCGAAGTCTGTTACCTTTATGACCTCGAGAATCACATTCAGTTCACTGTGATTAACCGTAAGTTCATCGTTGAAGCTCGTAAAGACTATCTTCAAAGAGATATGGAATATGAATACTTCGACTATGATGACTTCTCTGGCAAGGCATATAACATGGTTGGTCATAAGAAGATTGCTATGGACCATCCTTATGTAGAACTCGCTTACAAGCGTTCACTCTGGGAGACATACTCATACTCACCAATCATCCATATCCTCGACCTCTTTGATGATGCTTGTGCTCTTGAAACTATGATTTACCACACCATCAGCATCATGACTCCTATTACCTTCACTGGTAACCCGAAAGACATCGAGAAGTTAGGTGCTATCGCTGGTGTCTCTGGTGAGGCAATCAAAGGCTTTATCGCTAACTCGGTAACAGTTCTCAACAAGGCTGTAGACCTCTCTCCAGCAATGTCAGAACTTAACCGTATTGAAAACACCATTATGAACATCCTCCATGGTGTAGACCCTAAGGAACAGGCTCAGATGGTTGGCGACCGTGCTACTGCTGCTGAGGCTATGCAAACTGCATCTCTCGTCTCACAAGGCCTTAATACTCTCCTCTCACACATCGAGACTTGGGCATCAGACCTCGCAACAAAGATGTTCAAACTTACTGTTATCTATGAAGACGAAGACTTTACTTACGACCTCAACGCTAACGGAAAGCATCTCTCGCTCACTCGTAAAGACTTAGCTGGTGACTTCGGAATCAGAGCTGTCCTCAAGTCTAAGATTAAGGCTGAGCAACAAGCTCAAGCTGCTAATACAATCCAATGGTTCGTACCGCTTATGGGTTCTGAAGCTATCGTCAACAAGGAAGCATTCGCACAGTCAATTATCCCTACACTCGCTCAGGGATTCACTCGCAAGACCATTGCAAGCTGGTTCATTCCTACCGAGGAACAGAAGATGGCTCAAGAAGCTCAACTTGAACTTCAGAAACAACAAGCTGCTGCTCTTGCTGACCAACACAAGCTCAAGAACATTGAACTTGGATATGTAGACCCAACCTCTGGTGGCAAGTTTGGATATGCAGACATCTCCCGTGCTCTCTCATCACAAGGATATACTGATGAAGAATTAGCAGATTACTCTGCTGAACCTGCACCTGTAGGAGGCGTATCGAAGCCTACTAACACTTCAAGGAAGTTGAACTATGGTGTTAACAATGTCCTTCCTGAAGGAAAGATTTCAGCTGCTATGACTCCTGGTGATAATATCCCATCAGCATTGCCTGGACAGCCTGTAGCAGTTACTGGCGAGCCTGCTGGTGCTGATGCTGAAAGTGAAGACACTGCTAATGCTAACACTCTCGATGTGCTGATGTCTCCAACCACTGGTGGCTATGCTGCCAACAACCCAATCACTGGTGCTAATAGCCCATTGATGAATGGTATGGTATCCTAGTATTAGATACAGGAGGAAAGAATGAATAAGAAAACTAATACATACACAAAAACCGGTATCATCCCAAGTAAAGTTGCGGCATCAAAAGTTTATGATTACATTAAAAAAGTAGAGACTCAGGGCGTACCTCGCATCAAGGCTTACGCTGAGTGTATCGACCCTGAAATCTACAATATGAACCCATGTCAGATTACTCATAGGCTTGATTACTTCCAGAAGAGTTACAAAGGTTATAACGACATCAAAGAGATGGTTCTACAAGAAGAAAAAGATTGGATGTTAAGAAGGAACAGCAGTCTTCAGAATAAGGCTCTGGACCTTCTCTCCAACCTCCTAGATAAGGCTAACGATTTAGCAAGCAAGCCTGATACTGATGCGAAGGAACTTAATACCGCAATCAATACGTTAAAAGCAGTTATGCCAGCCTTCCAGGCTGCTGGTGCTAGGACGACACAGGACGTCAGCCAGACAGATAAGAAGGCTAGAGCTAGCAAATTCATCAACTAGGAGATGCAATGTTAGAGTTACGTTACAATGGTTGTTCAGATTGTCTTCACACTGCTACTTCAGTTTTGAGGAATGCTGGCTACTTTAAGGACACTCACTATAAAGTAGCCTTCCACCAAGACCATAGGAAGGACAGAATCTACGAGAAGAGACCAGATTACATTGACCACTTCTCAGGAGCAATTATTTACAACCCAAAGACAGAAAGCTGGATTGATTTCTATAGTGATGACCACAGCACATGTGTGCTATGTAAAATGCCTTCTAAAAGCCTCTCAGAGGCTCTAGGAGAGCTTTCAGGTGCTAAGTAGTATAAGTTATCATCTTTAACGCAGAGAGGCCTTACAGAGCCTCTCATTGCGTTCTACGACATATAAAAAAGAATCCCCCTGGGTTGGTCAAGTGACGAGGGGATTCTTACCTGATTTTGGATTCTGAACACATACTATTGGTCAGATTTATTTTTGTTTTCTAGTCCGGAAGAATTAATGTGGAGTTAATTCTGGGTGGGATTTCTGGACTTAAAATTGACATTACGATTCACGTTATTTGCGTACCTATGAATAGAAATATTTACTTTAAAGCGATATCTTAAATAAACATTTACAACACTATAAACACCTAAATATAGTTCTGAGTATGTGTTCAGGTACTATAGCGAATGCTATCTAACTTGATGGTATCAAATCACTTTTGTTCTGTCAAGCGCATTAGATACTCTGCTTCTTTAACTTCTAGGTAGTAACGCTCAGGAATGATGACACATTCATCATTATCAATGCTCATCGATGCAACCTGGCGTTCGTCGAGTTCCGCTAACCTGTCCATAAGACAACGGTTAGTCATCTCAATTGTTTCATCAAAGAGTTCAAACTCGGTGTAATCACGAATTGCATCCCATTCAAATTTCTTCATAATGTAGTAGAACGGTCTGTAGGCTTGAGTGATTACTAGGATTGGTGTCCTCATACCAGCCTGAGACTTGGCTTGTCTCCACCAATCGTTAAGGTTTAATGACTCTTGGCACTTAACTTCATAAGCACTGTTAGGGTCATTGGTGTCCATCACATCACACTTGATGGCACCAGCACCAGAGAGAGGGACTCTTTGAACATTATTCCTTAGCTCTACAGGATAAATTGTTCTCAAGGCATTGCGTACTTTAATCTCAGCACGAGAACCTTTTCTACGAGCTCCCTTTCCTCTGACGGTTTTGTGTTTGTAGGCTTTCATAGACATATTACTAAACTTACTCCTTCCACCCTGAGCTTATCCCTGACGAAGAGATTCCTCGTCACTGGGATAACTAACTCATAATTTTCTGCTTCCTCCATCGCTTTTTTAAAGAACAGTGTAGGACTTTCTTGTTCATATTGTAGAACATCACAGTCTTCACGAACGAGAGAGATGAAGTCATCAAGTTCAGGGCATTTAACAGGAAAGCTTTTCCTGTCGATGAAATATGCTACTCTATTTCTTTCCACCTGAAAAATCTGCACGAGCCAATGCAGCCTTTTGCATACGGTCAGCGATATCATAACTGTTCTCATGGCCTCTGAGCCATTCTACAGCTTCATCAATGCGTTTGCCGTCTGTGGTTGAGATGATATAAAGATGAAGAGCTTGGAATACACCTTGAATGGTATCAAAGGCTGTACGGTCCATATACTGTGCACGAAGGGCTTCATCTTTCTTGAGGAGCTTAAACTTCTTGGTGAGAAGTTCTGCTGACTCAGTAATCTGTTTCTTTGAATCTGCACTAGCTGGCTTCTTGATGTCCTTAAGAATGCCTTTGATGAGTTTAGAGCCAGATTCAATTAATTCAAAACGAGTGTCTTCTTCCATTTTATTCCTCTACTGCTTTCTTAGCTTCTGCTGCAGTCTTATCTGCTAACTCTTTAGCGATTTCGTCAGCACGACGAACGATTGGATGGATTTTGTCTTGGACAAACTTTACATAGTCTTCGACTTTCACATCATCAAGTTCATTACCTTTAACACCAACAATGTAGTAAAGTGCTACGATTGCTGTATTAAGAGCATTAGTAACACGGTCTAATGCTACGAGCTCACGAGTGATATCTTCTTGTGAGAGTTTGTTTGCTGCTGGTTTCTTCTTGGCTGTTGCCATAGTTTCTCCTTTTATTAAGTGAGTTCATTGTAATACACAAACAAATGTTGGTCAAATTGTTGGTCACTAAGTTGGTTAATTATTACCCTTGTCTTGGTTACACTTGAAGTGTGCTAACTGACAGTTTTCAAGTGTTGTTTGTCCACCTTTTGAGATTGGTATAATGTGGTCGATTGTACAATCTTTCATGTTCTCAATCGGTTTACCACAGATTCCACAGACTGCTCCTTTACTGTTAATTAATTGACTTTTAATAAATTGACGACACTTCATATCTTTGATGCTATCGTGTTTTAGCCACTCGTCTGGCGATTTCTTGTGTTTGTTGTATGCGAACTTGCGTTTATAAGACTTCCATTTAGCCATTACTTTCCGCCTCCTTTAATAACTTTACTTGGTCTTCACACGATTGTTTAAGCGCTTCTTCCATTGCCTTAACACCAGCAGGTGTGCCTAATACTACGTCTTTAAGTGTTGCTTTCATTTCGTTGCTCCTCCTTTGCTTTAATAAATGCTTTAATTTTTAACAACTTCCTTCTTCTAATCGCCCACCTTGCATGTTCCTCTGCTTTAGCGAACTTCCCAAATGAAGATTTTGGTTTTAATACTCCCCTTCTCATCCTTGCCATCCTCTCTGATTCCAGAATTTGCCCACGGCTACAGCCATCTTATGGAAGTCGTCTTCATCAATCATGTCTTCTCGATTAATGAGTTCCTTGAGTGCCTTCTGTGTGTTGGCTGAAGTCACAAGGATTCCACTCGGGATGTGTGTGAGGCAGAAGGAATATGATAGTGAGACCTTTTCTCCATCTTTGGTTTGTCTCACAACTTCCTGCGCCCTTTTGTCGATTCCCCATCTTTTGTTGATAACAATTCCTGTTACCGTTTGCTCAGTACCGTTCTTCATTTTAATTCTGTAATCTTCGGTTTTTGCCATCTTCAACCTCCTGTTCTTTTCTTTCTCGCTCGAAAGCATCGCTTATAATCTTTTTAAGATTCTCCATGTCCATTACTTGTTTTCCTTTTTAATATATGCCCTGTAAGCCTTTCTAACGCCTTCTAAGCCCTCTCTAGCGTACAAGTCACCTACATCCTTATCTTTTTGTGGAACAGCCCTTACAAACGGTCTGGTGAGGTTAGAGAGCAATTTCTCTCCAGCCTCATCATTGTCGCTGATGGCTACCAATAGTAGCCCCCTGTCCATTGCCAACTGTTCCAGTTCTCTGAGTAACACCCCTGAACTTGCTGAAGGTATAGCGACTGCTGGGATTCCTGCCATTCGTAGAATGACTGAGTCTCTGCTTCCTTCTGTGAAACACAAGTATCGTTCGCATTCATTTACCACCTCCATCCCATAAATTCTTGGTCTACAACCTGGTGCGAAAGTGAATCTGCGATGATTTGGGCCTGTGTCATCGTGTCGCACCTGAAAGAATTCCACTCGTCTTCTATCGTTGTCGAAATACGGTATAAAGACTCCTGAAGGCACTCCGAATCCACCAGGAAACCATCTCCACCCGAGTTTGTTGAGGTAGTGGTAGTCCACTCCCTTGACATCGGATTCCAGTGGGTCGAGACTGAGCCACAAATCTGTCCAATCTCGTTGCTCGCCAACTTCTCGTGTTGTTTCTTCGCTATATCTGGTGCATACTTCATGTCCAGCGAGAGAGTTGATGTGTTTTCTAGGACAACCTGCGAAACAGCAAATCCAGCCATCGTTAAAACAGACAGCAGATTTGTTGTGGTCGTCGTGAAAAGGGCAATGGATGTGCCAGTATCGCCCTCGATACTTTGGGTCCAGTCCGAGCCGTTCCAGCTCAGCTTCAATTTGTTCGTGTTCATTCATCACTTCTCCCTACTTAACCAATTAAACCACCTGTCCAATTTTTACGAGCCTCACGAACCTGCTCAGGAGTTTTTGCTACAGCCCTAATCTTCATGTCTTCAAGCTGTACAACAATACCGCTGTAGCGGTAAGGTGTGAAACGAGTTTTCCAAAGTCTGATGCCTTGGATTCCGTCTTTATTACGGTTAATCTCGATTACCTTGGTGCTGACCTGAGCAATCGCTGAAGAACCGATAATCTTATCAAGACCTTGCTTAGAATCTTTACCACCATTTCCCTTACCAGTGTGCGACACAATGATGAGGGTCTTGTTAGTGTGCTTCATAATGTTATTCATCTTCCTCATAAAGAGACGCTGACGGTTGAATTCTGTCTCACCTTTCTCGGCAACAGAGGCTTCAAAGATGAACTGTAGTGGGTCAATTACAACAATATCTGCTACATTGAAGATGTCTTCGATTGCTGTAGCCATCATATCAAGCGTGTAGCCATCGTTCTCAGGCATAAAGAGAATGTTCTCAAGAATCTTTTCTCGTTCTTCTTCGTCTGGAACCTGAACCATAATACGAGCGACTACATCCTTTGGGTCATCCTCAAGAGCAAAGTATGCTACTGTTGTGCCGTTCTTTGCTGGTTCTAAGATGATGCTTGTAGCGAATGTAGACTTGTTCATACCAGTATCACCAAAGATTGTGATGATTTCGTATGCTGATTTTCTTCCGTAACCACCAGTGAATGAGTTACCTAAGTATTCATCAAGGACAGCATCACCAGTAGAGTAAAGGTCTGTTCTGCCCCACTCTTCTTTTGCCTTAATCGCGTCCTCAACAAGGAATTGTGCTGGAGTAAAACCTAAATCGATTTTCTTTTCTACCATACTACCTCCGATTTCTTTTCCTGCTGTTCGTAGACATCCTCCCAACAGTGCTGATTAAACCAGGTTGAACCTTGCTTAATATACTGTGGTTGGACCCCGTTATTCTTAATATACTCCTTGTAACGACGAATTCCACCAAGAACTACTGCCTCGTTGAGTTCATCAAAGGGAAACTCATTTCTCGCTTTTGCATAGGCTTTGAATGCGTTGACCTTTCCTTGCTTGCGTGGGTATTCACTCCAAAGTCTTTCAAACTCTTTAATAATTATATCTTTATTAAGCTTTTTAATATTTTCCTCTGTGATGTCTTTAATATTATTAATATTATTATTCTCTGTGTGTCGATTTGATACACCTGCTGTATCAATTTGATACACCTCCCCTGTTAATTTTCCTTTGTTGACGACATACTTTTTACCATGACCATCATTTTTGATGCATTGAATGTAACCTTTTTTCTCAAGGTCAATGCGGTGTCGTTTGAAGGTAATTAAACTCATTCCTAAAAGTTCTGAGGTCCTTTCTGGCGGCTCAAAGATTTCACCTTTAAAACCGCTGTATCTTGCTAGGATTAATTTTTCATTTGGTGTTAAGTTAGGGTCTTCAAGAATGCTTTGGCTTAAGATAACATATCTTTCAAACTCTTGTTCCATTTTTCCTCCTTTGATGTCTTTAGAGAATATAAGAAACCGCCAGGCTGATAACAGTTCTGGCGGAACACCTGTCGGTCTCTTATATTCCTGTTATCATTTTCTGTTCCGCCAAGAACACTCTTATTGTAGCAAATTTTTTGAAGTATGTCAAGAAGGCCGAAAAAGGCCCCGTTTCCGGGGTTTACTTTTCCGGAAGAATGATGTATATTGAATACATCAAACCGCCACAAATCTGGTTTGATTATAGCACAACAATAACCAAAATACAATATTGTAAGCTATAGGACTTAGTTCCAAGAAAATCCGGGTTCAGTCGGTCCCCTACTTCCCGGAGCTTGAAGTTAAAACAGCCTACAGCCCACGGCTACAAAGGAAAGGGCAGGCGAAATGGAAACAGTCCTAACAAAAATAAAGATTTGTGACTATTAAAGAATCTGTGAGAAGGATAGGCGAATAGTCAAGGATTTGTGGCAAAGTTACGGTTATTCCCTTACTTCAAGCGGAAGGGGACCTTGTGTGCTATAATAAAATCAATGCAATAACAGCAGGGAAGTCCTTGTCGGTTCGATGGCAAGTAACCGTCCGTCCAGCACTCGGTACGTGAACTTGAGGGTGAAAGTATGCCACCTTAAAAAACTATCTTCCTGTGAACGAGTGACCACAGGTTGCTTAGGACCCCAGGCACCTCTAAACTATGTGGCCCATCTGGGGACTTTTTTGTGATACAATAAGGGTGTATTTAATATCTGTGGAATCCAACAAGTCCCTTGCATTGAGGGGTTTTTTGGTGGCTCTTGACACACCACCAAATCTTTGATACAATAGGGACAAGTTGAACATTAAAGCACCTGAACTTATAGCCAATACAGCCAAAGTAAATGATTTAATGACATGGCGATTAGGCGAATTCTACGGAGCAAGTAATAACAACAAAGGAGAAAGATATGGCTTTTAAGGAAGTCACAGGGGGCTCAAATATTACATCATACTGGCCTAAGAAGGCTTCAGAACGCAAGGAAGGCGACAGTGTTGTAGGTATTTACCGCACTAAGATGACTCGCAAGAACCCAGACGGTTCAGATTCAGTCCTTTACGTTCTCGAAACTAAAGAAGGCAAAGTTGGTGTCAACTCATCAGCAACCATCGCAAGAGCAATGGAATCAATTCCACAAGACACTACCGTTAAAATCGTTTATAACGGCAAGGCTCGCTCACAAAAGACTGGTCGTGAATACAATGACTTCAAGGTCTATATGGACGACTCAGGCACTGTTGAAGAAGATGATACTGACCTCAGCAATTTAGATTTCTAATCCGTAGAGTATAAGGAGAATTAAGATGGAAGAAAAAGACTGCAAAATTATCTTTCTAAACAAGCAGACCTACGACTTCTCTAGTAAGGACTTGGCAAAAGCCTTGTCGTGGGCTGAAGGTCAGAAAGTATGGGCGATTGAAACACCTTGGGGTATTCTTCAACCAATGGACAAAGAAACCTTCGAGAATGTTGCAGCCTGCGTCTTTACTGGTCCATCCGACACTACAATTCCGGAGGACTTGCAATGAAAGTAAGTTATTACACGAAATTGAGTGGCACTAGTTTCCGCCAAGATGCTATCAAAAACATCAAGGCGGGGACTACTCCCCTACGAGCAGTCGCTGAACCTGACAATGAATATGATAAATATGCTGTCAGAGTTGAAGCATTGACTGATGAAGGGTGGACTCAAATTGGCTATTTTCAAAAAGGAAAGAACCAGAACATTTCTGAAGCACTACAAGAAGGCAAAACAGTTAAAGTAGGTTGTTCAGAAGTGACTGGCGTTGATAAAGACACCATGGGCGTGAATGTGTCCGTGGAATACGAGGAGGATGATAGTGGCATCGACCCAGCCGACATGCGAGATATGGAGAAGCAGAAAGTCGTGTTTGGTGATGATGACTATGTTTACTTTGATACTGTAAATCACAAAGCATACGATAAGAATGGACATGAACTTCTCTCAGGCTCGAGAGCAGAGAAAATCTTTGCACCTGAGTTTGACCCGAAGTACCCAGCTAAAGCCGTTGCGAAATCAACTGGTGTTGCCTTTGATGACGTTATCAGTATTTGGGAAAACAACAGAGACTTATCTTCTTCCTATGGAACACTCATCCACGAGGCTCTTGAGAAGTATTTACTGTATGCACCAGTGCTTCGTAAGATTGATGCCAACAAAGAACGAGAGCACACTGCAACTAACTGGATGCCTAATGCACTCGGTGAAATTGTAGATAAGTTCGTAGCGACTAGTGGCATCAAAGACTGCAAAAATGTAGAGGTAAGAATTAAGCACGGTACTCGTACTGGTATCGTAGACTTGCTTCTTGTTGATGGCGACGAATTTACTTTGATGGACTACAAGATTATGCCTGAAGTTAAAGAAGTTAAGTATAAGGCATTCGGTAAGAATACAAAGTACACAGTCCAACAAAACTACTACCGTGAGATTCTTGAAGATTGTGGACTCAAATGTAGAGGTATGTATCTATGGAACTGGGACGGAAAAGAGTGGAAGAAGATTGAACTTAAAAAGGTTAATGTAAAGGAGGAATTATGATTCCAAACAATTTGAATGATTATAAAGGAATGCCAGCTAATGACATTCAGGTGTTAAACACTAAAGATGGTCTTGAACTTTTCTCTGGGCAATTTGAGAATTGGGCAAAGAAGAACAACAAGTCCTTTGTCATCGTAATGTTCCCTAAAGGAAATCCAGACAGTGCAATGTATGATGACACTAATTGCGACCAAATTGAGGCTATGAAGGCGTTAAAAGCAATTGCAAATGACGACATTGAAGCCGGTGGTGGTTTTGGTATGGAATGTATGACCGAATCGCAAATTAGAGACATTATTGATGAATGCGTAGACGCTGGCTTATTGGAAAGAAATGTTGATTATGATACCGAAGAAGTGCATTACAAGCCTACTAAGCTAGGGTTAGACCTTGCTAGCGACGACGCACAATAAAGGAGAATTTATGGACGAAAGCATGGACAGAGTCTTAGCTTACAGGAACTTCCTAGCAGCAGAAGACCACCTTGATGAGATTATCTCTCAGGCAACATCTTCTGATGAAAGGGCTGAGTTGCTAGGAATTAAATGGAACATCATTTATCTTCGTGACGATGTGATGCCTAAAGAAGTCGATAAAAGGTTCCACTGTTTAGCAAAGCATCTCGCTACAGCCTATGAGGCTTGCAGAGAGGTCGCTAAAGCCACTAACGATGAACTTGATGTTCGTAGAGCAGAGACTTGCCAACTGTTGCTAACGCAGACCCTAGAGAAGCTCTGGGGACGTAAAATCACCACATGTGAAAGATGTGGAGTAAAGGAGGACAATGGAGGATTACAAAAAGAAAGTTCAGGAAGTGCTACAAGCACCGCTGACGACGGACTCGCCGGAATCAGTATACAAGGAGTCAGCACTGATTGAATCATTGGCCTATCTAGCCGTAAGACAAGCCACCGTGCTTGAAACCAAATTGTCTGAGCTCAACAAACAGTTGAGAGATGAGAAGGCAACGAACCTTGAAATGCTAACTGGAACTCAAATGGAGAAGCAAATCAAATTGGAAGGTATGCTCTCCCCTCTTTTAAAAGAGATTGAGGAAACCGAAGCGGCGATGAAGTACTGGAGAGGTGTAAGCAAACTGATTGAGAACAAGATTTCCCTTGCCCAATCAATTCTCGCAAACATCACTTCACAAGTTAAGGCGGGGTTGTACTTCAACAATATAAAGTAACAAGGAGGCTTATTAGTAAATTAAAACTTACTGATGCTTACATCAACTGGGACACTCTTGAAATAATTTGTAGCAAAGGAGCTGTCACCAGACACTTTAATAAACTAAGGAGGAAAAATGCTACTCGTAAAATTTGACTTAAAGGACTTAGAAAAATGTGAGACTGTTGCAGATGTTTATAGAGCAATGGGTGTGGGGGTAAAAGAAGGCGACCCACAAGACCTAAACTTTTACAACAAGGAAGTATTTGGGAAGAAAGCATATTATGCAAACATGTTCATCAACCCAAACACTGCGTCTAAGGTTAAAGATATTCTCGGAAAAGAAAAGGTTCTAGACTGGTTTAACTTTGCTCCTGTCTGTGATGGAGATAGGTTCACTGAAGTCGAGAATGAAATTGGTGAGATTAACGAATCAGTTCTCTACATCGTTACGCCTGAAGATAAATTCTATATTGAAGACCCATCAACAAAAGATAAAGAATAAAGGTGAACGATAATGAGCAAAGTATTAGTTATTCCAGACGCACATTTAAAGATTGGAGTTATCGAGCGAGGGTTAAAACTCGCAGAGAAAGTGAGAGCAGACTATGTAGTATGTCTTGGTGATTACTTTGATGATTGGGGAGCAGTACCAGTTATGTACCATCAAATGATTGATTACATCAAAAAGACAATGCGAAGTAATCCTGATATGATTTTCTTATTGGGGAATCACGAACTCAGTTACCTTGGTTACAAATGCTCAGGTTTTACAAGAGAGGTAGCTGACGAGCTCTACGAATTCTTGCACGATAATTACCGATTCAATCTTTCAGCTGCTATTGACGGGGTGCTTTATACTCATGCTGGTGTCTGTTCCGAGTGGGCAAAGAATAACAATGTTATTGGTAACACTGCTTTCCGTTACAAACTTACTAAAAACGCAGGTGCAGACTTTGTTGCTGATAAACTCGATAAAGTGTCATCCTTTGATACCTTTGCTCAGGTAGGTCCAGAACGAGGTGGGCACACAAATCCTAGCCCGATGTGGGCAGACCTTTCAGAGCTTATCTCTGATGCTATTCCTAACGTCAAGCAGGTCGTGGGGCATACACCAGTGTCTCAAATTGAGAAGCTCGGGAAATGTTGGTTCGTTGATGTCTACTCTAACGGTAACGACAGCGATGAATATCTTCTCGTCCGTGATGGAGAACCTGAAGTAATTCACTATAAAGAAATCTTGGAGGAAAAAGAATGGAAGACAGACTAGGAATGCAAATTCAACTTCCGATTAAGCACTTTCGTGATACAGGTTATGTAACTCACGGCTTCAGCGACGGTGCGACGGTGAGTGCGAAGGTGGTGGAGACGAATGATAGTGGAGGCTATGGCATCCAACTCACGGTTAAAGATGGTAATGGCGAAGAGGTATGCGACTTTACCATGGATAGATTTGCTGCGATGTGTATGGTAGACTGTTTAGTAAAGAACATTTTAAATCAGGAGGAACTAGACTACAATGACTCTAGAGGAACTATTTAAGGCCGTTGGAGATTGGGGGGAAGCAAAAGGGATTGATAATCCTGTAATGCAATACGCAAAGATTAACGAAGAGGTTGGTGAATTAGCACATGAACTTACTCGTGGAAACTGTGGAGGTGAGAATACTCTCCCATCAGCAGAAACCATTGATGCCATCGGAGACATTCTTGTTACCGTCATCATCTTCGCTAAAATCATTGGAATTGACCCTGCATACGCTCTAGCCGAGGCTTATGATACCATCAGTGGTAGAACAGGTAAAACAATTAACGGCTCATTTGTAAAAGATAATTAAGGAGGAAACAATGCCAAGAACTAAAAAAGACGAAAGAGATTACTCTTACTGGACAAAGGAACGTGATAAATGGATTCAAAGAGCACTTCGCTCATTCCAAATCCAATCAGTCTCCCTTCGTATTCGTAATGGTGGTACTGACTACTCTGGCAAAAGCATGAAGTGTTTCTCACACAAGATTACTTCTCGTTCACTCAACAATGTGTATATGAGCTTTCCACCTATTGTTGACCACTTCACCAAAGGAAAGAAAGAATACTTCGTATCGGCAGTCCTTCGTGATATTGTTTACAGCAAGAAGGCTGGAAAAGTTGTCTTCGCCTATGACATCAATGTTCGTTGTGATAAAGAATATCATACCGAGAATTTGGTTAGTGGCTCTTCAGTCGATAACTGCAACTACGACATGATTACTGATGTAGTTTATGAAATCATGGCTGCTGTTGAAGATGTTTACTATAACATTGACAAGTACGAGCCTAAGACTGTAAAATAATTACATCCCACACTCCATTTAAGTCCCCCTTCCCGCTGGGGGGCTTTTTGTTGTATAGTAAAACTACAGCTGAGAGGTGTCTGCAGAAGCAGTTAAAATCACCTCGGCCACCACCGAACTCAAGATAACGTGGAGCTAGGTAGGTGGTTTTTTGTTATAATGGCTTTAGGGGGTAGCACATTCTAAGGAGGTGGTATTATGCAATTCTGTATAACAATCCATGGAGCATTACCAGAAGGAATCGCTGACAGACTCTGGAGGCAGATTGAATGGACTAAGTCTAACTTAACCGTTCTCGATAAGAATGCCTACATTTACGGGGACTGTGGCGAGACTGTAATAGACGAGATTGTAGCTGAGGCTAAAGGAACTGGTTATCCAGTAGAAGTAGATAGGAGGTGATACTATGACAATTTACCATCTGAAACTACTGTTGAGGCAAGATGCCGATATGATGGCCGTGAGAGAGATTGTGGCTGCGTATGAGGGTGCTAAATTGGATGAAGACAATTATACTGTCTACTACAATACGTACCCTAACAAGGTTATGGAACTCTCTGAAGAACTCTTCCCATTCCGCTATTCAATGCACGTTACACATGAAACATACTAACCCCTCATAGGCCGTTCTAGTTGACGGCCTTTTTTAATGCTGTGTTATAATGTGGGCATAAAATAATAGGAGGAATTATGCAACTCAAAAAGAAAACGACAAGGCAACTCTCCATTGCTGTAGGTATTCTTTCCTTTGCTGCGTTCATCGTGCAAGGGCTCGGACCTACCTGGGGTTTTGAAGCTTTGTCAAAACAATTAACCCAGACTGCATTACTCTTCGCTGGTGGCATCAACATCTACTTCCTTGGTGTTTCTAGCCAGAAAGGTATAGCAGAGAAAGAGGAAGCAAATGAAAAAGCTAATAAGAAGTCTAAGTAATTACTTACAAAATCATCTTGCTGCTTTGGTGGTAATCTTTGTAGCTCTGCTATGCAGTGCTTTTATTATCTTCGGAGTCAAATCTGAAGACGGGAGTATTACCCTGGATGGTAGTAATGCTGTAATCTCTGAATCGACTGAAAAGTTTATAGAAGATTCACAAGCAGCACTCAACCGTATCATGAATACGGACACGCCTACCGACGAAGAGACCATCAAGATTAATGATAGTGAAGAGGTCGGTCTAGGATTCTACACCACTATTGATGACATTATCAATCGTAGACTCCCTGATGGCAACAACGATGGTGGTAGAGGCTGGCAATGTAGTAAATACACTGGTTACCTAGCAACAGGAAAGAGAGAATACTCAACCTCTCACCCTGACTATGGTCCAGTTAATGGTAAAGATGTAGCCGCATGGCTCGTCAAGAACTATGGGTTCAAGTACATTGACCAACCTGTAAAAGGTGCAATCGGCTCTGGTGGTTTCAACACACAATACGGCCACACTGCTATGTATCTTTACTCGACAGGAAGCAACACTGCAATGGTCAATGACGCAAACTATACACCACTCACTGTGTCCACTCACAATATGAACATCAGTGGATGGAAATGGGTAGTCCCAGGTTCTTACAACCCTACCCCAACCCCTACCCCAACACCAACCCCTACCCCAACTGCTGATACCTATACTGTCCAAAAGGGTGACACCCTCGGCGGTATCGCTCGTAAAATGGGCTGGTATACTGGGGACAAACTATTTGGTGATGATGGCTACGCTCAACAATTAGCAGAATACAACAACATTGCTTGGCGTGGACTCATTTACCCAGGACAAGTAATTAAAAAGAAATAAGGAACACTATGGAAGATTACAAACTTACTCCAGCAGAACGAGAAACCATTATATCGTTTAACGATGCGGGGAAGAATGCCTCGGTGTTTAGTTCATCAGAAAGTTGGATTAAGAAGATTAAGAAACTTCCTGGTGCTAAGCCTGTTGGTGATGGCTATGAAGCAGAAGTCCCGAAAGGATGGATTACTATTAACCAGAAATAGCCGTGTAAGGCTCTGAGAGCCCTTCTAAGGGCCTTGTAAGTATGGAGATGGCAAATATACCGTCTCCATATTTTATCGTGCTAAAATCGGCTTAGAATCGTTAATAAGAAAGGAATAATAAAATGGCTGCAAATTATGATACCGAATTGGATGCCCTCAATGCCCTCAATGACAAAATTGAAGCGGTGGGAAGTACACTGGGTGCTATTAATGGTAAAGTAGCAACAGAAACAACGCTTTCTAGCATCAAAACTACTGTTGGCAATGTCAAAACTAATACTGATACATTGGTCGGTGCTACACCTGATGTTCGTCATCAAGTCACCAATGTGAAGATTGAACGCATCTATATCGGTGATGTCACAGAAAAGAGAGAAAAGGCGGAAGCACAAATTGCTGACCTTATTTCAAAGGGTTATCGCCCATATATGACACTTGGTTTGTCGGAAGACTTAGCAAGAGTCGTCTTCGCAAAATACCCTGCACCAAATAATCAATAATTGTATAATTAAGACAGTCCTCACACTTTTCCTCCGTGAGGACTTTTTTAATCATGCAATGATTGGATTGCATAGTTTGATTGGTTAGATTGCTTACTTTGATGCTTTAGTTTGAATAATTAGATTAGATAGTTGTAGTGCCTAGTTGTGATAGTGATAGTGAGCGAAGCGAACCACTCTAATTATGATAGTGTGTCGTGCGTAGTTGTAAAAGCCTTTCTTCCCTCACTAAATTTTTCATAGGTCCCCCCTAGGACCTGATGATTCTCATTATATCTTCGTCAATTCCATCTAGGAACAACTCTTCATTTTCTTTCACTAGATTAGCGATTGAGTCTAATTTAATCATTGCTTTTGACCATGATTGTTTTAATTCATTGTTATTCATTTTTTGCTCCTTTTAATTCCTGCTTGACGCATTACTGATAACTCAATGTTCTTTTTAATTTTATATGGCACTGTTACGATGCCTTTTTTAACTGGATGTTTGAATTGACGATGCCCACCTGTTTGTCTGACAAAATACCATCCATCGTCAAGTATTATTCTGATTAGTTCTTTGTCAGTCATACTTTCCTTTCTGCCCTGTCCCACCACAGGGCTATTAATTAAATTGTTTTAATATAATGGGTATGTTCTTCTTGTCTGGCTTTCTGCTCTCTACCTTTCTTTGTTTTAGGTGTTTCAAAAAGCCAGTTGAATATACCGCCTAAGCACTCTAGCATTAGATATTGTGCTAGAAGGACTACAATGATTTCCACTAACCATGTAAGCCTTTCTGCCCTATTTGTTCTAAATTCTCTTCTTCTGGCTGGGCTTAGATTGGTGAAATTCTAAAGTCTATTACTGTTTATAACCTCCTTCCCTTGCTTGTTGTTCCTCAAATTCACAAATCTTTTGCTTCATGATTGCTTTGAGGTCTTTCTCCAAATTTCTCTCATAATTCACTGAGAGAAGCGACATAATGTAGAAGACTGAATAATTATCTCCAGTCTTCTTACGGTAATCATCTGCGTATTTACGCATTAATTCTTTTTCTTGTGGATAAAAATGAATTTGCATTTATAACCCTTTCGCTACTTCTGCCATTTGTTTTTCTTCCTCTTCATCAAGGTAGTCATCATTGTCTGCAACACCACCAAATGGAATTGAATGTGATAAATATGTTCCATTCTCTGCCATTTGTTTCTTTGCATGACCTTGTTCTCCTGTTGCGAAGAACTTCTTGATGCCTTTGTCGGTATAAGCCTCTAACGAGACTGTATCAATATACCAATCTTTACCTTTGTAACGGTAAACATAGGCACCAATTTCTGTTGCTTGAGAACAAAAGTCTAACAATGATTCTTCATCATCGAAGCAGATATAATCTGATTCTGCGTATTCACACCAGATATCATCATAGTAATCTTCTTCCATGTTTCTGAGTTTTACATCATCTTCACGCTCAATTGTGTAGATTTCATGACGCTCATCATCAACAATCCATTCTGTATCATTGGTGATGTAGAATTTACAAACCTTCTTTCCATCTTTAATCTGTGGGTCTTTGACTTGTCTCATCAATGCGTCCCATCTACTATCGGTGAAGTGAATCCAATCTTCATTTGGTGATGGCCATGCATATTCTGCTCTGTTACATCCCCATTCATCCAAGTCACGAGTTGATTTGCTGTAAGAATACTTGTATCCTGAATAATAATCATCGTAGTAATCTTTCTTTGTTTCATCAAGATAACCTGTATTACTGTAATAGCAACCTTTATGCTCATGCCATGTTCCCCAACGAATGTATGGGAAATTCCTATGTGGATACATAACAAGAACTCTACAAGAACCAATCACTTCACCGATGATTGCTTGTGAT
>Ga0265299_10002524_pt1 | contig 18679 bp, 20 predicted proteins | sample AusTroGonzalo_MG_4_FD_193485 | JGI IMG/M metagenome (GOLD analysis project Ga0265299, IMG submission 193485) | Bovine rumen microbial communities from tropical cattle in Woodstock, Queensland, Australia - Gonzalo_02 | ecosystem: Host-associated > Mammals > Digestive system > Stomach > Rumen ... | reverse complement strand
ATCAATTCTATTTCCGAACCGTCAGAGAGCTTGCGCACAATGTCATACATCATGTGAGCAGGGGCTGTAAGGGCACCGTTTTCCAATATTTTGGCATCAACAACTTCGGTAATTTCCGTATCCATATCGGTAGCTTTGAAGCTGATACCGTTGTTGTCAGCTTCGATGCGTACATTTGAAAGAACCGGAACCGTGTTGCGTCTTTCCACAATATTTTGAACGTGTCCTAATGTTTTAAGTAATACAGCTTTTTCTATTGCAAATTTCATATCTTTTCTACCAATTTAGTTGTTTAACCTATAGCGTCAGAGTAGCAAAATAAACTCATAATAAGAAGTCAAAACATTGAGTATTCAACAGTTTTTTTAGCACTCCAACGCGTGACGCAGATTCTCAATGCTTTCAGCCATGGAAGTATCTTCAACAATAAGTTCTTCTACTTTTCTGACAGCATGCATTACCGTCGTGTGGTCACGGTCAAATTTACGCCCGATTTCCGGCAACGAACGCGAGGTTAATTGCTTAGCCAAATACATCGCGATTTGACGAGGACGGGCAACATTACGGGCACGACGCGAAGATTGCATCTCTTTTACCGAAATATTAAAGTATTCGGCAACTTTCTTTTGAATCTCGTCAATCGTGGTTTTGCGGTCAATGGAACGCAACATATCTTTCAGAATATCTTGCGTCATGTCCAAAGTAATTTCACGGCCGGACAGCCACAAAGAATGGGCAGCGATTCGTTTAAGCGAACCTTCCAATTCACGAATACTTGATGAAATTTTTTGCGCCAGGAAATCTGCTACATTGGCCGGCAAAACAATACCCATCTGCTCGGCTTTTTTATGTAAAATTCCCAAACGTAAATCAAAATCGGTCGGCATGATATCGGCAACCAATCCGCTGTTCAGGCGTGATTTTAAGCGATTCTCTATTCCATCCAAATCGGTAGGAGATTTATCGGCCGACAGAACAATCTGCTTACCGCTTTCAATGAGCGAAGTAAAGGTATAGAAAAATTCGTCTTGTGTCTTGGTCTTATTGGCCAAGAATTGTACGTCATCTATCATCAATACGTCAACCGAACGAAACTGCTCTTTGAAAGCGTCGGTATCTTTATAGCGTAAAGCATTTACAAACTTATATAAAAATTGCTCCGCGGAAATGTAAACTACCGTACGTTTCGGGTCGTTACTCTTAATATATTGAGCAATGGCATGCATTAAGTGTGTTTTTCCGAGTCCGACTCCGGAGTATAAAAACAACGGATTGAAAGAAACATTTTTGGATTCGGCTACTTTACGAGCAGCGGCATAAGCAAATTCATTGGTTTTACCTACGACAAAATTATCAAAGGTGTAAGCCGGATTAAGCTTAGAGGCAAAAGATTCGCTTTCACTGTAATTATTGGCTATCGTATTAATACCGTACAAGTTTTGCGGTGTCGGCGAAAGTTTTATCTTTTTAATTAATGAATTATCACCGTGCAAATTACTTCCGGCTTGATTTGCCGATAAATTCTGTACAACAAACTGTACAGCTTTTATATCCGGATTCTTTCTTTCCCAAATCCGATGAATACGTTCGGAATAATGAGCAATCACCCAGTTTTTCATAAATGCGGTAGGCGCACATATGCTCATAACTCCGTTATTAAAAGAACTTATACTTAACGGTTTCAACCAGCTGTCAAAAGCGGTTTCACCGAATTCCATTTTTAATTGGTTACAAATTTCATCCCATTGGTTATTAATGGATATATCTTCATTATAAATTGCTTCTTCGGCCATTTCTTTTTCTCGTCCATCAAAAATTAATTAACCTCAAAACGGATTTTGCAAACGGATATCTTATTAGTATTAATTGTTCCGTCTGTACTCAATTTAATTGAACTTCCGTTTCACTCAAACCATCGTTGCAAATAAACTATATTATTCTATCTGCACAACGTAACCTAAAATAATAGTTCAGTGTATTTTTCGATGCTCATCTTAATGAGAATGTAAATAGATTGTTAACAGGTAAAAATATAAAATTCAATAGAACTTTTTAAGAACATTGCAATTAATTTTCTTGACAACGTTTTTTCATAGAGTCGTAACATAACATGCTGATTATAAACAAAAAAACACAAATCAATATCGCGAGATATCAATTTGTGTTTTAGTGATTTTTATTAAAATTAAAGAGCTTTAATTTTTTGAGCTAAACGAGAAATTGTACGAGAAGCTGTATTCTTTTTGAATACACCTTTTTGAGATGCTCTCATCATTTCACTTTCAGCTTTCTTGAAAGCAACCGTAGCGCCTTCTTTATCATTAGCATTTATTAAAGCTAAAACAGCTTTAACGAAAGTTCTAACGCGACTTCTGCGGGCTCCGTTAATTTGAGCACGCTTCTGATTATGTACTATTCTTGTTTTTGCCGACTTATGATTGGCCATATTCTTATTCCTATTAAATTGTTAATACAAAATTTACTCTGGTACACTTTATAACCACTACATAAGCGTAAAGTCAACTAATTTTTTTATATTTTTTTAATTTTTAAGGTTTGGTTTTAACTGTTATACGTACAATCAACGGAGAAACGGATTCTCTCACCACTTCCAAAGTTTCGCCTTCTCTGTAAAATACCAAGTCGTTTCCGCGGTTTCCCTGATAGATCCACCCCAGTTGCGGCAGAGATTCTTTATAAAATTCCGCAACCTTGCCGAATTTCATTTTTTTAGACGATAAATAAGCTTCCAAAAGGCGAGTCTCTTCATTACCGAAAGAAATATCGTCTTGCGTAATTTGATTAAGACCATCCGGCAGCGGTACGTCATCCATGCCCTCAACAAATTGAGCGGCTCCGGTTTGAGGCGAATAAAATAAAAACATCAATATGAATAGAATACGTATATATTTCATCTGTATCTCCTATTTTTGTAATGTCGGGCAATAAAAAGTCGAACGCCCGCCCTGAACATCTTTTTTAATGCCGCCGGTCTTTGTTATATCACATTTGCAATCGGGACAACTTCGCCCAGTTTTATTATAAACACAATGTTTTTGTTGAAAATATCCTATATTTCCGTCAGGGTGCTTATAGTCATGAATGGTAGAGCCGCCGGCCTTTATGGATTCGTCCAATATCTCGCGCGTATACTTAATGATTTCGGAGGCTTCGTGTTTAGTAATCGATTCGCTGTTTCTTTGCGGAAGGATATGTGCTTTGTATAATATTTCCGAAGCATAAATGTTACCGATTCCGCAAATTATTTCCTGATCCAATAAGGCGATTTTAATTGCGGTTTTGCGGTTTGCCAGCTTGGCGAGCAAATAATCCGGAGTTAAATTCTCATCCCACGGGTCTAGTCCGATTCGCTTAAAACAATGATGATTTTTTAAGTTTTCCGATTCGCATAACGTAACCAATCCGAAGCGTCTGGCATCATTATATATCAAAACACCTTTATCGGTAGTTATGATTATGTGATCATGTTTGTCGGCAATTTCCGGTTTTACGGATTCGGTTTTAATCTTACCGCTCATACCGAAGTGCCAAATGATACTGAGCCCGTTATCAAGGTTGACAATCATATACTTGGCTATTCTCTGCAAACTTATTATTTTAGCACCGACTATCTTTGAGGCAAAATCAACCGGAACAGATTCGCGAAGCTTGGGCTGTCTGACTTCTGCCGACACGATTGTTGCGTTTAAAGCAAATTTTTCAACCGCTCTTTTAATGGTTTCCACTTCCGGTAATTCTGGCATACTCTAAAATCTCCTTGACCCTATAATATATTTTCAAAATGAGATTGCAAACTTCTTGCCATTATTTATAAACAGGATTACATTAAAAAAGTTTTGTAATCAAAAAGGAAACCGATGCAAAAGCGTACCAAGAAATATTATGCTCCGCAAAATGAGAACATACCTCACAAGTGTGATTATCCCGGCTGTGATAAGGCAGGGGAATATCGCGCTCCTCGTGATAAGAATTTGAAAGAGTATTATTGGTTTTGCTTGGAACACGTTCAGCAGTATAATAAAAAGTGGAACTACTACGAAGGAGAAACTCCGGAAGAAGAGAGCAAGCAAAAATCTCGCTTTTATCATAAGTTCAAATCCAAAGTGCGCTACCAATTCGGTTATGATTTATGGGAAGACAGTGTTTTATTTGCCGACGGTTACGAAAATGAATTTGATAACAGTGCGCAATATTCGCGTGACGGTATTTATTTTACGGTTGAAGAACGTACTTATATTAAGACGTTGGAAATGGATATTCGGGAAATAAATCCGGAAACTTTGAAAAAACAATACAAGAAAATGGCCAAAAAGTATCATCCTGATGTTAACAAAGATGATGAAAAAGCCGAGGAAAAATTTAAATCGATATCCGAAGCTTATCAACACCTGAAAGATAAGTTCGAGCGTCTGCCCAATTATTTTTATAAAGAATAAATTGCGTAAATAAAAAAAGGAGTTTCAGTCAAGAAACTCCTTTTTGAAAATCCCCGTTTTAAGCTACCTTTTTCATTTTGGTAGCGGCAAATTCATTCATCTTTTCGATAATGTAAGACATTTGCTCATCGGTCAAATACGGAGTCATCGGAATACTGCATACCGTCTTGGAAAGTTTTTCACAAACCGGTAATGAACGAGTGTTCCATTTAGCATAAGCCGTCTGCGTATTAACCGGACGCGGATAGTAAGCACCGCACGGAATACCGTTTGCCTTCAGGTAGGTCATCAATTCGTCACGGTCTTCGCAATGAATTGTGTACAAAGCATAAGCTGATTGACAGTTATCCAAGATTTTTTGCTTGCCGTAGTAAGAACTCAATTCGTTGTCATAGCGCTTAGCAACTTTGTAACGAGATTTCAATTCTTCTTTGAATACGCTCAACTTAAGCAATAAAACAGCACCTTGGAAAGAGTTCATACGACCTGTCATGCCCAAACGAACGTTATCGTAGTGGTCTTCCGGACTCATACCGTGAACACGGCAAGATTTAATTAATTCGTTTTCTTCATTGCTGTTGGTGAAAGTAGCACCACCGTCACCGTATCCGCCGAGAGGCTTGGTCGGATAGAAAGAAGTTGCGGTCATATCGGCAATGGAGCCGGCATTTTTACCATGATAAACCGAACCGAAACTTTGGCAAGAATCGGATAAAACCTTCATACCGTTTTCACGAGCGATTTTCATAATTGCATCATAATCGCAAGGAGAACCGAAAATATCAACCGGAATAATGGCTTTTAATCTTAATTTTCCTTCAGATTTAACTTCGGCAATAGCGCGTTTCAAGTCTTCAATATCCATATTGTAGGTATCAGGGTCGGAATCTACGAAAATCGGAGTGGCACCCAACAATACCGGAGCTTCGGCGGAAGCAACAAAGGTAAATGAGGAAACGAATACGGCATCACCAGGTTTAACGTCCCATGCCATCAAGGCAAGTGTCAAAGCGTCGGTACCCGAACCGCAGGTGGAACAATATTTAGATCCGGCATATTCCGCCAATTTGGTATCTAATTCTTTGGTTTCAGGACCTTGGCAATATGCACCGTGATTGAGAATAGTTTTGAATGATTCTAAAAATTTTTCCTGACCGATAATTTTTTGAGTAGTTGCACAGTCAAACAAGTTAATCGGCTGAGTAGGTTTATTTGTCATCTTAAAAATCCTTTTTTAAAAGTTTCAACTGATGGCAAGATACAATTATTTGCGATTGTTTGCAACACACAAAAAGTTACGGTTTTGTAACAAAAAAAACGACGTTTTAATCAAAACGTCGCTTTTTGATAAACATTTCAAATAATTAGAAAGTATATCTAACACCGAGCATAGCCGAATGATCACGAGATTTAATCTTCATGATTTGATCGTTTTCATGCTTACGGATACGACCGTTATCAGCAAAACGATAACCGGCATCTACAGTCCAGTTGCTGTTAACTTTGTAAGCAATACCGGCCATTACTTGCCAACCGAGATTATATACAGACTTATCAAAGTTCTTAACTTTTTCACCGCCAGCATAATTAAATTGCTTAGCTTTCAACCAAGAAGTACCCAAACCGGCACCGACATAAGGTGTCCAAGAGGTACAATTCAAGAAGTCAAAATAAGCATTAGCCATAACGGAATACTTATAAACTTTCATTTTAAGTTCATCACGTTTAGCTTCCAAAGGCATGGAGTTGTTCAATTCCAACTCACCGCGAACGAAACCGGCCTGAACACCGTAAGCAACGTGAGAAGCAAAATTTTCATCACTTAAATGAGCTCTGAAAAGATCACCGTTAACGGCGTTTTTAACTTTATCTCTGTTCCAGTCATAAGAAACTTTACCGGAAACATATTGATTTAATTGTATGCCAGCTTCAGCATTTGCACTAAACAAGCAAGCAACACCGGCTAAAAGTAAAAATTTTTTCATTACAAAATCCTTTTGTTATTTGTTGTCCAACAATAAACTTTCGTTTAATAACAGTTGAACTTTAGTCTTGCAAAATGAAATAGTCAAGAAATTTTTAGTTAAAAAACAGTTACCAAAGACAGTGTAGCCTTACTGCTGTCTACAAATAAGCATATAATGTTTTACCATATCTTCGCAACCAACTGTTACCTTTGGACCATTCGGGGCAAAGGGTGGCCACGCACTTCCAAAAAGCTTCGGAATGGTCGTGATGTTTGAGATGAGCAACCTCATGCGCTAACAGATAATCAATTACAAAATCAGGTGCCAAGGCAATACGCCAACTGTAGTTTATGTTGTTGAGAGAAGAACAACTTCCCCAGCGTGATTTGGTGTCTTTTATGGAAATTCCGTTTAATTTGCATCCGATTTTTTCAGCTAATTGACGGGAACGAAGATAAAATTCTTCGCCGGCGCGACGTTTGATGTAATCACGAACGCGGCGATGCAAAAAATCTGCTTCTCCCGAAACGCAAAGCAAATTATCTTCAAGCCAAACTCCGCCTTTTTCTTGTGGGCGATGAACAATGGTGAGTTCTTGCCCGAATAAAGAAATGGTTTCTCCGGCGGTGAATTTTTTTATTTCCGGTAATTTTGCCAGAGATTGCAGTATCCAATCCATATTTTCATTAACAAATTTAACGGCTCGACGCTGTGAACAGAAACGAGGTATCGATAATACCGGTATTCTTTCCTTGGCATCAATCCGTAAGGTTAATTTGCCGATTCGACCGGATTGAATAACTTTTATATCAATACCGGTTTCGGAAGAAATATCAAAGGTCTTGCCAGTCAACAATGTGATCTTCATAGTCTTTTACCTTTGTTTCATTGATTAAATCTCTTCCGTTTAATGACATGCCGGCTTCGTTTACACTGGCGGCGCGCTTGGTAATCAGCGGGTGCCAGTCCGGTAAATCGTAACCGTTATCCAAAAGCCAATAAGCACAGGTCTTAGGCAACCAACGCGGTTTTTCGCGTACGGCCTCCAGATTGATATCGCGACAATCATTAACAACCTCAAAACGATGCTCGTATATTTTGCATAAGCAACTTTGGCAATCTAAGAAACGACAATAGGCATTGGTAAAATGTATTTTGTTTTTAATCTCTATCTTGTTGAGACAGCACTTTCCGCAGCCGTCACATAAGGCTTCCCATTCATCTTTGTTCAGTTCCGCGAGTTTTTTGTGTTTCCAAAATTCCGGTTCCAATTTTGCAAATTGCTCAACTCTTTCTTGAGGATTATATTCACTTTTTAAATAATCATCATCGGTCATATGTCATTCCAATCTACAATGTAGTTTTCCAAATCCTGTTCATCAACATCAGTTTGGCAGACCGTGCGTCCCTTCAAGCTTTTGAGCGGTTGCGGTTTATAATTATTGTCAAATAAAGCCCGATAAGCACATGTTTTAGGCATAAAAGGGAGCTTGTCGACATTGTTCTTATCTAATTTTAGGCAATTCGGAACCAATTGGCAGCGCTGTTCGTATACGGTGCAAAGCTTGTTTTCAAGGTCATAATACTTACATAAAATATTGGTGTGATAGATTTCACCGCTGTCAATATCTTGTAGGCTGACCAAACAGCACTTACCGCATCGGTCGCAGATAGCTTCCCATTCCTGTTCACTCAAATTTTTCCATTTACTTTTAACCATGTTGCTCCGGAATTTTATCTTCTTCGGCGAGGTTACCGAACTGTGTAAATTCGCCGTTCCAATACAATTTTACCGGACCGGTAGGACCATGACGTTGCTTGCCGACGATGACTTCGGCGATATTTGCGGTCTGACGATCTTTGATTTCCCATTCCGTGTGGCGTTTAATGAATTTATCTTCCGGCTCGTCTTCTTTGCGTTTCGGTTCGGAATTATGAATGTAATAGTTTTCACGGAACACAAACATTACGATATCGGCATCTTGCTCAATAGAACCCGATTCACGCAAATCGGACATTTGCGGTTGTTTATCATCACGGGATTCTACGCTACGATTTAATTGGGAAAGGGCAATTACCGGAATTTTCAATTCTTTGGCCAGTATCTTCAAACCGCGTGATATTTCCGAAACCTCTTGTACACGGTTTCCTTCGCTTTTTTTATCGCCGGTACCGCCGATTAATTGGATATAGTCAATAACCACCAGCCCGAGACCTTTGCTACGTTTCAGTCGGCGGGCACGGGTACGAATGGTATTAATGCTTACGCCCGGCGTATCATCAATATAAAGAGGGATATTTTCCAACTCACGAGCGGCCGCGGTTATGCGGGTAAATTCGGCGGCCTGTAAATCTCCGGTACGCATTTTATGGCTTGAGGTTTGAGTAACGGTGGAAAGTATACGCGCACCCAATTCTTCAGCCGACATTTCCAGTGAAAAGAAAGCAACTCCGCGTTTTTCCGGTGGGGTTTCCTTGTCGCGTGAAAAGAATTCGGCAACATTGTAAGCAATATTGGTTGCCAAAGCGGTCTTACCCATGGCCGGTCGTCCGGCGATGATTATTAAATCAGAATCATTTAATCCGCCGATTTTGTAGTCAAGTTGATTAAGGCCGGTAGGGGTTCCCGAAATACGGCCTTCTTTTTGATAAGCTCTTTCAATATTGGCCAAAGATGAGGTCAATGCCGTGGAAAAATCAACGAAACCTCCTTGAGTGTCGCCCTTATCCGATAAAGTATACAATGATTTTTCGGCCTGAGTTATCTGTTCACTTGCCGAAATATCAATATTTTCCTGCATGGCGTTGTTGACAATCTCGAATCCGGTGTTAATCAGTTCACGACGCAGATATTTATCATAAATGAACTGGGCATAATATTCGACGTTTGTCAGCGGAGAGGCACTTTCCGCTAATTTCACCAAATACGGGAAACCGCCGACTTGAGCAAGAGTTCCTTCCTGTTCAAAGTAATTTTTCAAAGTTATGATATCTGCCGTATGCTCCTTAGAAAGCAGTTTTGACATCACTTCAAAAATCTTTTGATGGGTAGAATCGGCAAAGTACGCCGGACGCAGAATGTCAGCCACTTTTTCATATGCTTTGTTATTTGCCAGCAGAGCCCCGATTAAAGCCTGTTCGGCTTCGATATTTTTAGGCAGTTTGTTAACGTCAACTTTTTCCATTTCAATCCTTCTGTTGTAAAGAAAATTTTTATTAGTTTCGTTATATTGTTTTCGAGATAAATTTGTAGTGAAATATTTTTTATCTTGTGGATAACGGGTATAAAAAAATACAAACAGTCAAAAAACGTTTATTTTATAAACAGATACAGTTTATAGAGGATTTTGTGATGAAGAAAGTTTTGGTAATCGGCGGTGCCGGATACATCGGAAGTCATGTGGTAAAGGCCTTATTGGAAGACGGATTTGCAGTGACGGTTTATGATAACTTATCAACCGGTCAAAGATGTAATTTGTTTAGTAATGCCGAATTCGTCGAAGGTGATATAGGTAATTACGAACTTTTGAAAAAAACTATGTCACAAGGTTTTGATGCGGTTGTACACCTGGCCGGAAAGAAAGCGGTTGGTGAATCTATGGAAAACCCGCAACTGTATGCCGGAAATAATATCAACGGCTCGATAAATATTTTTAATGCCATGATTGATACCGGAGTTAAAAATATAGTATTTTCTTCAACTTCGGCAGTTTACGGTATGCCACAGTATTTACCGATTGATGAAAAGCATCCGATTGAACCGATGAGTTTTTACGGATTTACCAAATATGAAATCGAACGGGTTATGAATTGGTACAGCCGACTTAAAGATTTTAATTATATAGCTTTGCGCTACTTCAATGCGGTGGGGTATGCGGCTGACGGTTCGATTACCGGTCGCGAAAAAAATCCGCAAAATTTACTGCCGATAATTATGGAAGTGGCAACCGGTGTCAGAGAAAAATTATATGTATTCGGTAATGATTATGATACGCCGGACGGGACTTGTATTCGCGACTATATTCATGTCGAGGATTTGGCAAGTGCTCATGTGGCCGCAATCAATAAACTTTTATCGGAGCCTAAATCATATAGTATAAATTTAGGGACTAATAACGGTACTTCGGTTTTGGAGATGATTCAGTCGGCCGAGCGAGTAACCGGACGAAAAATCAATTATGAAATGGCACCGCGTCGAGCCGGAGACCCGTCAAAGGTGGTGGCTACCAACGGATATGCCAAAAAGATATTGGGGTGGCAACCTGAATATACAAATATTGATGATATAGTGAAAACAACTTGGAATTTGGAAACTAAGTAATGGAAATGTTAAATCATTTGATTGGCGCACACGAGCATCTTTCACAAACGTGGTTGTGGGTATGCTTCGGTATTGCCGTGGTGTTTTTGTTGGCAGCTGATTTATTCTGGTTTAATCGTAAGAATGAAGAACCGCATTTTTGGCATACTCTATGGATATGTATCGCCTATGTGGCGGCAGCTTTACTGTTTGGCGTATTTGTTTGGATAGAAGAAGGCGCCGATAAGGGTATGGATTATTATACCGGGTATTTGCTGGAAAAAAGTTTATCCATGGATAATATTTTTGTAATGTCAATGATATTTGCCGCTCTGGGAGTACCGCGAATTTATCAGCATCGCGTTCTATTTTGGGGAATATTGGGCGCGCTGGTAATGAGAGGTATTTTGATAGGTATCGGCGATGCTTTGGTATTGAAGTTCCATTGGATACTTTATTTATTCTCGTTATTCTTAATATATACCGGTGTAAAGATGTTGCTTACCAATGACGAAGAACAGGGAGATATAAAAGATACCAAAATATATAAACTGTTATCAAAATATTTCCGCGTTACGCCGAATATAAAAGGAGAGCACTTTTTTGTAAAAGAAAACGGCAAACACTATATTACTCCGTTGTTTTTTGCTTTATTGATAATAGAAACAATGGATGTCGTATTTGCTTTAGACAGTATTCCGGCAATTTTTTTGGTAACTACCGATGTATATGTAGTATATACCAGTAATATATTTGCCATTTTAGGACTAAGAGCTTTGTATTTTCTGTTGGCAGCGATTATCAGTAAGTTCGCATATCTCAAGCCGGCAATTTCCATTATACTTATTTTCATTGGTATGAAGATTTTCTTGCCGAAAATCGGTTTGGAAATTCATGAGTGGCAATCTTTAAGTATTACGTTGGGATTGCTTACCGGCGGTATTTTACTTTCTCTCATTAAAAAGCCGAAAGAAGATGGAGAAAAATAAGTTTTACTTAACAATCGGTCGTCATGAGCGTTACGGAACGGATACACCGATAGAGAGAGAAGATATGTTGGTCGCATATTTATCCGGTGTTATGCTCAAGTCATGTCTGCCGCCGTGTGATACTGTATATCATTCTCCGTTGGCTCGCGCCGTCAGTACAGCTCGTTTCGAAGCCTTGGGACTACATTGTTCGCATCTTTTGGAAATAGCGGAGCTGGAAGAAAGCGCAACTGCTTTTGAAACCAGAAAATTTTTGAATAATTTATTGCAAAATACTGATGAAAACGTCTTTTACTATCATTTCGTAACTCATTTGCCGGTTATTGAAAAAATGGGATTACCTTTCTTGGGAGCAGGAGAAATTTGTCTGCTCACCGCGGAAAATAAAACAGAGATGTTGAAAGAAAATTTTACGCTTCAAGTGCTTAAAAGACCGGAAATTCCGTTGGAGCTGTGGCAAAAGGCAGATTTGACGATTTCTGCTTTGGATTTGTTATCTGAAGATGAGATTTATAAAAGATTAGCCGATTTGGAAAAATAATCGTCTTGATTTTTTGCTTTAAATTGTTATGATAGCGGAAAATTTGATAACGGAAATATAAATGGCGCAGAAACCTCAAATAGAAGACATCGGCGGCGATAAGTATAAGTACGGCTTTGTTACGGATATAAAAGCCGATGATGTGCCATGCGGTTTAAATGAAGATATTATCAAACTTATATCGGCAAAGAAAAATGAACCGGAATGGTTATTGGAACGACGTTTGAAGGCTTATCGTCATTGGTTGACCATGCAAGAACCGCACTGGGCTAAGCTCAAATATGATGAGATAGATTTTCAGGCTTTGCGTTATTATTCGGCACCGGTGCAAAAGGTTAAGCCGAAAAGTCTTGATGAAGTTGATAAGACTTTATTGGAAACGTATAACAAGCTCGGTATTCCGTTGAAAGAACAAGAAGCTCTGGCCGGAGTGGTTGCCGTTGATGCCGTGTTCGACAGTGTGTCTGTGGCCACTACATACAGAGCTAAATTAGCCGAGCAGGGAATTATATTTTGTTCCATGTCGGAAGCGGTACAAAATCATCCGGATTTAGTGCAAAAATATTTGGGCTCGGTAGTGCCTTATACCGATAATTTTTATGCCTGCTTAAATTCGGCGGTATTTACGGACGGTTCTTTTGTGTACATTCCTAAAGGGGTAAAATCGCCGTTGGAATTATCGACCTATTTCAGAATAAACGCCAAGAATACCGGACAATTTGAACGCACTTTGATTGTGGCGGAAGATGACAGCTATGTTTCTTATTTGGAAGGATGTACCGCACCGCAACGCGATGAAAATCAGTTACATGCGGCGATTGTGGAAATTGTGGTAATGAACAATGCCGAGGTCAAATATTCTACCGTACAGAACTGGTATCCGGGTGATAAGAACGGAAAAGGCGGAGTATACAACTTTGTGACCAAACGGGCGGCCTGTCGGGGAAATAATGCCAAAATCTCATGGACACAGGTTGAGACCGGTTCGGCTGTAACTTGGAAATATCCGTCATGCGTTCTGCAAGGCGATAATTCGGTGGGAGAATTTTATTCGGTAGCGATTACCAATAATAAACAACAGGCGGATACCGGTACCAAAATGATACACATAGGGAAAAACACTCGTTCTAAAATCATATCCAAAGGTATATCGGCCGGATTTTCAAACCAAACTTACCGCGGACTTGTCGATATTTATGCCAAGGCGGATAAAGCGCGTAATTATTCGCAGTGTGACAGTTTGTTAATAGGTTCGACCTGCGGTTCGCATACGGTTCCGTATATTCGCAACCGCAATAAAACAGCGGTTTTGGAGCATGAGGCAACTACTTCTAAAATCAGTGAAGAACAACTTTTTTATTGTTTGCAACGCGGTTTAAGCGAAGAAGAAGCGGTGGGATTAATCGTAAACGGATTCTGTAAAGAAGTTATGCAGAAATTACCGATGGAATTTGCCATAGAGGCAGCAAAATTGATAAATATAAGCTTGGAAGGAAGCGTAGGATGACGGAATTTAATGAGCATAAATTATATGAACGCACTATCAGAGTTTGGGGTAAGGAGCCGCAAATGCTTCAGGTTATTGAAGAAATGAGCGAGCTTACCAAAGAGATTTTGAAAAATGTCAATCGTAAAAAAGACAATATAGCCGAGCTTATTGAAGAAACGGCCGATGTCGAGATTATGCTCGGTCAGTTGAAATATTGTTATAATATCGAAAAACAGGTCGCAGATTATAAAACGGAAAAGTTGCAGACAATAGCCAAGCGTTTGGATGATTGGGAAAAGAAGGAAAAATAAATGTCTGATACATTACTGCACATAAAAAATTTATATGCCGAAGTAACAGATGGCAAAAAAGAGATAATCAAAAACATGAATTTGGAAATTCATGCCGGAGAAGTTCATGCCATAATGGGGCCCAACGGAGCCGGTAAATCTACGTTATCATATGTTTTGACGGGAAAAAACGGTTACAACGTAACTTCCGGCGAGATTACGTTTAAGGACAAAGATTTATTGTCTCTGACACCGAGCGAACGTGCCGGCGAAGGTTTGTTTTTAAGTATGCAGTATCCGGTGGCAATTCCGGGAGTGTCTACCAATAATTTTTTGAAACATGCAATTAATGCTCAGCGCAAATATAAAGGACTGCCGGAGCTTGATACGGCGGAGTTTTTGAAGCTTATTCGCAGTGCGGCAAAAGAATTTAACGTTAGCTCCGAAATGTTGAAAAGAGACATAAATGTCGGATTTTCCGGCGGTGAAAAGAAACGCTTGGAAATTTTGCAACTCAGTCTGTTACAGCCGAGTTTGGCAATTTTGGACGAGGCCGATTCCGGTCTGGATATTGATGCTTTGCACATGGTAGCCGAGGGTGTTAATAAATGGCGTAACGAAAACAATGCACTGCTTATTATTACGCACCATTTGGATTTGTTGAACCATATTAAGCCGGATTTTGTACATATATACAATGACGGACATATTATCAGCTCCGGCGGCAGAGAACTGGCGGAAGAACTGGAGAAAAACGGTTATAAGGACTATATTCGGGCGAATTAAGATGGGGTTGTTGCAAAATATACGTTTGTGGGGCGATGATATACCTTTTTTATGTGGTTTGCGTGAAAAGGGAGAGACGGCTTTTGCCAAATCCGGATTGCCGAATGCCAAAACCGAAGCCTGGAAATATTCTTATTTTAATGAGGACAATCTGCAAAATCCGCAAATTGATGTCGAGCCGCTAAAATGCGACGGACATTGCCATAAAAAAGAAGAATTACCTTTTACGGCCTTGCAGATAAAATATTGCAACGGTAAAATTCATTGTGATGATTTTGCTACCCCGAACGGAGTTATGATAAAGTCTTTGGCGGAAGCAATTTATGACGGTGATGTCAAAAAATATTTGAATAAATCCTATGATATGAATAATTTTCCTTTTGCGGCTCTCAATACGGCATATTTGGAGCAGGGGTTATTTATTTTGATTGAAAGCAAAACCGTTTTGCAAGCACCGTTGTATATACACTATTGCAATCATGCCGATAAGAATCGATTATGCAATATTCGCAATGTTATTGTGGCCGAGAGTAATACACAAGCGACAATAATCGAACATTTTGAGGGCGAAGCTGAGGCTGTTTATACTCAGAATATAGTAAATGAGATATATATAAGCTCCAATGCCAAGTTGAACCATTATATTTGGCAAAATGAGGCAGAAAATGCGCACCATATAGCTTTAAACAGTGTTCAAGTCAAATCAGGTGGTGCTTATAATGCTTTCTGTGCCAACGGTAAATGTAAATTATCGCGTCACGAAAGTTATATTTGCTTATTGCAGGAAGGTGCCGAGGCCAAAGTCAACGGCGTATATCGCTTACAAGAAAAGAATCAACTTTGCGACATAACTACCAATATCAATCACTTAGCTCCGCATACTTATTCGAATCAGTTGGTAAAAGGAGTGGCATTGGCGGCGGCTAAAGGAGTATTTCAGGGAAAAATTCATATTGCTCCCGATGCTCAACAATGCGAGGGATACCAATTGCATCGCGCTTTGCTGACGGATGAAAATGCCGAGATAGATTGCAAACCGGAGCTGGAAATTTTTGCTGATGACGTTAAATGTTCGCACGGAGCTTCAAGCGGAGATTTGGATGAAGAACAAATTTTTTATATGCAGGCACGCGGCATAAGTGAACAAGAAGCGCGACAGATGCTGATAGATGCCTATATAAATGAAGTGTTTTCGTTAAATGAAAATCATGAAATTTCCAAATGGATTAAGGCTTGCTTTTAGAATGCGGATTATTCAGTGCTCTATAAATAGCCGGCCGCATATGTTTACCTTGCCAGATACCCAGTTTATTTTCTTTGGCTTTATTTTCTTCATCAATATATGTTTTATCGCGATAGGTAACGGCCCAACCTGCGGATACCATGGCTTTGTTAAGCGAAACCGAACCGGAAAAACATTCACATATTTCGCGATGATAACGGTCTTTATCAGGCAGGCATTGACAATTAATTTCCTTACCGTCAACCAAATTTTCCAAATATTGAAAAGATTGAAAACCGCAATTGTAATCATTGCCGCTACTATCTTGACATATCTGAGTAAATTCCGGAGCATCGATACCGTCGAGTCGAATGCGCCTTTCGCCCGATTCAAGAGAATCACCGTCTTTGACAACCACGGGAAATGCTACTGATTGAGCAGAAATCAGTAGTGCCAGAATAGTGTATTGCAACAATTTTTTATTCATTAAAACCTCTTGATTATATTGTAATATTGAAAAAAATTTTTAGCAATCGTAAATTTATTTACCTTTCATTCATACAATACTGTTATTGTAGCCTAAAGAACTATAGTTAATTTTTTGAAGGTATCGCGATGATAAAAAAGTTAGGATTATTTACCGCAATTTGTTTGTTTGGCTTGCATAGTGTGCAGGCTAACGCTCAAGAAATGTCGCCGGAAGAACAGTATAAAGCGCAACGCCAATCACAATCGGCAAACGCTGTTCGTCCGAAACTGAAAATGCCGCAATCTATTGTGGTTTGTCGTTCTAAACAGTGTGCTCCTGCGCGTTTGTCGATGGCAAAAGAGTATATATTTAATACGCTGTTACATATGTTTGACAGTAATGCACGCCAAAAGGCATTGGTATGTCAGGGTAACGCCAATACTCACGCTTGTACGGAAGAATTTATTACCGTGCCGATTACCGTGGGTGTTACACCGGCATATTTATATATTGACGATGTCAAAATAGCCGATGTTTCAATCAGCCAGAGAAATACCATGGCACTTAATTTATTGCTCAACTGGGGTGTTTCCTATAACGGACAAACACCGACATGTCGTCCGAGCAAGAATTTGTTGTATGTGAAAAATGTTAATAATGTAATCATGGAAGACAACGGTTATACCTGTAAGATGACTACAATCGGTAACACTATAGTTTCGACCATGTTTGCCATTGATTATATAGATTTAGACTACGGTTATATCGGCGGATATTACTCAATCGGTTTATCGGGACCGGCATATGGCGGTGGTTCCGGTTATATGATAATTCGTTTGCCTAACGATATTACGGTTGAGGCCAAAGATTTTGAAGTTAAGCCGTTGGAACCGAAAATTGAGGAAAGCGTAGAAGAAACCATTGAGGAGATACCGGTAGAAGAAGAAAAGACTCCGGTTGCCGAAAAAACGATAAAGCAAAACGAAGCTCCGGTTGAAGAAACCGTTGAGTTGAGTGTTCCGGCCGTTCAAGACGGATATGGTATGCAAGGGCAATATTTGTATGATGCCAATACCGGACAATATATTCCTCTGCGTCCGGTAGAAAACGAAGCTCCGGCTCCGCAACCTCAAGCCGTACCGGCACCGGTGGCTCCTGTGGCCCCTGTGGCACCGGCACAACCGATGGCAGCTCCGGTAGCTCAACCGCAAGTTATGCAAGTACCGGCACAACCGCAACCGATGCCGGTAATGGAACCGCAGATGGTTGGTGTCAATCAGTTCCAGTATGCGGCTCCGATGCAATATGGATACGGCATGAGTCCTTATATGCCGAGCGATAATGAATTGGTTTCGGAAATGTTGGCACAGAATCAAGCCGGAATAACAGCACCATTGGTGGCTCCGATGGCTCAAAATCAAACTATGATGCCGCAAGTTCCGGTTTACGGTCAATATTTTTATGACGCCAGAAGCGGACAATATGTACCTTTATACGGGCAGTATCAACTCGATCCGGCAACCGGACAATATGTTCCGTTAAGTATGATGCCGGAAGAACAAGTTTTGTCAACTCCGTATGCCGCCGAGCAACAGACTGTGCGCGAACCGCAAGCCCCGAATGTCAGTACTATTATAAAGTATAATCATCCGGCTCAGCAATACGAAAAGGCAAAAGCTGAGGAAAAGGTTGCCGTTGCGCGCAAGCGTAAGATTCAAAAAGAAGAGGAACAAGCTGTCGATTTCGGTGGAGTTAAGGTTTTCCCGATACCTTCTTCCAATGCCGACAGAACCAAGGTTGCTCCTACTCTTAAGAACAGTTTAAGTGAATATAACAATCAAAGCAACAGACGTTTTGAATAATAAATAACGAAGTATTGAAAAATGAAAAAAGCTCTGCCCGAAAAGGCGGAGTTTTTTTACATTATTTGCATAATTTTTACACGAGACGGAAAATATTTTTTTGTCCGATTTTGTGCATTTTTTTCTTGCAAAATAGTAAAAGATGTGTTAACCTACCTGTTGAATCACTAAGAATTAGTATAATTATTAAGAAATATGGTATTAACACTGTATTTCGCAGGTGATTTTTGTTTTTATGCTGCCTGATAGATAATCGCGCTTTCTTAAGCACCGGTTCTATCGGGATTCTCTGGTATCAAAAAAGATA
>Ga0265299_10002523_pt1 | contig 18693 bp, 13 predicted proteins | sample AusTroGonzalo_MG_4_FD_193485 | JGI IMG/M metagenome (GOLD analysis project Ga0265299, IMG submission 193485) | Bovine rumen microbial communities from tropical cattle in Woodstock, Queensland, Australia - Gonzalo_02 | ecosystem: Host-associated > Mammals > Digestive system > Stomach > Rumen ... | reverse complement strand
GGAAAAACAAAAAACACTTAACGCTCGTAAAAAAAACTCTTAACGCAAAATCCAAAAACTCTTAACGGAAAAACAAAAAACTCTTAACGGAAAAAACAAAAACTCTTAACGCAAAATTTCAAATGCGTGAAGTTTTTATTGTTTTTGCGTTAAGACATTATTTTCTGGACGTTAAGACAAAAATAAAAAACGTAAAAGACTTTCTTTCTTGGGCGTGAAAAAGTTATTTACACGCAGTTAAGAATAAAGCTTCTGCGTGCGAAGTTTGCCCGTTTGGACAATTAAGCATTTGTTTTCTACGAATTGACCAAATAGTCTTTGGAACAACATTTCTTCTAATCCATATCAACAGACAAGCCTATGCTGAAAGAGGTGCCTGTTGTCAGCGGAGAACAATAGTAATAGGACTTAGGTTTGAAGTTGAAGAGGTTGTCAATGGCCGTGTTGAGATGGAAGCAACGCCAGATATGGTGCTGCAGCATGAGTTTCCAGATGGTATAGCCCAGATCCACATCAGTACGGCCTGATTGCGGTTTGCCGAGGTAACGGCCGGAGAGTGCAGCATCAAGGGCATAGTGGCGCGAGAAACGATGGTCGTAGCCTAACCGCCACGTGATGGAATGGGAACGAGGCTGATAAAAGTCGGAGTAATAGACATTGCCCGTTTCCTTCATCCAGGAATAATTGAGCTTGAGCATCAACCCGCAATCCCAGATGTGACCCAGACCGACATCCACACCCCATACCGTTATGCCGTCTTCGTTCCAGTAAAGTGCACTCTCCATCCCATCGAACATTCCACCGTCGATGGTGGTGATACGCTTATCGAACACGTTGCAATAGCCCATAAGGGTAAAGTTGTAACGACCGTCGAGAAATCCACTGTTGCGGATGCGGTTCGTCCGTTCGATGGCAACATTGAAGTTGTTACTCTTCTCCGGCTTCAGATCAGGGTTTCCACGAAGCAGATAGCCCATATTTCCCATGTCGAAATGCATATACATCTCCTTGAGCGTAGGAGCGCGGAATCCGCTGGCATAGTTGGCACGGAAGGTCATCCATGGAAACTTATAGACGACGGCAAGACGCTGGGTAAGAGCCTTCTGCGAAGAAGCCGAGAAGTAATCGTAGCGGACACTTCCCACAATGTTCAACTGATCGGTGATGTTCCAGTCGAACTGTGCATAGCCGTCGATATTATCTTGTGAATGGCTCGTACCTGAAATGAACTGATAGGTGGAGAGATAGTCGTGCATGTAGTCGGCTCCGAGAATCAGACTGTTCTTACCAAACGAATGGTTGTAGAGCGCATGGACGACATGCTGTTGATTGCTGTAGTCGTGGTCGTGGGTACGTGTGCCGTCGGGCAGGAAATTGGCCTTGTCGTATTCGTCGAAGGCGTATGACAGTTCGAGGGTAGACCCCACCCCTGCCCCTCCCCTTGAATGGGAGGGGAATTTAAGAAGGCCTTTCAGTCCGGCACTATAGCCATTGAAATGGTAGTCGTGGGTATCGCGCTCGCTGGTACGGAAGAAATAGCCACCTCTACCTGTCAGCGTCAGCTGGTCTGTTGCACGCCATATCAGTCGTTCCTTGACATTGTAGGTCTTTTGTCCATAGAGACGGCTTAGGTTGGAGTCATCATTCAGCACCGACTCGTCATATGGCAATCCCTGCGCCTTCTTCATCAGTTCGATGGCCACCTCCTCGGAGGAGTGCGCCTTGGGCAGATCAACCGGATCGATGACAGTATGCTGAAAACTCGTCTGGGAGTTCCATTTCGAGGTGTTGAATGAGAAACTGGCACCGTTGCGCCATTCATGCCCGAAGGTGTTATAACGTGAATTGACATTGGCCGTCCAAGGCTCCAGATTCTCGCGGCTGATGATATTTATCACGCCTCCTACGGCATTGGAACCGTAGAGTGCCGACGAGGCACCTTTCACAATCTCAATTCGACCTACATTGTCGAGATTCATCCGGTTATAGTCCGTATTGTCCATGGTCTCACCAGCCATTCTCTCCCCATCGACCAGGAAGAGAACGGCATTTCCGCCAAAGCCACTCATATTGAGAGAAGTCTCCTGACTCATGGCAAAGCCAAACTCCAAGCCGGGTATCTCCTGCATCAGCATGTCCTGGATATTCGTTGCATCGGTAATCTTGATGTCATGGAGTGTGATCAGGCGTGTGACCACAGGGGCATCCTTGAGCGTCTTAGGCGAATGAGTGGCCGTCACGACAACCGGCTCCAGCTCGACAGAATCACGAAAAGACTGGGCAGAGAGTCCAATAGCTGGCATAGCCAATGCCATGCCAGCTATAAAAATCCTGCTCGTCAAGAACGCCTTCACGATTTACTTCTTGGTGCCAGTAAATTGACCTACAAAATCAAATGGCATATTGCCATATTTCAACGAGAAGGTCACAACTACGTTCTTGTCGTTGAAGAGGACAGTAACGTTACTGACTGTATATGCCTTCTCTGCCCCATCGGCATTCTTCACTGAACCTGTGTAGGAAGCGAGCGTTCCCGCAATGTTATTACCATTCTTTGTCAGGGTGATACCCTTCACAGGAAGTGCTGGGAGCGACATCATTCCCTCGCCGTATTCGGGAATAGTCATGTCGACAGAGATGTCTGTGGCTTTGGTAAACTCGAAGGTCTTAACACTTTCATCCGGCTCTCCCATAACTGTCATGACCTCATTACCTGTATAAGAGCCTGCCACCTGTGCGGCTACAGCCACTTCAGGCTCATCGTTGTCATCACCACATGAACTAACTCCAATAACTAAGGCTGCTGCGGCAACCATCATGGTCATAAAACTTCTGATTTTCATAATTTATTTTTTTAATTGTTGTGTTGTATAGTCATACTCTGATCCGTATGTGCTGTGAGGAATACTGAAGATGACAATCATAAACAGTACTGCCAAGCCGACCACCCACTTGTTGTATTTCCACTTCATTGTAGCAAGGGCAGCCACAAAGAACAGGAAAGACAGGAGGGTCTTGTTGTCTGTGAGGTCTGTTCCGTATGGGAAGCCCGCCCACCAGGGACCGAAGGCCACATGCTGAACGAGCGGGCCCAGAATGAAACCACCGACAAACAAGGTTCCCACCGTGATCTTCAGCCATCGTCTGTATGTCTTGCGGGTAATGACAAGCAGGAACGTATAGACGGCAAACAGCATGGCCGCAAACATCAGCAGGATGTGGGGCACCAGAATGTAGGCCGGCACATCATTGCGGAAACGCATCACTAACGGCTCATCGGCCAGATAGTCCTTACCATCAACCGTGATATAATACTGCAATTTACCTGCAACTGGCTGTACTGGCAGTACTGCCTGACACTCCCCGTCTTTCCATACGAAATTCACGGTTGTATAGTCATCCGACGTCGGATAACGTCGGTAGTGCAACTGAGCATTGGTATTGGATGGAACATCTTTCAGCGTCAGGATCTCATCATGCTGCACGCCACTTCGGGGCAATTTGATTTTATAACTCTTCCCATCCAGTTCCACGGCCACGCGCTTGGGATGCGTAGGCCCCGTCATGCGCTGGTAGATGCTCAACACCAACGTGATGACAATCGATAAAAGCCAATATACATATTTCTTCATTTCTTTGCAGGCGTCAAATGAACTTGGAACGTTAAGATCTCGGTGCCTCTCAGGACTTTCACAGGAATAGTTGTGTCAGGCTGTAGTTCTGACAATCGTTGCATGTATTCCTCGATGTCCTTGACGGGCTTACCGTCGATTTCCTGAATGACATCACCGCTCCTGATACCAGCTGTGTGGGCAGGTTTTCCCGCCACCACAATGTCGGCACGAAGACCAGGAATGCGACTTGCCCCCATGACATCAGGCATAAGACCTAATGTAACCTTGAAATTGGCATGCTTCATGGTATTGCTGCTTGGCACATTTATATAATCAGGTGTCTCGGGCATACTGGCCAGTCGGCTAACCAATTGCTTTGTGTAATCCAACGTCTGCTGCATCCCTTCATAATTCAGGGTTGACGGCACATCAGCAGGCGTGTGATATTCCATGTGACCACCAGTCGTAAGAAAAAGCACGGGGATGTCTGCTGCTACGAACGATGCCTGATCGCTGGGACCATAGCCGTCGGGTACGCAGGTGACGTGCAAACCGGTCTGACCAGCCACTTGTTCTGCCATCGTCTTGAAACTGGAACTGGTTCCTGTACCTGAAACACTCAAGGCATTGTCGCGCATACGTCCAACCATATCCAGATTCACCATGGCGACGATATCTTTTAGGTCTTTGGGAAGGTTCTTGCGCTGGGCATCATCCTGCCTCATCCATTCTAAAAAATGTTTGGAGCCTACAAGACCCTGTTCCTCTGCACCAAAGAAAGCGAAGACAATACTGCGTGGTGAACCGGCCTTCTTAAAATGCTTAGCCAGTTCCAGTACCACCGCATCACCGCTGGCATTATCGTCAGCACCAGGGTGCACGCCTAAGGTGTCAGGACGGCGTGAGCCAGACCCCTGGCCACCCATTCCCAGATGATCGTAATGCGAACCGACCACGATGTATTCATGCTTGAGATGCTTATCTTTTCCTGGAAGAACTGCGATGATATTATGGGTCGTCCGCTGCACATCCTTCCCGTAAGTGAAGTCGTTATAAAAACCCTTGTTCCTTTTTTCCTTGACAACAGGCTTCAACTTCAGCTGACGAAGTTTTGAAGCGATGAATTCAGAAGCGAGGGTATCACCGGCAGTGGCTGGGTATCTACCTCCAAGTTCCTGAGAGGCCAGATATTCCACCGTTTCCCGCATATCATCCTGCTGGGCATGTGTCTGTAAAACAAATGCGAAAGCGAAGGACAAGATACAATATTTTTTATTCATGGATCCTGCATTATTTGATTTAGGCTGCAAAGGTACAACTTTTTTGCTGACCGTGCAATCCTAATTTATAATGATTTTTGCAAGGAAAGCCGATGGATGGCAAAAATAATGTATGCTATCAGCAACGGATAGCCTATATAATATAAGGTGGTTATACTGAAGACGACATAGTCGAAAGCACACACAGCCGCCAATCCGCCAAGATAAAGAATGGACTCACCCAAAGGTAAGTGATGACGGATATCATCGACCGTCGCAATAGCCACAATCAACACCGCCCAGACAAAGACAATAAACAATCCGAGATGCCAAGGCAGAGCATAAGGATTCAGCGACGGATGGTAATAGAAGTGTCGCCACATCTCGGGTGCAAAGAGCTGGATGCTACTATAGAGCACCGCAGATGATGCTACCAACAAACAAAGCAAAGTGGGATAGAATGAGGGGATATCATTGAAATGGACAATCTTCGCGCCCTTACGAAGCAGGCGTCGCACACCGTAGGCACCGCCGACAAGCACACAGAAAGCAAGGAATATCAACAGGTGAGCATCGGAGAAGAAATCAATAAACTGACTAATGGGGTCGTCGGGCGACACTGCAGCCAGCAGTTCTGACTCGTGAATCCAACCAAAGGTGAACTGATCGCGCGCCACCTTTACCCATACGCTGTCTATAGAGTCTGTAGGAACCGTGTGGATATCAGCCACCACAAGATGGTCATGCTTTCTGAGCGTAATCGAGTCGACCAGCGAGAGCATCGGCATGGTCTCGTCGCCCGCCGTTATCTCAGAGGTGAGGATATCAGGCACGGGCATCATCTCGTTCTGTTGCTCGAGGATTACCAGCGAGTCTTTGCTGACAACAAAATTGTAGCCCTGCGTATAGTGATGGGTGGTGTAGAAGGAGATGGAATCAAGCTGTTGCTCTGTGAGATTCCAAGCATCTGACGTAATCGGCCCCTGATTGTAGCAGGAGGTAGTGAATAGTGAATAGTGAATGGTGAACATTATCCAAAGCAAAGCCCTGAACAATCTATGCACAATCCGATGATGATTCCCTAAACTATTCACTATTAACTATTCACTAACAAAGACGTTCATCTGACAGTGTTGACAATCAAACTCAAGACGAAATCGGCGACCATCACCTAATACAAGAGAGAGCGGCTCCTGCCACGAAGGACGACTACCACCGTTCTTAACGCAACAGCCTAGGGAATAACGAATGCAATGGCGACACTGCATGATAGGACCAGAGCCACCCTTAAGCTCATAGGCAGAGATTTCCTTCGCACCATAGAACTGTTGCGCCATGCGGTTGGAGATATTGTAGAGGTAATTCTTTTCCCCTCCTAGATTAGGAGGGGTTCCGATAGGCGGGGTGGTCTGAACAGGGGAATCTGTACATCTGTTCAGACCCCCTCTGACTCCCCCTGACTCAGGGGGAGAAACAAATACTCTGTTATCAGAAAGTTTCGTAACAAAGCTCCGACGCATTTCAGACAGGACACTATTGGGAATGAAATAATTAAAGTCATCAGGGATATCTACCTCTGAACAGGTAAAAATCGTATCGCCAAGTTTCGTCAACTGGCGAATGATATTCTCACGCTGTGGCCGCTGCGCTATCTGATGCTCCATTGCAAAATGAATCCCATTCAACTCGAAGCCATCCTCCACGGCGCGCAAGGAAAGCCGGATCGGAATCCGACGCTCCGCACTCGTCTTCGACATCATACGGTCGAACTCTTGATCGTTATTACGGTATAGTCGCACTCCAGGTTTAAGACCATTGGGCATGCGATAAGGGAATATGCGATTACCCACCACTTTGTTAGCCCGGAATCCAACCAGCTCGCGCTTCTCATCAAGGAAACAGAGACCATCACCATTGGCAAAGCTCGCAACGCCCGCCACATTAAAACTGTCGTGGCGAATCTCCTTCACAGTACCCACAAAGGCACCCATCGCTTTTGGGGTATCCCATGATGTGATGTTTGGCTGACGACCATGCAGGAAATAGGTGGTATAGCCGCGGTTAAAGGTGCGTTTGAGATCGGGCGTGAAGGTATACTGGCATTCGCCGCGCGAACTGCGACAGTATTGGTCGGGATGACGCCTGATGATCTCATTAAGTCGCTGGCTATAGGCTGCCGTCACATTCTTCACGTAAGAGAGATCTTTCAACCGACCTTCGATCTTCAACGATGTGGCCCCAGCCTCTACCAATTCCTCCAAGTCATCACAGCGGTTCATGTCTTTCAGGGACAGCAGGTAACGATCACGTACCACTTCCCTACCCTTTGCATCCTCAAGCGAGAACTTCATGCGGCAGAACTGCGCACATTCCCCTCGGTTGGCACTACGGCCGAAACAATACTGCGAAGCATAACAGAGGCCAGAGTAACTGACACATAGTGCGCCGTGAACAAAGACCTCCAGCTCCATATCAGGCACCTGATGATGAATCTCCCTGATCTCATCCAATGATAGTTCACGGGCCAGCACCACTCTGGAAAAGCCCGAGTCATGCAGCCACCGCACCTTTTCCACCGAACGGTTATCGGTCTGTGTAGAGGCGTGTGCTGCCATCGGCAGGTCTTTCATCATCTGGAGCACCGCCATATCCTGAATCAGGATGGCATCGGCACCTGCCTCAGATAGTTCTGTGAGCAATTGCCGGGTCGCCGCCAGTTCATCATCATAGATGATGGTATTCACCGTGACGTAAACCTTCACACCATAGGGATGCGCATAGTCGCAGAGCTTCCGGATATCATCGACACTATTACCCACAGCAGCACGGGCGCCAAAGCGCGAAGCACCGATATAAACAGCATCGGCTCCATGATCGATGGCAGCCATACCGTATTCAAGATTCTTGGCTGGGGCAAGTAGTTCTAACGCTCTCAACTATTTAATATCCTCAATATTATACGGAGTCTCCTGATAAACGTAATAATTGATCCAGTTGGTATAGAAGAGATTGGCATGAGAGCGCCACGTGACTAAAGGTGGATTAGCCGGATTATTATTCCGATAGTAATTCAAAGGAGGAGCCACGTCTTTACGAATATCCTTATCGCGCTTGTACTCATTATCAAGCGTATTAGGCGCATATTCCAGATGGCCTGTGATGAAAAATTCGCGTCCTTCGCGAGCCATGACAACACTGACGCCACAATCCTCCGACTCTGCAATAAGACTCAAATTCGGATTGGCCAGAATATCCTCCCGGCGAATCTCTGTATGACGACTATGTGGCATCATAAACTCATCATCGAATCCGCGGAAGATAGGAAGCCGGGGATCCAAAGGCTTCTGTGAGAAGATGCCAAACATCTTCATCGGTAGCGGATACTTGGGAATGCCATAATGATAATAGAGGCCTGCCTGAGCGGCCCAACAGATATATAAGGTACTCGTCACATGCGTACGCGCCCACGAGAAGATCTCGGTGATCTCATCCCAATAATAGACATCCTCAAACTCCAACTGCTCAACGGGAGCACCCGTGATAATCATTCCGTCGAATTTTTCCTGACGCATCTCAGCAAAATCGCGGTAGAACATCATCATGTGCTCAATCGGCGTATTCTTCGGGGTATGACTCTTCAGCTTCATAAAACTGATCTCCAACTGCAGGGGGGTGTTGGAAAGCAGACGAATCAAATCCGTTTCAGTAGTAATCTTCAACGGCATCAGATTCAGAATGACAATACGCAACGGACGGATATCCTGCGAATGAGCACGGGTATCGTCCATCACAAATATATTTTCCTGCTTCAGCAGGTCAATAGCAGGTAATCTATCGGGTAATCTTAACGGCATGACATCGTTTTACAATTAATCATTTAACTTCAATCACACAGGCAGACACATTATCAAAGCCACCGGCTTCAATGGCTGCCTGACAGAGGGTATCAGCATCGCCCCCCGACTTCAACAGAATTTCTATCTGCTGGTCATTCAGCATATCGCTCAATCCGTCACTACATAGCAGATAGATATCTGATGGTTGGACATCATCGGTCATCTTAACGATATCCATATAGGAATTCTTGTTGCCTCCACCGATACAATTCGTAATGATACTACAATGCTTGGCGGAGCCCAACATATTATTCAGGGAATGATCGGTCGTCAATTGTTGCAGAAAGCCGTTACGCAGACGATACAGACGACTGTCGCCACAATTCATGGAGAAGAAATTACCACCATAATAAGCGATGCCTACCAAGGTAGTTCCCATTCCCTTAAACCGTTCATCAACACGTCCTTTGGAATCTACGATATTATTGATAGACTCCAACCACACCACCATCATCTCATTGAACTCTCCTGCCGTCAAACCACCAGGAATGTCATTAAAGAAGAAATGGAGGTTATGCAAGGCGTCACTACTGGCTACTTCACCACTGTTGTGACCTCCCATGCCGTCAGCCACAGCTAACAGCAAACGTTTTTCCGGTACCAGTTCAATCTTCGTGTTAAAGTTGTCATTACGAATAAATGAACTACCAACCAGTATCATGTCTTCGTTGTTTTTCCTGACGCAGCCGATTCTGCTAGCTGCTGTCACACACAAATTCATCATCTCAGGTTTATCTTACAATTACTTGCAAATTAATATTAGCAATCGTCAGCACATCACCATTACTGAGCGACATATCAACATCAGGCTGAAGACCGCGCTGATTCAATTTCGTTCCATTGGACGAATGCTTGTCAACCACACACCAACCTGTATTAACGGCATACTTCAGCTGTGCATGCGTTCCAGACACGTATGGGTACTTTTCAAAGAAATGTGAATAAGGGCCTGTACGACGACCGATGATGGCGCCGTTGATACCCACAATACGTATATTGAGACTGTCGTTTGCCAACGTCAGCACTGGTATACCGTTTCCATTCTGCTGATGTTCTCCTCTCTGACTTACTGATGTAGCCATCTCCATTTTCAGGCTATCCGACATTGCAGAAACGCCACTGACAGGAGCACTACTCGGACCGACCATCAGACCGCCACAACGGGTACAACGACGTCCAATACCTACATTTCCACAACGATCACAGTACAACAAAGCCTGTCCACACTGATCACAGAAACTGGAATCGTTATCTATCTCTTCTTTGCAAGTCGGGCAAATAATCATAATCGTCTAATTATATATCTTCTGGTAGTATCAACTGATATGTTTCCTTTGTAACCTCCTCTGGTGGCATCTGTGAAACACGGAGCGAGAGTTTCTGGATCGTCGCATCGAGCAAGTTACGCATTTCACGGGCATTACCCCACGACTCATCCTTATTGAGCACCATTCTGTAAATGGTATCCAAAGCCTTGAACTCTGCTGTTGGTGACAGATTGTATTGATCCTTCTGAGCCATGTGCTTGAAGATAGCCAACAACTCGTCTTCGTTGTAATCATCGATATGGAGCTTGTGAGTGAAACGGCTGGCCAATCCAGGATTCATCATCAGGAACTCTTCCATCTTGTCCTTATAGCCGGCAGCTATCACAACAAACTTACCACGATCGTCCTCCATGCGTTTCATCAGGGTGTCGATGGCTTCCTTACCATATTGGTCGCCACCATCGCTAAGCGTATAAGCCTCATCGATGAACAGGATACCACCCATTGCCTTGTCGCACATATTATTCACGATCTTCGGCGTCTCACCCAAGTACTTTCCAACCAAAGTGGCACGACTGGCCTCTATGACGCGGGCTGTAGGAAGAATCTCCATAGCCTGAAGCACCTCACCCATCTTACGGGCAATAGAGGTTTTACCTGTTCCGGGATTACCGGTCAGAATAAAGTTCATGGCCATCTGCTGCACCTTACCTGCACCCATTGCAGCACGCTGCTTCATAAACATGCTCTGTACGGCCAGACGACGGATAGAATTCTTAACGGTACGCATGCCGATAAACTCATCCAATTCATTAAGCACCTCTTCAAGCGGACGAGCAGACTCGTTCTGAGCCATAGGCAGATCTTCCTTGGTGAGCTTATACATGTCTTCCTCTTGGAAGCCTGGATCACTCATCAACTTAACCAATCGCTGACTCTGACGCTCAACGGCACCGTCGAAGATACGACGGGCCTCTCGGGCATTACCGAAGTTCTTATCGCGACGCAGATAGAGCTGTTCAAACTCACGGTGGATGGCGGCCTTCGTATCATCATCAATCGTAAAGCTCTTGGCCTTTGCCAGATTAATGAAGATCTGAGTCAACTCGTCTGGTGTATAATCATCAAAATGAATCGTCTGTGTAAAGCGGCTCTTCAGTCCAGGATTGGTATCGATAAAGTCATGCATCTGGTCAGTATAACCTGCTACAATACAGATAAACTTACCACGGTCATCCTCCAAGCGCTTCAGCAGCGTATCAATCGCTTCTGCACCGAAGGAGTCTCCATCATTCGACTTCAATGTATAAGCCTCATCAATAAACAGCACTCCACCCATGGCCTGATCAACCAACTGATTGGTCTTGATCGCAGTCTGTCCGGAGTAGCCAGCAACTAATTTTGCACGATCCGCCTCCACTAACTGACCACGTGATACAATTCCCAAGGTCTTGAACACATCAGCCATAATACGAGCCACTGTGGTCTTACCAGTACCAGGATTACCCGTAAACACATAATGCTTGCCCTGGAAGGTATTGGTTTCGCCTCGCTTTATCTGCAAATTGAGATAAGCAGCCAGATTCGAGATCTCTTTTTTCACACCGCCTAATCCCACAAGACCATCGAGCTTCTTCAGACACTCGGAATAGTCTACAGCCTGGGGAGCCTCGTACGGGATGTCCTGATTCTCAATCGTCATCAGCTCCTCATTGCTCATCATAGAGATGCTCTCACCTTGCAAACGCTGGGCCTGTTTCTTGCAGATCTGGTCGAACAGCGAACGCATCGTTCGGCCATTGGCAAAGTCCTTGTCACGAGAGTTATATAACTCCGTGATCATCTTCTTAGCCAAAGCCTCTGCCTGCTCTGAGAACAGATACTTTTTCTCCTTTGCAAAGACAAGCATGATCTGATAAAGCTGTTCTGGCGTGTAGTCTTCTATATTCAGAAAATAATTGAAACGGCTACGGAAACCTGGGTTGACGCGGAAGAGATTGTCCATCTCCGTTCTATAACCTGCAGCGATGACAACAAACTTACCGCGGTCATCCTCCATACGCTTCATCAGTTTCTCCAAAGCCTGTGCACCCTGATTATCACGGTCGCCAGTCTGACTGACAGGTGCTAAGGTATAAGCCTCATCTACAAAGAGGATACCACCCATAGCCTTATCGCACAGGCGGTCTACCACCTTCGGGGTCTCTCCCTGATACGGGCTGACCATCTTGGCACGGTCTACCTCCACCACATGTCCACTATCAAGATAGCCTATAGCAGCCAAAATCTCACCCAACTTACGGGCAATGGTGGTCTTTCCAGTTCCAGGATTACCCGTCAGGATAATATGCATCGACATCTTCTCCTGCTCACCCAAACCACGTTCAGCACGCTCCACGCTGTTCTTCACAGCATAGGCAATCTCACGGACTGCAGACTTCACCTCGTCCATACCGATGTACTTATCGAGGTCCTTCAGGATATCCTCTACAGAACGCTCTTCCGGCACGTAGCCCTTGATGTCGCCCTTCTCTACAATAGTAGCCTGTGCTCCACGGCTGATAAACTGCGTGAAGATATCTTCAGCCGTCTTCATAGCCAGGTGAGCATTACCAAAGGTCTCGTCCTTAATCTTGATCTGATATTTGAAATAACGCTTCAGCTGATCATCGGCCTCTGGCGTGAAATCAGCAATGCCATAACGCGTCTTAAGACTCAGTTTACAGATATCCGTCAACTCGTTGAAATTTGGTGTTGGCAGACGGAAGGTGTATTTGAAACGGTTGGCCACAGCCGGATTGCTTTCCAGAAAATCATCCAGGCCTTTAGGAAGACCCGAGATAATGACAACCGGGTTGTCATCCCACTTGTCCATCTCTACAAAGAGCTTATCCAAGGGATTCACCTGATTGGAATACTTATCGGGCAGCAGTTTCTGGACATTGTCAAAGAACAGGATGCCATTCTTTGCCTTCTTGATGTTATCATCCCACTTATCGACGAAGCGTTGATAGTCGACGGCATCTACCATCGTCAATTTCGGTTTGTCGATAATCTTATTCTGGTAGAAATAATCACGGAGGATCTCTGCCAGTGCTGTCTTACCCGTTCCTGTCTCACCAATGACGATGGCATTCACAGAGATACGCACCTGGGCAATGTCCTTTCGTGAGCGAAGGAAAGCATAGGTGTCGACAATCATCTTCAGCTGTTGCTTGACATGATCAAGCCCAACCAACTTGTCGAGCAGGTTCTGATTGATCATGGGCTGTCCGCACCACTTACAGAACTTGGCTACGCTCCTGTTTTCTCTATGGCAATGTTCACATATCATTATTCTACGTCTTTTTCTATTTTCTGCATCACTTCCGAAGGACTGAAGCTGAAATTATCAACATCAGGATTGCTGACATTCAGCAGACTTGGACTATAGATGATAAAGTCAAGTACAAAGATGAATGCCAGGATACTCCACAACACATAGTGAAGCACACTCTCACCACTGATGGAACGTACCTGATCGGTCACATCGTCAAGCAACCCGAACTTCGACCCCTTGAACTTATAAGATCTGGTCTTGAAAGTATAGAATAGAGGTTCCAGCAAGGTTGACTTGATATCGTTGTCAAGCACTTCTGAAATCAGTTTGTTATCAGCTTTCTGATCACCCCGGAAGTCCGTCAGATGACAAATGAGCATATAAACCAACGAAATTGCGATAACAGTCAGATTAAACAGACTGGGATGCGACTGGTTCATATACTTTAAAATAATAATAGGTATAAATGCCGAGAATGCCCCAGCCAATCCCCACAGGAAGGAGAAGAACACGTCATATCCCCTGAAGTAGGCTCTGGTGGCAACAATAATACCCGTCATTCCGCCCAACGGCAGACCTATGGAAAGGAAAGAGTGTCCCAGGAGGAAAGTACGGTCCTTAACACCAATGAACAGCATCAGCAGGATCCATAGTGCAGACAAGCTATAGAAAGCCATGCGCCACACCTTCTCCTTACCTTTTGCACGTTCCCAACCACTTCTGACATTGTGAATTCTGTTAGAAGTCTCCTCACGGGCATCGACAAAACGCTTATAATATGTTTGATGGCTATCAATCTTGCCTATTGCATTCAACCACTCCTCTAAGGTATGCTCATAGGCATATTCCTCAGTGAAGTCGGCAAACGGGTCTTCATGATAGAATACGGAGAGCCACTGCGTGAAGGATCCGTTACGCATTTCATTTCTGATCTGGGCATAGTCGTGTGAATGAAGATTACGACCGTCAGTCAGTTCTGTACCATCAGCCAGAACATAAACTGGCGTCACACCCAAAATCCTACAGAACCGATAAGCAGCCGTTTTGGCATCGTATGCCCCCAACCGTTCTTTGTTCTCTTCACTGTTGAAATCAAAACAACGATTAGCCTCATTCAGCACTTCCGACCATCCATGCAATTGGGCGAAATATGAGAAACGACCATTCAGATCAATAATATCCGACATCTGTTTCTTAAATTCGTCATCATCTGCATGTTCAAGGTTCTTCAACCGCTCATTCAACATCTCACCCACCTTTTGTGGGGTGTTGGCATTACGTAGGTCATAGGCGGCATTGCGGTCCAGATTGTAGAGAACCTTATAAGCCAAAGCTTCCGAATAGGGTTGATTCCTGGTCAGAATACGCAAGCTCTCGCAAGCCATCTTGTCCTCATGGCTATACATCCATGACAACAGTCTGCCGTCTGTCAGACTTTGCCACTCATCCTCGTTCAACTGTTCCTTGCCGAAGGTCCTGACAATATCTTTCAAGGATGAGGATGGGAAACGACTGAGCAGAGGAATCTCCGGATCGATCTCGAATACCAGACGCATCACAGCCACCTTTGCATCAAACTTATCCGACTGATTGAAGTACGAACGCAAACGGTCGATGTTGCATTTGGTATGCGATTCCAGATATTGATAGAGTGTGTCGTTAGGATTAACCAACAATATGCCGTATTCCTTGATATAGCTTAGCAAAGAGATTGCCACGCTATGCACATCATCGCACAAATTACCCTTAATGTCCTTATAAGGATAAGTAGGCTCCATCATATAGATAGCAGCCATCAGTCCGGCATGCTGATCCACAGGATATTTATTGACCACGATATCCTTGACAATCGTGCTCAATTTATCATTACCACACTGCTCCAGCCAAGAACTGATACGACCATTATACAGATAGCCAATGGCCAGTTTCTCGTTCTCCAACAGCAAAGGCACTAATTCATGGATATTGTCGGCCACGAGATTCCTGTCAGGATCAACAATAAAGCTCTTATATTTCAGGAACGGGGAACTCAAATCCACTTTCGGGCTCTCACCCTCAAACCATTTCTCCACTTGGTCGTACCCCCAGCGGTTCAAAGGATTGACAACAGTCATACCCTGAACAATCATTCTGACACGATCTGGAAGTTCGTTCATGCGGGGCAGACGTCCTTCGCTTTTCTGACGCATCATCACACGCTCATTGCTGCTCATCGGGTTCTCACCGAGCCAAAGATACATCAGTGTGATACCCAAAGAGTAGAAATCAGCCGCAGGTGTTACCTCCACCACGCCATCAATCACATCCGAGTACATCTCCGGTGCAGCATAGATAGGCGTTCTGGCCTGAGTTGTCTGATGCAGTTTACCATCATTCTCCAACATACTGGAGATACCGAAATCACCAAGTACGACCTCCGTATGCTCCTTATCACGGAAGAACAAGTTACTCGGCTTGACATCCTTATGAAGGATATTATTACCGTGGCAATAGGCCAAAGCTGCTGCTGCCTGCAATGCAATACGACGGAACTTGTCTATGTCACCATTCAGACGGTAGTCAGCTAAGGAACCGCCTCGGAGGTATTCCATCAACTCGTAGTTTCTGCTCTTGCCATCGACATACACTTTTCCGTAGTCAATGAGCGACACGACCATCTCAAACTTGAAATTGTAAATGGTCTGCAACATCTTCTTGTTGACATTGAACGTCGGATAATAGATCTTCAAGACATATTCCCCGCCGTCCCGTTCCACAAGATAGACCTGAGCCTCTCCAGAGTTCTCACTGAGACATTGCTTATTTTTGTACTTAACACCTTTCAAGACAAAAAAGTCTCCAGCTACATCTTGCATTTCAGGAGCTTCCTGCCCAGGATCAGTTGTTGTACGCATCGTTATATCCATAGAGCCAGAAGGAATCATCTGGTCCATTGATGCCGGGCGCATAGTCGTATCACCTGCAACAGGTTCTACATGCAGAGTCTTCTCAACATCCGGATTTTCCATTATTTATCGTCTTTAATTTCTTTTCGTGAATTCTTTCCTAAGATAATCCATTTTCCTCCTAACTGCGGTTTGGCGCAACCACAAGGACTGGAATGCAGGGCATGCTTGAAATTGCACTCCCAGGCAAGGCGGACACCCTGAGGTTTACAAGCCATCGCATAGTTGCGGACTTTGGCTGGTTGAGGTTCTGGTTTTTGAGCCATCTTCTCCAGAATTTCATTCAAGCGTTTCAGCCGCTCTTCTTTCTGAGCATCCAACTCTTGTTTTTCTACAGAATGTTCTCTTTCTTTAATTTCCGGATGGGCAATACCACGATCATGGGCCAGAAGTGTCAGGACGCGTTCACGCAGTTTTCTGCTCAACTGGTCACGAACTTTGTCACGCTCCGAAGACAAAGGTATCAGCATCTCCATCTTCTGGATTTCCTTGGTCAGCGCCTCCATCTCCTTGTATTCTGGCGTCATCTGCAGTTCCGCCAACAACTGACGGGCCTCTTCTGTCAAAGGCGTACCACACTGTTTGCAGAAAGAGAAATCATTCAATGTATGACACGTCGGACATACGATACCACCCCTAGGATTACCGCATTCATGACAGAAAGCTTCCTTTCCTGTCAGTTGGGCACCACAGAATGAACAGACATCCTGGCGGATATAATGGTGACATACCTCACAGAAATCAGCGTCGGGGTCGATCTCTGCACCACAATTCGGACAATTAGTCATACCGATTGGTTTGCCACACGAAGCGCAGTACATGGCTTCCGGTTCATTCACAGTACCACAGTAAGGACATTGTTTGCCTTGTGCAGCTTGGGTACGCATCTGTTGCTGGTAGTTGTCCGACGAGGCTCTTTCCCTTGTCAGTTCTTCATGTTGCATCTCTTGCGCACCACTGGCACCTTGGGCTGGGTTTAGGGTAATATCTTCGTTCATCATAACATGTTATTTACATAAGTTAGGCGCAAAATTAATAAAAATTTTGAATTAAACAAAAAAATCCGCCGTAAATTTACATTTACGACGGTAATTTTATGCGATAAGGGCCTTTACGACGCCTTTATAAGGATAATTCTTCGTTCAGTTTCTCCCAACGGTCCATTTCCTCGTCAAGACATTTCTTCGTAGAGGTATATTCCATCACAAGTGTCATATCCGAAGCATTCTCTGGCTGCATCAGCAATTCGTCAAGTTCTTTCAGACGAGTCTCCATCTTTTCTATCTTAGATTCAGATTCTTTTACAGCTTTCTCTATTCGTCTGATCCGTTTCTGTTGCTCTTTACGTTCGGCATATTCTAGAGCCTTTGACAATGTCTCAGGTGAAGCAACTGGTTTAGAATCAACATCATTCTTAATGGAAACAAAAGGCTGGCCACTAGCCGGCTGACTCATTCCTTGCTGGTCACTCTTATCTGCTTTCCCCAACTCATTCAATTCTGATATTTTCTTACTTCTTAAGAAGTCATAAATACCACCAAGGTGTTCTCTCACCCTACCCCCGCCGAACTCGTAGACCTTCGTCACCAGTCCGTCCAGGAACTCTCGGTCGTGGCTCACGATGATGGCAGTACCGTCAAAAGCCTTAATCGCCTCCTTCAGCACATCCTTCGAAGGCATGTCAAGATGGTTTGTAGGCTCGTCGAGAATCAGCAGGTTGACAGGTTCCAACAGCAGCCGGATCATCGCCAGACGACTCCTTTCACCACCGCTGAGCACCTTCACCTTCTTATCGCTTTCCTCGCCACCGAACATAAAGGCACCTAAGATATCGTTGATACGCAACCGGATGTCGCCCTTTGCCACGTTATCAATCGTCTGGAAGACTGTCAGACTTTCGTCCAACAACTGCGCCTGATTCTGGGCAAAATAGCCAATCTGGATATTATGCCCGATCTTCAGTTCGCCAGTATAAGGGATCTCATCCATAATACACTTCACCAGCGTTGACTTTCCCTCACCGTTCTTACCCACAAAGGCCACCTTCTCGCCTCGCTTGATGGTCAACGTCACATGGTCAAATACAGTATGGGCACCATAGTCCTTACGAACCTCATCACAGATCACAGGATAGTCACCGCTACGAAGACAAGGTGGGAACTTCAGATGCATCGCTGAATTGTCTACTTCATCAATCTCAATGGGTACGATCTTCTCCAGTTGCTTGATCTTCTGCTGCACCTGAACAGCTTTCGTAGCCTTATATCGGAAGCGCTCTATAAAATCCTTCATATCAGCCACTTCCTTCTGTTGGTTCTCGTAAGCCCTTAACTGCTGTTCGCGACGTTCTTTACGCAGAACGACGTACTCATTATACTTCACCTTATAGTCT
>Ga0265299_10002522_pt1 | contig 18706 bp, 20 predicted proteins | sample AusTroGonzalo_MG_4_FD_193485 | JGI IMG/M metagenome (GOLD analysis project Ga0265299, IMG submission 193485) | Bovine rumen microbial communities from tropical cattle in Woodstock, Queensland, Australia - Gonzalo_02 | ecosystem: Host-associated > Mammals > Digestive system > Stomach > Rumen ... | reverse complement strand
AAATGATAAATCAATGGTATGGTTATTTATATGAAATTATTATACCCGCCACTAATGGTAAAAAACATTATTATGGCAAAAAAGAATATAATAAGCCTTTATTAAAAAATACAATATATACAGATTATTGGGGAAGTGGTGTAAATATAAGTAGAGCCTGTAAAGATCAAAGTAAAACTTATAAGTGCTATCACTGGAAATATATTTAATTTGTATATTAGTTCTAAATAATAATCTATGATTGGAAAAAAGAAATGACAGCTTTTAGAAATACAGTGGAAAATCTTCTTATAGAAAAAGATATTTATTTACCAAGTCCAAAAACACTTGATGATAAAGAATCTGCTTGGTATAAAGCAGGTATAAATCCAAATTTAGTTATGGATTATAATGCATTTTGGTATGGTATGCCGGTACAAAATAAAAGTAGTGGAGAATCTGGTATAGTTGATAAAACACGTAGATTTGTTATAAAAGCTATTAAGCAAAATGAAAATAATTCATATGGAATTATTCAAGAAGTAAAAAAAGTACAAGATTTAGAAGATAAAGCTTCTCGTTGGAAATATGAAGAAATCGGACCAAAAATAACTATTCCAGCAGAAGAATTATTGAAAATTATAAAACTACCAGAGAATAAATATATATATGATCATATTATGCGAAAGGGTACTACAAAAGCAAGAATAGAAGATCCCGAAGTAGCACATTCTAGGTATTTAGACGCATTAGATAAAGAAGAAAAAGACTTGAATTATTTTTATGATGATAATAAAGATACATATAATTTATTAGATAAAAATGATGCAGCTTATGCACAAAAATTATTAGCAAAAGGATACTCTTCTGAATTTGTAAGAAAATATTTACATGTTAGTAAAGATTATTCTTCTTCTTATGAAAAAGAATTAAATGCTTTATTAAATTCAAAAAAGCCATTATCTGAACCTTTAAGAGCTAGTTTAAATACTTTAAAAGATCTAAAACAAAAATTAAACAATGTTGTTGAAATAAAAAATGATGATACTAAATTATTAAGTAAAGAAGGTATTATTAAAAAATTATTTGGTGATAATATTAATGAAGTATCAGAAGAAGAAAAATTAGTTAAACTAAGAGATTATTATACAAATGTTGAAAATGATTTAAATAGAGAAATTACGGATATTGTAAAGAATCTTCCAAATATTTTTGCAAATACAAAAGATAAATCTTCAGAGTGGGATTTAAAAAATAAAGAAAAAATAGATAATTTAAATAGTAAAATATTTACTTATTCACAGCGTAATAAAAAACAACCAACACTGTGGGATCCAAAAGATTATGAATCTGAATTTAAAAAATATGGGATAAAATAAAATGACAAAATTTAGAGATATGTTTAAAAAGGTATTTAAAGAAACAACTTTACGTGAAGTTGAATATGATCCTATTCATGATGAGTATTATTACGGGCCAAATGAAGCACACGCTAGAAATGAAAATACTTATACAACTTTAAAATTTACTTTAAAAGGGCATGATGCTTTATTAAAGGCTATGCAAGAAATAGGTTATACAAAAGAGCATGATTATGATGCTATTTATATTGAAAATGGAGAAGCTTATATTTTAATAGAAGATGCATTTGTTGACTATGATACAGATGTAGATGCTGGTGAGGAATATGTAAGTACAATTAATAGTGTTTCTGCTCCTGCAGTTATTCCTATGAGTAATCCTGATGAAGGTTATAGAGTAGATCCTGATCATCCGGTTGATATTACAGATAAATTGTTACCAGAAGATTTAGAATATATTAGAAATAAATTAAATGAAGAAGTTGAGTTAGTTACGCCAGATTATGAAGCAGAATTAACGAGAGACTATTATGATAGCGTATTATAATATAAGGAAGGTATCATGGGTACATTTTCACCAATAAGTAAGATAATTGACGATGCTATACTTTTGGATCTTGGTAATCCAAATGGTACTATATCTGATAAAGAAAGACTTATAAAAGAATCTGCAATACGTTTGGGTACATTAGATTATTATAGATCTTTTCCAATGCGTATAATTTATTTAACTACCTATAATAGCACAAGTAGTAGCGGATCATCATTTAATTGGGCTGGATTAACTGCTCCTAAAATGGATAATGGGAGCATGTATATTCCATTTGAAGACTTTTATACATTAGGATCTCCAAAAGTACCAACAGAACAAATTCCGCATGCTCATTTTTTAGGTATTATGCGAATTGAGCGTCCAGCTTGGGGCAACTGGGCAAATCCATCGAAATGGTCAACACAAATGTTTGGTTTTCCTATGACAGGAAATACTAGTAATTTTGATATACAGGCTGATTTGTTAAGTAATACAATTGATGAGTTATCAACAGGTCAACCCTTTACCACTATTAATAGAATGCAAAATCGTGTCGAATTAACTATTCCTTGGGGTCTCGGTCAATTATCAATTTATGCTGGTATTGGTTTTGATACTCCAGAATATGTTGAAATGTCTAAAGTTGATTTCTTGTTAAAATTTATTTCATTGCGCTTTATTGAAGCCATTATTCAAGCACGTGATGGTGTTAAATTTGAAGCTGATTTTACAATATCTACAGAAGCGTTAAAGAGTCGTTTAGAAAAATTACGTGCTGAAGTAGATAGTATCAAAAATCATTCGGTTCTCCATATAAATCAATGGGCTTAAGTAAAATTATTTGTATATTAAATCGATGTTTTACAATGAGTTCTAATAGTTATATTATAGTTTTACTATACCTAATTAACGAATGGATACAGAAATGGCAAAAGATACACGTAAATTATTAATTGAATCTTCAGAATTTGTTTCGAAAATTAAATTATCCAAAGGTTTAAAAGAATCTGTTAAATTATCAGCAGGTAAAGCAGGGACGTTAATTGTTAAGAATGTACCTTGTACTATTTTAAATCGTCGTAATTTAAATGGTCGTATTTATAGTACAGAATTATTAGAAACAGCTATTGCAGAAGCGCAAGAAGCTATAGCTTCTCGTCAATTATTATGTGCTGGAAATGAACATCCAGATGGATCTTTTGTACCACCAACAGAAGCTTCACACGTTGTTATTAATGCATATATTAAAAAGAATATTAATGTTGTTGTTGAAGGTAAACGTGAAAAGCATGATGTATTATTTATGGATTTAATGATATTGAATACACAAAATGGTAAAAATGCGCGTGCTTTATTTGAGGCTGAATGTTCAATCGGTACATCAATTCGTGGTTTAGGTGATTTAAATGGGGATATTGTCGAAAATTATCAGTTATTGGGTGTAGATCTTGTTGGTCAACCATCTTCTGGTACATATTCAAGAATGCCTGTTTCAGAATCAGTTAAAGTTGAATTAGCAGATGAAAAAGCATTAACAGAAGGATTTACATTAACAACTTCTTCGACAGATGTTGTACGTGATTTAGAAACAGCCGCTGAAGTACAAAACCGTATTAATGCAGCTCAATATGGTACAATTGTTAAAACATCTACAAAAGTTGATGAAGAATTAAATCCAAAAACAGGTGCTACAACATCTATAACAACATTAGAAACAGAAACTCAAGACGAGGTTGCTTCATTAGATCAAGCATTAGCTATGGCAAAGAGAGCCATGACAAATGGTGTATCTCATATTGATAGTATTACTATTGATAATATTGAAGAAGAGGAAGATACTGCCAAAGAATCTGTACAAACAGAAGGAATTAAAGGTGGAATTGCAGGAGCTATTCCTGGAGCTGTTTTGGGTGCAAAAGTTGGTGGACCACTTGGAGCATTAACTGGTGGGGCAGCTGGTTATGCATTAGGAAGTAACATTGGTGATGATTTAGATGATACAAAAGAATCATTAGAACAAATGGCCGATCAACCTGATACTATGGAAATGGGTAAAGATGATCCAAAAGTAAAAGTCGATGAGGGACTTGCTGGTGGTATTACTGGTGCCATAGCAGGTGCAGCCATTGGTCATCCGATAGCAGGAGCACTTGCTGGTCATACAGCACAAGAACTTTGGAAAAATCGTGGAGGCGTAAAATCAGAAGTAAGTAATTTAGCTAAATCGGCTAAAGATATATATGATGCATCAAAAGAACAAAAAACTATAAATACTCAGCAAAAAGCAAATGCTCCTAAAATTGTTACATATATTCCACAAGGTAATCCTGGTAAATTTAAGTTTTGGGAAAAAAGTGGTAGAGTAATAAATAATCCAACAGAAAAAGATGTATGGAAAGTTATTGAAGCATTAAGAACAGATTGGGAAGACAAAGAAAAATATCCAGAATGGAGACGTGCTTTTATGGCATTAATTGATGCCAAAGTTCCAAGAAAAATGTTGAATTTTATTATTCCAGAAGAAAACAGTGATAAAGTATATAAAGATCTAATAAAACAACAAGAGAGTAGTGATTCAATAGATGAGGGACTAGCCGGAGCAATATTGGGTGGAGCAGCAGGTGCTTTAGTTGGACATCCATTTATTGGCGGTGCTGTTGGTAGTTTGGCTCAAGATACTTTATTAGATGATGCTAAGGTTAGTGCAGTAGGTGCATTAGATCAAGATTTTGCCGGTGATGATAAGATTGAATACGAACCAGAATCAAAATTAAATGAAAACTATGATGATAGCAAGCTTATTCCTTATACGGGTGATTTAGAGTCAGATGATTCATATCGTGTTCATAATTTTATAGATAAATTTAAAAAAAGCATATCTGGAAATGAAGACGACGATTCAAATAATGAATATATAAAGGCTTATAATTTAGCACTTCAATTAAATAAAGCAGATATTGGTAAATATGATACATCTTGGAGTAAGTCTTTTTATTCTTTAATAGATGCAAATGTGCCATGGAGAATAGTAGAGCAAGCATTACCGTGGACACTAGCTAAATATAAAGAAAATATGAATGATTATGTTAAAATGCAACAACTTCAGCAAAGTAAAGATGTTAAAAATGATCTTACCGATATGTTTAAGGGTAATCATATTGATATAGGTGGATCAAGGTATGACATAAATAGTTCAACTGCTAAAAAATATATACGTACATTGGAGCTTACGCGAAAATATTATGAAGTTTTAGAAGAATTAAAAAATAAACAAGAAAACAATGTACAAAATGAATCAATTAAAGAAGCAAAAGAAACCAATCCAAATGAAGGACGTCGTTTTGTTTTAAAATGCCCAGCCGGTTTTGTTGCTATGGATGGAAACGCTTTGGTGTTTAAAGAAAATCCAAAAGAAGCAATTCATTTCATTGTTGGTAAAGAAGAATCTGGATTGGTACATTTATCTGGTGTTGAAAAGATACTTGATACAATGGGTGTTTATGATGTAGAAAAGTATTATCGTAAAGATAAAAAGCCAGAAATAAAACAGAATGAAGAGAAAAAAGAAGGTTTGGGACCAAATTTAATTCCAGAAGCTAAATCTGAAATTACAGAAGATTCTAATACTCAATTTACAGCTACTGTTAAAATTGGTGGTGACAGTACGGCACAAACTACAGATACGATTCCTGTTTCTGCAACAGATATGAGTTCTGTTAATGCTGAAATTTCTAATCTATATGATATGAAAGTAAAAGCAGCTGATGAAGGACAGGCTGTTGATATTACTGTATTTGATAATATTAATAAAAATAATTATCATTATAATCCAGAAACGAAAGTATTAGATTATATTGATGTACAAAAAGAAGCCGTTGGTGATATTGAGCAAAAAGATAAGACTTTAACAATAGATATAACAGATGATACACAAGTTGAAAAAGAATTTGATTCACAAGCAGCTGCTTCCATTGCTAAATCTGGTCTAGAGCAAGGTAAACTTGATGGTAATGTAATGTTATCAGAAGAAAATGCTCGTCCAGTTAAAGCTATTGCTCAATTTATTGATCCTGCTGTTGATAATATGTTATTAATCAACTTTATTTCAGATGATGATAATATGTTAAGGCCAATTGCTGCAATGTTTAAGCATTATGGTTATGATCCAATAGAAGGTGAAAATTCATTTAAAGTAGAAATATCAAGTCCTCAATTAAATATATTGAGTAATGAAAATAATGAGCATTTGTTGAATAATCCTGTTATTGATTGGGAATTACGCGGTTCAGATGATAATATTAATGAAAAGTTATATTCAGAACCAGTTCCAGGACCTTCAGATGATTTTGTGGAGAAACCTTTAAATGATGCTACTGAAACAGTTACAATTACTTTATCTAATATTGATTGGGATGTTGATAGTATTGCTGATCTTTTGTTAAATAGTGATAAAGATTTAACATGGGTCGAAAAAATAAATGCATTACCTTCAAAATTAAATGTAACAATTACAGCAGATGAATTAAATTCTGCAGAAGATATAGAAGCTTTAAAAGAAATTTTATTGAAATCTGCAAATGAAACATCAAATGTTGTAATAAATGGTGCAACAATTGAAGGTGTTGTATAAAAGTTTATAAATGCTAATTTTTATTTTAAAAATGTTGTTCTATATTAATAGCATACAACATGCTAATTGTAAAAATAACTTCTAGAATATAAAGGAAAACAAAAATGACAAAAGAAGAATTGTTAGTTGCATTAAAAGAAAATGCAGAAAATGTAAAAAAGGCTGAAGATACAGTCGCTAATATTGAAACAAAGGAAGTCAAAGCTCCTATCGAAAAAGCTGATGGTGTTACTGGATTAGATTCAGAATTACCAACCCAGAAAGAAGTAGAAAAGGAAGTTGCGGCTGCTGTTGATCCATTAGTTCCTGCTTGTGAAAAAACAGGCGAATCAAAGAACGGTGGAGAATCAGATAAGATGGAACCCGGTAAGGTTGAAGCCGAACGTAAGAAAGAAGATAATGCAGCTAAGGATGTCATTAATGTTTCTACACGCAAGGTTGAAGAATCCGCAGAAGTAAATGAGGAATTACTGAAACAATTACGTGAAGCAGCAGAACGCGAAGAAGCATATAAAGAAAAAATTGCAAATATTACTTCTTTGTGTGAAGAAGCTCTGAAGAAACAAGAAGCTGAATTGACCAAAGGTCATGCTTCAGAAATGCATCGTGTTTTTGAAGCAGTGATTGCTGAAGGTGAAAAGATGGAAAAAGAATTGACAGAAGCTGCAGCTAAAAATGAAAAAATGTATAAAGCTGCACATAAATTATATGAAAGTTCTAGCAAATTAAATAAAATCTTGTTGGAAGCTGTCAAAGCTGGTCGTTCAGAAAAGACATTGTCACGTTATTCAACAGTGGCATATAGAGCAACAGCTAGCTTAAGAAAGTAATTCTTAAAAGCATTTCTTGTATGCTAAGGGTCAGTTTTTACTGGCCCTTTTTATTTTTTAGAGTATATAAAGATATTAGTTCTAGTATATAGTTGGAGGGATTATATGTTTTCTTTCATTAAAAATTTATTTAATAAACAAAAGCCAAAAGAAAATGAGGTAACTATGGCAAAAGAATTACTTACACTTGAAGACTTATATGAGATAAATGGTAATATAAACAAAGCTAATTGTGAAGAATATATTAATGCTTTGAATAATACACTGTTACAACATGGCATAAATACTCCTTTACGCGTTTGTCATTTTTTAGCACAAATTTTACATGAATCAGGGCATTTAAAATATAAAGTTGAAAATCTTAATTATTCTGCAAAAGCTTTAAGATCTGTATTTGGTAAATATTTTCCAAATGATCAAATTGCAAAAGAATATGAAAGAAAACCTGAAAGAATTGCCAATAAGGTTTATGCTAATCGAATGGGAAATGGTAATGAAGCAAGCGGAGAAGGCTGGAAATATAGAGGGCGAGGACTTATTCAACTTACAGGAAAAATTAACTATGAAGCATGTGGAAAAGCCTGTGGTTTGAATTTAATCGATTCACCAGATATTTTAATCGAATATCCAGAAAATAGTATATTAGCTGCTTGTTGGTTTTGGAATAAAAATAATTTATCTACCTTTGCTGATAAAGATGATATTATCACTATTACAAAAAGAATCAATGGCGGTACAAATGGAATAGACGATCGAAGAGCAATATTAGAAAGAGCAAAAAAGGTATTAAATGTATAAAAAAGATTTATTAAAATGGTGGTTTAATTTAGATCCATTAACCGAAGAAGAAAATATTATATTAAAAAAGCATAGAGTAGAAGAAAAAGAATATAATAATACTGCTTATACAAATGGAATAAATACTTTTTTTAATAAATTATATTATAGTAATATTAACAGTAATAATTATACGTTGGATGTAGCTCCTTGTGCTACAGATTTTATTAAAGCTCTTTTTAATAAATATGTAGATGATGATACATTGGTAATATATTCTAGAGATGAACATGAAAGTGTAAAAGATTGTGTTAATTTATGTAAAAATACTTTAGAGCTTATTTATGAGTATGATATAAAAAATATACAACTAGATAAAATAATTAAAGAAGTACAAAAGTATAAAAAAGTATTTGTTTATTTTATAGGTACAAATATATCAAATGGAAGAATAACTTCACAATTGTTTTTTAATAGGTTAAAAGAATCACTTGTTAATAATAATATAGATCATATTTTTATTTTGGATGATGTGCATGGAATGTTTATTGTACCTCGGGATTATAGAATTTTTGATTATGTTATTGGTACGGCTCATGCTTTAGTAAAACGTTATGATATGGGCATTTTAATTCATAAAAAAGATATTGAAGGTTTTGGAGAACATGTTAGTAATTGGTTATGCGATTATTTTCAAGCATTAGATATTATTTTAAAAAGGAGAGCAAAGCTTCAATTATTTCAAAATGTAATGCAAGAATATTTTGCTGAACAATTAGCTTTTGATAATTATACATTAGTTACACCTTCTGCACCACATATTTTTGCTATAAAAAATACTCAAGTACAATTTACTGAGTCTATGTATAAATTGTTAAAAAAGAAGTATGTTAGATTAGAAGGAAAAACTGGACAAGGTGGTTATATAAGATTACGTTTTGCGCAATGTATAACAGATCCAGATTTAGTACAAGAAGGTTTAGATATACTAGAAAAATTATTGAAAGCAATATAAATGAATGAATTGTGTGAATGGCAAAAGTTTTTAACAGATAATCCAAATGATAATCCATTTGACAGATTTATTGATTTACTAAAACAATTAGATAATAATACTTCTCCAGATTTATGGGTTAAATGGAAAAACTATTCGCATCAGGTTGTAATAGAAACACCTTCTTATTATTATAAAATATATCAAGAAGATCCAAAAAGTGGACAATTTATTATTAAAGTAAGAAATGAATTAGCAAAGATCTATTCAGAACAATATGGTATTCATTGGCGTATAATAACACAAGAAAGTAATGGATATATATATCAAATAGAGCAAAGAGAAAAATTACAATTATGCTCAGAAGAAATAATGACATTTGATGAGTTATTTCTTAATTGGTATAAAACTTTAGAAATACTAGAAAAAGCACTGTTTTTAGATAAATTACATGAGCAGCTTGTATATAAATTACCAGAATTAGCTCGATTAAAACTTATTAGAGATTGCTCAAATAAATTTGCTGATTATGCTATTAAAGATAATCATGTTATACTATTAGATGATGCTGATTGGTTTATTGGTATGGTAGATAAAAATGGACAATGGTTAAGTCCTATGTATAATGTATATCCTATAATTACATTGGATGGGGAACAGTATCTTGCTCCATTAAATGTATTTGAAATGAATATGATAGAAATACGATCTACTGTTGATAAATGGATGATACTTACAGATATGGAAAAAGGATTAGAAAAGAAATATCGTGATTTCTATAATGCTAGAAATAAAATGTTATCTGAAAATATTCAGGTATTAACCACAGGAAAGGCATTACCTAATAATAAAACTTTATTTGTTGAAAAACCAAATTTAGACGCTTTAGAAAATACACATTTATATTTACAGATTAGTCACCAATAGCCAATCTATCACATAAAGCACAAGCATCACTATCTAAATAGCAACAATAATTTATTTGATGACCACAACTATTAATTGCAGCTACAACATCACCACTTGCTTCTGCTTTTGTTGTTTTTTCACGATGATTGTGTTCCATACGATTATTCATATCATTATAATTTCTATATAGATCATCTGCTCTATATTTTATATTAAATAATTTTTCATATAATTCTGGGTTTTCATTTTTTAATTTTATTAAAAATGTTAAGAAGTCATTACGTAAAGGAAAAAATCCAGGTAACCTTTTTTCCATAATTTGTTTACCGATAGTTTGTCTTTCCATCGGATCAGTAATACTTTGATCTATAAGAGCATCAACATTTCCAGGAGACGGTTGTTTAAAGAAAAATTCATTATGAAATTCATTTTTGAAATTTATAAATGAAAATTCATCATTAATATATTTTGTAATTAGATCTTGTGTTAAAATTGTGCAGACATTTATTTTTATACCGTTATATCTTTTATATAACGTATACATACTATTTTTCCAAGTATCTAATTTCTTTTGTGTATGAAATCTGCCAATAGTATCATAAGATGTAACAATCCATACGTTTTCTATTAATTCTGGTTTATTAACTTTATTATATTCATTTACTAACAAGTCTAAACATTCATATAATTCGTGCTGATCACCAATTGTCATAGTAGTCATTAACCAGATTTCTGATATTTTACCAGTAGCATGTAATTCTCCTGTAAAACGAATTAATTCATAAAAAGCATCTTTTAATTCTGGTGTATTTAATTGACCTTGAAAAAATTCACCACCAATATAGCTAATAACATCATAATCTTTTATATTATTCTCATTTTGTATAAATTCATATGCTTTATTAACAGCATCTAATTTTAATTCTGTGGGGGTACATCTATTTTCTTGTCCGAGATAACAGTACGAGCACAGCTGATTGCATTCCTGCCATAATTCAAATTGTAAACTTCTTTTTTCCATTTTACCCTCCTATTAAATTTATAAATGTTTCAACATCTTCTCTTGGATGAATATCTGAATCTATATACCCACCTTTTATATCTTCTGTATAATATTTTTTATTTTCATTAACATGACGATTTTCTTTTTCAATAAATGCTTTATCATCTAAACTAAAATATGTTTTATCACTATGTAAATTTATATTTAAAAATGAATGTAAATCATCAAGTGTAAAAATATTGTTACTATATACATATTGTAAAAACTTATAAAACGTTTCTCTTTTTGGGAAGAAATTCGGTATTTTATTTTGCATTTCTTGTTTTGTTTTATATATTTTACCATAACCTAAAAATGGAACGATATAATCTATTCTGCAAGCATATTTATTTTCAAAAGCTTTTATATTAAATTCTCTATTAAGTACAGCTTGTAAAAACATTTCTGTTAATATCATTTCTACATGAAAATTTATATTCGGAAAAGATTCTTTTGTTTTTGTAATAGTATTTTTCCAAAGTGATAATTTTAACCCATCAAATCTACCTACTATATCATAAGAAGTACAGATTAAAAATCTATCTAATACATTATTTTTATTTAAATAATTACAGAATTCAAACCAATTATTTAATTCCTTATATATTAATGAAGCTGTTATATATACTTGATTTATTTTATTTTGATTCAATTTATCTATTAATATATTTATTAATTCATAAAATAAATCATGTTCTTCTAGAGTTCTTAATTGCCCACTAAAAGCTTCTCCCATTATAAACCCAATTTTATCATAAAAATTAGTTTCTTCATTTAATAATTTTTCTTTAATAAATTGCATGCTTTTAATTTTATCACGTTTGAAAGGAATGCCCTTGTTGTAACAAAAAGAGCAATTATTCGGACATTCTTTCCAAAGTTCAAATTGTAAAAACATTATTCTTCACCTATAGCTTCTAAATCACAAAGCATACAATTATTAGAATCTGAATAACATCTATATAAAATGCTATGCCCACATTCTGTTAATTCTTCTTTGCCATCTGATAAAACAGGTTGTTGTGTTATAGTTTCATATGTTTTATCAATTAAACCAGTATATTTATATATACCAGAATTATGAGTAGATCTATACATATTATACCAGATTTCTTGGTATGTTGATTTTATATAAATACAGAATTTTATAAAATCTTCGCGTTTAAAAAAGAAATCATTTAGTTTTTTACCTGTACTTATTGGGTGTGGATATAAAAAGCAAAAATTACAACCGGCAATATCTTCATTTAAAAATTTATTAAAGTCATAGCCTTTGTATAAAATATCTTCAATAATATATTGTGTTAAAATTGTTTGTATACCAGGTCTATAATCATATCGTTTTGCAAATTCTCTAGCGTTTTGTAATGCTAATAAGCGCTTTTCATCATTTGGGTATCTATATTTTAGATCATATGAAAAATTTACATCAACAAATTGCATTCCTCCAGTTTTTTCTTTAATTCTATCTATAACTTTGTATAGAAATGCAGGATCATACATTCCATTTGTTACAGTTGAATATCTACAATGCTCAGATTTACTAACTAATAATATTTTGTCTATAATTTTGTCAATTAAACCCATATAAGCATCTTGTAATTCTTTATCTGTAATAAAGTATATTTCACCACCTAATATAGAAATACCATCTGAAAATTCATTTTCCCAATCAACATAGTCAATATTTTTACAGGTCATATCAATAGCTTCAAGCATTTGCTGTTTATTCCAGACTTCACGGTTTTTACGTAAACAGAATGCACAACTGTTGTTACATGTTGGCCAAAGACCATATTGTACCATTCTATGCTTCATATTCAGAGTTTCCTTTCACTAAATCTTTTAATATTGCACAATCGCATACAAAGCAAGTATCTGAATCAGAATAACATCGTTTAAAATTTTCTGAATGCATACATGGGCTTTTATCAGAACTAATAAATTCTAATTTATGGTTTATATAATGACGTAATAAAATTGGTTGATTTAATAAGAAATTATCACAATATTTTATTAAGTAACCGGGATCTTGTTTATCTAAATGTAATAAAGCTTTAAAAACAGTTTTTCTATCTGGAGCACCTATAATTGTTCCATATTTAATATATGGAATTGTGTTTATATCTACACCCCACGTTTCTTTATATTCTTTTATATTAAATTTATCACTTAAAATATCATCACAGAACGGCTTTGTTAATATAAGGTTACAAATTATGTATAAATCTTTAAATCGGCTTCGTATGAGCTTTAAATTGTCATAAAATAAGTGTTCTGTTGCATTAAATCTACCATAATAGTCTGCAGAAGTTGTGAAATGTACTCTATTATGTAAATTACGTTTTTCTAATTCAATCAAAACAGGAAATAAAATTTCATTAAGATCATATAAAATATTTGTATTAATATAACATATATCTAATTCATTTTTTTCCATTTTATTAAAGGTTAACTCAAATAACTTGGAGAGTGCTTCTTTAACAGCTTCATCTTTTTCTGAGAAGATTTCTCCACCAACATATAATACATGTGCATCTCGTAAATCATGTACAGTTTCATATACGAGTTGAATACTTTCTAATCTTTCATCTACAGATAATTGTTTTTCTTTTTTCTGCCAACAAAATTTACAATTATTATTACAGTTAGGCCAAAGAATAAATTCATTTATTGGTTTAACTTCTGACATATCCTCTCCTTTTTATTTATTTATTTTTATGTAGGTAGTTTCATATATCCTATAAATACAGAAGAACTGCAAGATGATGAAGAACTTGAACTACAGCAACAGCAATGAGCAGCATATGAATAAACCATAGAGATTACTTTACTGTAATTATTGATTGTACTCATCAATGCAGCTAAAGCATTATTAATATCAGTATTTACAATATAATTATTATCATCAGATATTCCAGGAGATGCATAACTAACTGTTCCTGTACGATAAATTAATGGTGTTTTATTTGTTACAGTTGAAACAGCTCTTGTTAAACGAGCAGTACAAAAGATAGCAGCATAATTCCAGAATTGAATAATACCTTTTGTTGTAACTGGTTTATTTGATTTTGTATCTATTCCTCTAGCTGACATAAAATCATCAACATCTATAATGATTTGATTTTGTGATACTTGCTGAATTCCTTGATTATCTTGTAATGTTACAGTTACATAACCTAAATTTACATGAGGAGTTTCCATAGAAAACGGTGTTTTAAATTGTGCTGGAACATTTGCTAAATCTAAATTATCAGCAATTGTTTTTATCCAATCAACAAAAGCATTGCGTAGTGTTACATATGTTATAACTGTATCAGAAGTTACTATTTGAGGTACATCTGCCATTTTAATCTCCTAATTTCATGTAGCCAATAAATACAGAAGAGCTACAAGATGATGAAGAACTTGAACTACTACAAGAACAAAATGATTGCATATTATATACCATGGCTTTTATTTTACTTGCATCTGCACTTGCTCTTTTTACATACATAAATAAATTATTTATGTCATCTGCAGTAATTGTTTCTTCTTCTTTATTTAAAGTAGTTGGTATTGCTGATGGTATACTAACAGAGTTATCAAAAATAAATCTTTTTGGTGGATCATTTTCTGGAAAACCGCCAGCTGCTAATCTGATATAAGCTGTACAAAAAGAAGATACGTTATTCCAAAAATTAATTAAGCCACGTGTTGTTGGTATTTGTGTACTTTTTGTATTTATACCACAAGCTACTAAGAAATTATCAAAAGTAGTTCTAACTGTTTGTTCAGTAACGTCATAAACAGCAGTACTATCACTTAATATAAAATTAGTTCCACCAGTCCAATGTTTAAATTGTTTTACATATCCTTTACGCATACATTCTGGAATATCAGAGCTTCCGGATATATTTTTACACAGAGCTAATATTTGTGTAATAGCAGAGTTTTTTAAATCATTATATGTTAGTGTTACTTTAGCTCTCGTTGCCATTTTTATTTTCTTCTTCTCTTAGAGGTTGTGTAAATTTATTAAACAGACTTAGTTTATCAGCCATAGCAGAAAGAATATCTAAACCATTTTCATATGTTTCATTTGTAAAGTTATCTACTTTATATTCCATGGCTAATTGTGACATAGTTAAAAAATCAGCTTGATATAAAATATGTCTATAAATAGTTGGAATTGGTTTTGTTTCTTGTCTTTTTTCAAAATCATTACATCTATAAATAGCATTATAGTAGATAACTAAAAGTTTTTTACAAAAAGCAGTTAATTCGGGTGCTAATGTATTTTTTATATTTACAAATTCAAGTATATCATTAAAAATAATACTTTCATGAGCAAAAAATGAATCACCAAAAGCATTCCCTCTTTTTATTAAATTAAAAATATTTAATGCTAATTCTAAATCTTCCGTATCTTCATTTACTAAATAATTTTTTAATGCTTCGACTTTTTCTGCTGTTGTTTTTTGTTTTAATTCCATAGTTTAGTTCTCCTTTTTCTACTATATATAATAGAACTTCGATGTATTATAGTAAAATTATCACTTTTATTTAATATTTTTCTAACATTAATCTATTTTTACTAGTTCTGATTATTATGAGGATAAATAATGAATAGAATATATAATAATATAGATTTAGACTCAATTTTTACAGAAGAATGGTATCAAAATATTACTTCTGCTGCTATTTATGCATTAGCTCATTTAAAAATAGAGGATGAAAAAGCTAGAGATAGATTAGCTTTAAAAATTATTGATTATAACATCGAAAAAGCTATTAAAGAAGCAGTATTATCAAATGTATTAGAAGAATTGCCAAAAACTTTAAATTGGAAAAATAAGCAAGTTACAAAAGCTTTTACTGAATTTAAAGATATTATAGATACATGTTGTATTTGTCCTACATTTAAAGAATTTAAAGTAAAGATTTTATTTAAAAAAGCATCTATTTTGCTTATGCATTTATTAGATTGGAAGAATTTAGTAAAAGAGTATTATCCAGAAATTGAAATTTCTGTTATTTCAACAAAAGATCCTAATGCTTTTTATTTAAAACTTGAAAAAAATACAATTATCGATTAAAATAACTAGCTGGTAAAGCTATAAATTGTTGACTTATAGCTTCTGTATTTGAAATACAACGAATCAAACCCCCAACAACACGAATATAATATACAGATAATCCATTGTTATCTAATGAATCTGTATCAATTCTCTCAAAAAGTTTTAAATTTTTAAGTTTTTCTTCTTCTATTTCAATATTTTTTATATTTTTTTGTTTAAACATAATTTTTACTTCAAATTAGAAAAATTTGACTTAATATAATCTTCAATATTTGAAAATTCATGCATATCTTTTTCTGTTAAAGGAAGTTGCTTTTGTGCAATAGTTAAAATATTGTCTGTTAGGCTATATTTTTTATTAATAAAGGCTCGTATTTCATCCATATTTAAATAAATTTGCTTACGATTGTCAGCAATTATTTTAATACCTGTTTCATCTAGATTAATTACGCGCATTTTAACCTCCTTTTTGCATGATAAAGACATCTTAGCAGAATTTTATATAAATTGGAAACCTTAATTTTCCAATTCTACTTATTAGTTTAATACAATGCCTCTTCTTTTTAATTCTTCGGCTGTTAATGTAGATAATTCTTCGTCAGAAGGCATATTTTCATTAAGTATTTCCATATTTGTTGGTTCTTTTATTGTATCATCTTCAACATAATATTCAATAATTGTGTTATTTTCAATTTTATACATAGCTTTACGATTTTGTATAGAATCATCGACTTTTTCAACAATTAATGGTAAAAATCCATCTGCACGTGCCATTTCTTCAGTGTAAGGTTGTCCATCTTTTGTGTCAGGTGCTCCTGCAGCACATTCTTCTGAGATAAATTTTGCAAATTTCATAGTAATTTTCCTTATAAAAAATCCTTCTTATATTAACATAATATAGAACTTGATTATATTAAGTATAAGAAGGAAAAATTAAAAATTTATTTTTTACTTGCTTTTAAAAAGTCACTTCCAGCCCATAACAAGCCAGCAGCAATTACAATTGTTCCCATTGTAACAGGATCTAAAAGCATAATTGCAATACCAGCAACTACACCTAAGACAGCTTTTGTTAACATTGTAAAATATTTATTCATTTTTTATTCTCCTTCTTAGTTTATTTTTAAAAATTAGTATTAAGATCTCCATTCACTTGGAATACTACTATAGTTACTTAATGAAGAACTGCTATTACCACCGAAGCAATATGTTTTTGTTGGTGTAATAGTATATCCATAGGAATCTGTAAATGTACAATTCCATAATGCAGGTGCTGTACCTCTTGTACCACTCCAGTTATATACATAGAAGAAATAATAGAAAGTTAAAGATGATTGCTGTTTAAATCTATTTGTCATATCAGAGCCAAATATATCTGAACGCATTGTCAATTTATTACAGTAATAGAATGTCATATAGAATGATGTTACTTTCAAATTATATCTAAATAAATCTGCAGGTAAAGTAGTTAAAGCAGAACAATGATTGAAGGTATATGCAAAAGTTGTTACCTTGGTATTATATCTAAATAAATCTGTTGGGATAGTTGTTAAACCAGAGCAATATCCAAATGTATAATAAAAACTAGTTGCTTCTGTGTTATATTTAAATAAATTTGCAGGTAAACTAGTCAAACTATAACAGTTATAGAATGTATATTCAAAACTTGTCACATTTGTATTATATTTAAATAGGTCTTCTGGTATGGACGTTATATTACTACAATTATAAAATGCATAACCAAAGTTTGTTACATCTGGATATGTATCAAAGCAATGTTCAGGAGGTTGTGTTATATTCCATCCAGAAAATAAATATGCAAACGAATGTATTTTGTTATAAAAGGCTGCAATATATTCAGACGTTGCATACTCTGATGTAGTTTTTGTCCAGCCACTAAATCCACCACATGATGTTACTGAATTTGGCAAAATTGCTAAATACTCTAATGGTGAAATATTAGATACTTCACAACTATTAAATGCATTTAAAACATTTGATAATAAAGTATTATTTTCAAATATATCAGTTGGTACAGCAGTTATTTGTTGACAATTATTAAAAACACCTGAAACATTTTTTAATTTAAGATTATATTTAAAAATATTTCCAGATATACTTGTAACATATCTATTATAATAAAATGTACTTGAACAATCTTCTAATTTTGGATTATATTTAAATAAATTTTCTGGTATAGTCCTATTATTATAACAATAATAAAAAGCATTGTTTACATATACAAGATTTGGATTATATTTAAATAAATTTTCTGGAATAGCTGTTATACTTGTCATATATCCAAATATTCCATATATATTATTTAAGCATGGTAATTTACTCAATAGATTTTCAGAAATGCTAGTTACTCCTCTGCAGTTATAAAATGCATATTGAGCACTAGTTATTTTATTAGAGTAATAAAATATTTTTTCTGGAATAGTAAGTATTTTACTTGTATTACTATTACTATATTGCTGAAAAATACGATTAACTGTTTCCAATTCAGTACAATAGTATAATAAATTTTCTGGTATAGTAAATGTGAGATTACTGTTATAATTCAGATAATAAAATCCATAATTTAAAGAT
>Ga0265299_10002517_pt1 | contig 18723 bp, 16 predicted proteins | sample AusTroGonzalo_MG_4_FD_193485 | JGI IMG/M metagenome (GOLD analysis project Ga0265299, IMG submission 193485) | Bovine rumen microbial communities from tropical cattle in Woodstock, Queensland, Australia - Gonzalo_02 | ecosystem: Host-associated > Mammals > Digestive system > Stomach > Rumen ... | reverse complement strand
TCTGGCTAGCTCACTAGATTACCCACTGGAGGTTAATCCGTCCTTCCTACAACAAAGGTACGAATTAACTTTTGTTCATCATTCATCCTTCGATGATAATTTTTCTGCAAAGGTAAGGCTAGCTCAAGTCATGAAATCACTCGAGTCAATCGATGATTTCAGCTATAAGGGGTGAATTTTCTTCAAAAACGGAAAGGATTGCTTTCTTTTTTTGCTTTTTCCTTGGCAAAATGGAGATGGATACGCATTCTTCTCGTCAACCATTTTTTGCTGTAAACGCATGTTTCCTCATCGAAAAATGCCGTTTTTTGTATTGATTTTGATGGCTTTTAGGGTGGAAAACTGAAATGATTTATGCCTTTTAGAGGATAACCCTTCGTATAAGCGAGAAGGATTAATTACGCAAGTTGTTGATTTTCTGCTTTTTAGGTGAACTAATTACTATATTGCGTTCCAGTTCCAGTTGTTCCAGTTTACTTTTGAGCATCCATTATTCTTTCCTTATATTATATAACTATTTATATATTAATTAGTTATATATTATTATAAGGGTTTTGTCCCTCTCATATTTTAATTGGAACAACTGGAACTGGAACAACTTATTTGCAGATTCCTTTTCTCGTCATTTTCCCCTACTAAGCCATTTTTTTCTTCAAAATGGAAACAGATTGCATTTTTTTTACTATCTTTGCACCTAATCATTGGCATATGGCCTTAGTGGAGGTCGCTGGTGAGATTTTTGAGGGTAAATAATAATAGCGTTAGTGCTATATTCGGAACTTCTTAGAACCTAGGAAACTCTAAAGAACATTGTCTCGAATAAGTACCAGCGTTCACGCGATAGCGTGGACTGGACTTGTCTGGCAATGTGGGTTTTCCTAGGACCTTAAGAAGTAGATAAAGGCTGTTCCACGCTTTTTTCTATTTTCTTTTGTCCTAGGATTCCCACGTCATCCGAATCAGATAGTCCTTTCGCTCCTAAAACTATCGTATATAATGGCAAACATAAACGAACGTGCAGAACTGCATAAGACTATCTGGCAGATTGCTAATGATTTGCGTGGTAGTGTTGATGGTTGGGATTTCAAGAACTATGTGCTTGGATTCCTGTTCTATCGTTTTATTTCAGAAGACCTAGCAGCTCATCTGAAAGCATTTGAGGCTGAAGCTGGGAATGAAGAATTTGATTATTCTACTATCGATGATGAGGATGTTGACGACGATGCACGTAATCAAACCATCAGCGAGAAGGGATACTTTATCTATCCTTCTGAGTTATTCAAGAATGTAGCAGCAAGAGCGGAGAATGATGATAACCTGAATGAGACGCTGGCTCGCATATTCAAGAATATTGAGGGTAGCGCTATGGGTACTGATAGCGAAGACGACATGAAAGGTCTGTTCAGCGATATTGATGTGAACAGTCCTAAATTAGGTGCTACTGTAAGTAAGCGTAATGAGTTGCTGACAAAGCTCATGCAGAAGATTGGGGCAATGAACCTTGGGGGTGATTTGCAGGATGCAAGAATTGATGCCTTTGGTGATGCCTACGAATTCCTGATGACCATGTATGCCAGCAATGCAGGTAAAAGTGGTGGTGAGTTCTTCACGCCTCAGGAGGTTGCAGAACTCTTAGCTCGCATTGCCTGTACTAGCAAGAGTAGAATCAGCAGGGTATATGACCCAGCTTGCGGTTCAGGTTCGTTGCTGCTAAAGTTTGTAAAGGTGCTTGGACTAGAGAAAGCAAAGATGGTGTCCTTCTTTGGTCAGGAAATAAATATTACGACCTATAACCTGTGTCGTATCAACATGTTCTTGCATCATGTGCCGTTCGACAAGTTTGATATACAACTTGGCGATACGCTTACAGATCCAAAGCATTTGGCAGATCAACCATTCGACGCTATCGTCAGTAATCCGCCTTATTCTACGCATTGGGCTGGTGACAGCAATCCTCTCTTGATAAATGATGACCGCTATAGCCCTGCAGGTGTATTGGCTCCAAAAACCAAAGCCGACCTTGCTTTTACGATGCATATGCTTCATCATTTATCCACTACGGGTATTGCTGCAATAGTTGAATTCCCTGGCGTGTTATATCGTGGAGGTGCAGAACAAAAGATTCGTCAGTATCTTGTAGAGAACAACTTCGTAGATTGTGTTATCCAGTTGCCTGCAAATCTGTTCTTTGGCGTAGGTATAGCTACTTGTATCATCGTTCTGAAAAAGAGTAAGGCTGACAATAACGTCCTCTTTATCGACGCAGGTGCCGATTGTATCAAGGATGGTAATAAAAACAAGCTGACTGATGAGAACATCAATGCCATTTTCAACACTTATGTGGGCAGAGCCGATGTTGATTACAAATCAAAGTTGGTGAACAATAAAGACATACTCGCCAACGATTGCAACCTCAGCGTATCAAGCTATGTAGAGCAGGAAGATACCCGTGAGGTCATCGATATCAAAGAGGTTAATGCGAAACTCGAGACTCTTGTTACTGAGGGCAATGAGCTGAACAAGAAGATTGCTGCAATCATCAAAGAATTAGGAGATTAAGTATGCACGACGAATTACATTGTCCATTCTGCGGTAGTACGGATATATCATATCGAAAAGAAGACTTCAATTTTAAGGCTGCCTTCTGGGCTTGCCTGTTCTTAAGTCTTTGGGGGCTTATCTTTGGTTGGTGCTGTCGCAAACGTACCGTTTGCAGATGTGAAGATTGTGAAAATGAATTTTCGTTTTATGAGTAAGATGGATATCATAGTGCAATGGGCAACGATACTGAGTCCTATCATAGCCGTGTTGATAGCTTGGTTGACAGTTAGGAGTAGTGCGAAAGATACAGCTAAGAAGATTTCTACGCTAGAAGAATCAACAAGAGAGCAAATTGCAGCCCTTGAGGAAAATACCACGAAGCAGGTGGAGAGTGTGAAAGAACTAACCAAAATTCAAATTGAACTATCCATTTTACAAACCAATGCTGAGTTAAAGAAGATCGCTGCTCGTCACAAAAGTCTTACTCAGAAAGTTTATGATGAAACAAAGAATGATATGATGTTCAATCAATTGGGTGGTCCCTATGATTCTCTTCGTCAAAAAGAGAACCGTAGAAGAGACCTGATGGATGATAATGATATGGCTCTAAACGAGCTAAAAGAAACGCACGAACTGCTTGCACAGTTGAATAACTTGAAGAAAAGAATAGGAGGAAAGTAGTATGGTGGAGTGGAAACCTCTGAATAAAATTGTTAAGTCCATATCTACAGGACTTAACCCAAGAAAAAACTTCATCCTTAATGAAGAGGATGCTTCTCTGTTTTATGTTACAGTAAAAGAGATTACCACAAATAAAGTCGTATTTTCTAACAATACTGATAGAATAACGGAGAATGCCAAACAAGTCATAAATAATAGATCAAAACTTAGTAAGGGAGATATATTGTTTTCTGGTATAGGAACTATTGGCAAAGTTGCTTATGTTGATATTTCAACAAGTAATTGGGATTGTAGTGAGAGTGTTTTTCTTATCAAACCCAATGAGTCAGAAACATATGGAAAGTACTTAGCATATATTCTTTCTTCGGATATTGCAAAGAATCAATATGAAAGAGGTGCAGCAGGTGCAATAATGAAAGGAGTAAGAAAGGCTACACTTGAAAGTATCTTAATCCCACTTCCTTTTCTTTCCGAGCAACAGCGGATAGTGGAGCAACTCGATACGTTCACAAGTTCCATTGAGAACCTGAAAGAGCAAATCGCCCAGCGTCGCAAACAGTATGAGTGTTATCGTGACCAACTCCTTGACCTTGAAGGGAAAGAAGAAAAAGATATCCACTCATGGGGTGAGTTCTGTGAAATGATAAAAGGTAATGGAGTGCAAAAAGTCGACTTCGTAGATGAAGGCGTAGGTTGTATCCATTATGGGCAAATCTATACTCATTATGGCTCGTTCACCTACACTACCAATAAGTTTGTCTCAAAAGAAGTCTTTGAGAAAGCAAGAAAGGCTTCTAAGGGTGATATTATCATGACTGATACAAGTGAGAATGTTGAGGACATCTGCAAAAGTGTAGCTTATCTTGGAGAGAATGATATTGCTGTAAGTAATCATGCTTTAATCATTAAGCATCATCAGAATCCCAAGTTTCTTTCATATAGTACACTTACCAGAAGTTTCTTTAACCAAAAGAGAAAGGTTGTCGTAGGTGTGAAAGTATCAGGTATAAAGCCGGAACATCTTGCACAGATTAAAATATATCTTCCATCATTAGATGAACAACAACGTATCGTCTCTATCCTCGATACCTTCGAGGCGTGCATTGCAAATTTGGAGGCGCAATTAGCGCAGCGCGAGAAACAATACGAGTATTATCGTAATAAACTACTGACATTCTAAAACAATATAAATATGAGCAATATAGACAGTATTTTAACCGCAGAAGAAAAAGCCTTTATCAAATCACAAGGACTTGACACTTCGGATTTCATTGATGTTCGAGGAATGGGTGGCCCTAAGAATTACCATGATATGGTAAAGGCAAAGGGCTATATGTATGTGGTAAGCAATTATTGTACAATGGGACACCGTCTAAAGACAAGAAGTGGTCGTTGTATAATATGTGACACAAGAAATATCGCTTTCCAAAAGCGAGATAGCATCGGTGGAACTATTTATATTGCTATAAGTGGAAAATATTGTAAAGTTGGTATTATTGACAACAAGAGAAATAGACAGGAGGTGCTGGATCATCGTGAGTACCAAGTGAATAGTGAAGGAGGCTATGGTGGTCGAGAAGGTTGGAGAATGATTAAATCATGGAATATAGAGCGTAATTTAGGTAAAGTAGAAAGAGAAGCTCATCGGTTGTTGGCAAAATATAGAGTTGATGGAAAATCATACAGGTATAGTTATGAAAAACGAAACGCACAAGAGTTATTTGAATGTTCGATACAAGAGGCTCTTGATGCAGTAAAACAAGCAATGAAGACATTTATCCTATAATAATAAACTTCTAACTTTTAATGAGTAAAACTATGAAATTTGATGAACTTAACAAATATATTGTAAAGTGCGAGGTGATGGCAGATACTATTACCGACGATGAAAATGTCAATCATGATGAAATGAATCATCCGTCAGACTATGGAGATTGTCCTCTTACAGATTACAAAGAAGAATTAAAAGCCTTGTTCGAATCACGTGAAGACGTCGATATTGAAGAGATTGAAAATTATCTCAAATCAGAGTTTAGCAATATCAAAAGTGTTGAACCTATAGAATAATTCAAAGATAAATATGGCAATCTACGACCTAATTTCAGAAAACGACGAAAGTACCGTTGTTGCTGAGTTTGAACATGGAATCTTCGCTGCAGAAGCTCCCTATATGAGTGAAAAGAATCTGGAAGACCAGTTTGTGGAGCAGTTGCGGATGCAGGAATACGAGTATCTGCGTATCACGACAGAAGAGGAACTTATCGCGAATCTTCGCAAGCAATTGGAGAAATTGAATGATGTGACTTTTAGCGATAGCGAGTGGAAACGCTTCTTCAATAACTATATCGCCAAGCCAAATAGCGGAATTGTTGAGAAAACGCGAGTGATACAAGAAGATCCTCGCTTCACCTTCAATTTCGATAATGGGGATATGAAGAACATTATGCTGCTCGACAAGCAGAATATCCACCAAAATAGTTTGCAGGTGATACGTCAGTACACACCAACAGGAGGCAAGGCTGCTAATCGTTACGATGTGACGATATTGGTAAATGGCCTTCCATTGGTGCATGTGGAACTGAAGAAGCCTGGTGTAGATATTCGTGAGGCCTTCAATCAGATTAAGCGCTATAATCGTGAGTCGTTCTGGGCTGATAGTGGATTGTTTGAGTATGTGCAAATCTACGTTATCAGTAATGGTACCTATACGAAGTATTACAGCAACACCACTCGTGACCTGCATTTTAATGAGGAAGACGAACGAGCCAAGAAGGGAAAGGTTGTGAGCAATTCGTTTGAGTTTACTTCATGGTGGACGGATGCTCGTAACAAGCGAATCACGATGCTGGAAGACTTTACCAAGACCTTCTTTGCCAAGCATACCATATTAAATATATTGACCCGCTTCTGCGTCTTTACGGTAGATAATATGCTCATGGTGATGCGTCCTTATCAGATTGCAGCGACTGAGAATATTTTGAGACGTATCAATGTGGCGTATAACAATAAGTTATTTGGTAGCATAGATGCAGGAGGTTATATCTGGCATACAACAGGCTCTGGTAAAACATTGACTTCGTTTAAGACGTCATTGCTGGCCAGCAAACTGCCCTATATAGACAAGGTGTTGTTTGTGGTTGACCGTAAGGACTTGGACTATCAGACCATGCGGGAGTATGACAACTTCCAGAAAGATGCTGCTAATAGCAATACCAATGTTAGCGTTCTAGAGCGTCAATTGAACGACCCCGCTTGTCACATTATCATTACCACCATCCAAAAACTCGCCATATTGGTGAAGCGTAATAAGGATATGGATGTGTACAACCAGCATGTGGTGATGATATTTGATGAATGTCATCGTAGTCAGTTTGGCGAGATGCATACAGCCATTACGAAGAGGTTCAAGAAGTACTATATCTTTGGCTTTACAGGAACTCCAATCTTCTCTGATAACGCCAATACAACAGGAAAGGCAAACTTGATGACAACAAGGCAGGTATTTGGTGAGCGACTGCACACCTATACTATCATTAATGCCATTAGTGACCAGAACGTGCTGCCTTTCCATTTGGAATATATAAGAACGATGCGCGAGAAGGATGGTGTAGAGGATGCTGCCGTAGAAGATATCGACAGAGAGCGTATTATGCGCGATCCTAAGTATATCAGTAACATCGTAACTTACATCATCAAGAACTTCGGTAAGAAGACAAAGCGTAATAGTACCTATCAGATGAAAGACCAACGTCTGAATGGTTTCAACTCCATCTTTGCTACAGCAAGTATCGATGCTGCTAAACTCTATTATCAGGAGTTTAAACGTCAGATGGAGTACGTGCCGGAAAACCATCGACTGAAAGTGGCGATGATATATAGTTATGGTGCTAACGAAGCAGACCCATTGGACGGAGAGTTACTGGATGAGAATCCAGAGGATACCTCAACACTCTCGCAGACAGATAAGGATGCTCTGCAGGAATGTATTGACGACTACAATCAGATGTTTGGAATGAATTTTGACCTCTCTTCAAAAGGCTTCCAAGATTTCTACAAGGATGTCAGCAAGCGAATGAAGAATCGCGAACTTGATTTGCTGATAGTCGTAAATATGTTCTTGACAGGTTTTGATGCCAAAACGCTGAATACGTTGTGGGTGGATAAGAACTTGAAGATGCACGGATTACTGCAAGCCTATAGCCGAACAAATCGTATCTTGAACAGCGTGAAGAACTGTGGTAACATTATTTGTTTCCGCAATTTGGAACAGGCTACCAACGATGCTATTGGTCTGTTTGGCAATTCTGAAGCTCAGGGTATTGTACTGCTAAGAAGTTTTGAGGACTACTACAATGGATACACAGACGCCGAAGACGAGTATCATGAAGGATATGAGGAATCTGTAAAGAAGTTGCGTGAACTGTATCCTATAGGAGAAGAAATCCTTGGTGAAGATGCCAAGAAGGCATTCATCAGATTGTATTCTTATATCATGAGGCTGTTCAATATCCTTAGTACATTTGATGCTTTTGAGGGTAAGGAATTGCTTGGTGAGCAGGAACGCCAGCATTATGCTAGCACATATATCGAGCTGTACTACGAGTTTAAGAACATGCGAAAAGGCGAGGCTGAAGATGTCAATAATGACATCGCCTTTGAGATGGAATTGATTAAGCAGGACGAAATCAGCATTGACCGAATCTTGTGGCTGATACAGGAATACGCTAAAGACCACATGCAGGATATGGAAATCATAGCCAAGATTAGAAATGCTATTAATGCAAGTCCTGACCTTCGCAACAAGAAGGAACTTATAGAGCGATTTATTGATGGAATTACACCTGGTAGTGAAGTTGATGGAAATTGGGAAGAGTATATCAAACAGCAGAAAGCAGAAGAGCTCCAAAAGATTATTGTAGAAGAGAACCTGAAACCCATAGAAACAAGGAACTTCATGGAAATTGCTTTCCGTAATGGTTTCGTGTCAATGTCTGGTACTGCTTTTGCTCAAATCCTTCATGCAAAATCTCGATTTGGCAAACAGGGCAAGATACGTGAAGAAATGCGCCAGCGTGTCTATGAGAAACTGTGTGCCTACTTAGACAAATATAAAGGTCTGGGAAATGATGCAGACACAGAAGATGATGACTTTACGTGGGAAATGCCAGAAGTGGAATGCAAACAAAAGACAGAACCTATGACGGCGATGAAACCGATGATTGGTAAGAATGGCGGCATGAAGGCTCTTGGACTGTATCAACCGTGGGCTTCATTTTTGGCTTGTGGTATTTCGCAAGTTGAGAACCGCAATTGGATGACGGCAGAAAGAGGCACTTTCTTGATTACTGCAACTAGCACAAAACTTGAATGGGATTCTCTGGAGCCTCAGATAAAGGGAATATACAAGAACTATGAAAGGCAAGGTCTTCTGCCCGCCTATGAGAATTTGCCCACGAATGCTATTATCGGCTACGCAGATCTTACGGGTGTCGTTGAACGCAGTAATCTTACTGGCGCTGATAGAAATAGTGCGTACCATTTTGTCATAAAGAATCCTCACGTCTTTGACAAACCAATTCTAAATCATACTGCTAGCAGTAAATTCTATGAGGTTGCAGAGATAAAACCTGAGGATATGCCAGCGTCACATCAAGTAGAACTATAATCTTATTAAAATCTGTATCCTATGAGAGAACTAAATCCCCATATCGAGTTGCAGCATTTGCTGGCGCAACAGATATTTAATGCCTTACAAGGTGATGTAACGGAGGACATTCGCCAGAAGTGTGAAGGAAATGCTAATGATGTTTATTTCCGTAGTGCGAGAGAAGGGAATAGCCTGAAAGTCAATGAGACACTTCTCCCTCAGTTTTATAACCTATGCAAGGAGGTTAAGGAAAAACTAGAGTTCGTTGGTGATATAGATTTCTATATTACTGGCGATAGTGAGGTAAATGCCTGTGCGTTTTATTCTCCTGACGAAGAACGTCCGCATATCATTGAGGTTAACTCTGGCTTGTTCGAACTGATGAATGAAGAAGAGTTGAAATATATCATTGGACATGAAATAGGACATCTGATAAATGGAGACTCAATGATCAAGAGATTGTTCTTTTTCATTTATTCTGATGATGAGGCTATAGAGGAGTGCCCTGAATTCCTTAAGAAGAGAGTGGCTTTCTTTGACCAACTTGCAGAACTGAGTGCGGATTTCCATGGATATATGGCGAACGATAATCTTGCTGCATGTGTAACTGCTGTATATAAAATGGCATCAGGATTGGATCTTGAAAAGATGAATGTCAGCATGGATACCTTGATAGCAGAAAACAACCAGAGGCTGGAATACTTCCTGAAAAATGGAGGCGTTAACGATGGAACCCATCCTGTCAATCTGATAAGAGTCCGGGCGATGGAACTGTTTGCTACAGCGAAGACCCAAGCAGCTTTTAACCGTGGAATGAGCGAACTGGTGCATGAGCTGCAGAAGATTGAATATGATGCTTTAGACAATGCCATAGCTGATTATATTGCTGCTGCAGGTTTATTCATATCTCAGGTGGACGGAAAACGGGACAAGGTTGAAGAAGACTTCATCATAAAAGAGTTGGCCGCATACAGCCTATTCCCATATAAAGACTTGAAACGAGTTGAGAAAGGTGATGTTATTAGTACCCTCAACAATGCGATAAAGGCTATCCTTGAAATGGCTCCAGATTTGAAGAGTGAGCTCCTGAACTATTTCGTAAATATGGCCTTTGCAGATGGACTCCTTGATGAAAAAGAGTTGGCGCTTATCTATGATTTTGGCGACAAGCTTGGATATGCTGAAAGTGAAATTGCAGAATTCTTAGGTAATAAGGTTAGGAAAGAATTCAAACCTTGTGTTGCTGCGCTGAAGTAATATGAGATAGAAGATGCTCTAAAAACTGTATTGAAAACCTGAAATAGCTCATATATATGGAAATAATCAAATTAGAGTTCTCTGTCACTCACAGTCTCTTTCCATCAAACAGCATGGTTGTAGTCCTGACCTTAGACGAGAAGGGGAAGAGCTATACGGCAAAATATGATAACCCTTTGGGAGATCTTTCTGAAAACAAGAAAGAACTGCCACCTATACCCAAACGGGTATTGGATGCTTTCACAGAGAATGCCATCAACAGGATTCTTTCAAAGGATGAGATTCCTAATGAATCTGATATGATGGTACTGGATGGAAATAGCTATGAGATAACTATAACCAAAGGTAATATACGCAAGGTGTATTCTGCGGATGATGCAAGCATCGAAACGTATCCTATTCTGAGGTTCCTTGCAGGTTGGTGTAGATAACTGTAAAAATATATAGTCCCAGGGTGTGTGGACTCGACCTTGCGTATTGCATAAGTGGGTCGCCATCTTGGGATTTTTTTCTGTCAGAGGTACAAAGGGGACGGGTGAGTGTCTCGCTCCGATGTAAGAAGGAAGATGTCTGAAGTCTGATTCCATGCTTTATTTCTGTCAACTGAAAACAGTTCTAAGTAATTAACTCGTCAACGGATTCTAGTCGTAAAATAAAAACTGTCAACCAGAATCAGTACACTCCATTAGCCTGTTTTCAGGCTGCTATCACTCTGCTTCTAGGCTGCTTCTAGCCATACTCATGAGTAAGGCTAGAGTAAGGCAGCAGTATGGCTAGAGTAAGGCTAGAGTAAGGCTAGAGTATGGCTAGAGTAAGGCTAGAGTATGGCTAGAGTAAGGCTAGAGTATGGGAAGAACCACTTTTACCAAGAACACCTAGAGAACAGGGACAAGTGAGCGTCTCGCAGCCAACAGAATGCTGGAAAGATGGCAGGGGACTGACACCTGCCATCACAGTCTTCTGTCATCACATCAGATGTTTTACTTACTAAATAAGAGTGGAATACTTTGCGGTCGCGAATTGCGACCGCAAAAGACTTGAAATCACAATCTGTGACATCAAGTGACACATAAAAACTACAACGGATGACATAGTAACTCTACCATGAAAGGGGAATCAAAGTGACATATACTATATGTCCCTAAATCTCTATCCTAAAAACCTCTGCATTCATCCATTTGCGAACTATACTATTCAATATTCAGAAAAGTGCGATGTGAATCGAAGATTTGTGGAAGATAAATTTGGAAGTATCATTCTTTTGTCGTATTTTTGCAGAAAATATGAAAGATAATCGTCATGAAAGAGAGTAAACCATATCCACGTATTGAGGAAGAGGACGGCAGTTGCATGAAAGCCTCTGAGGCCGCTGTGGCATTTGCAGAGCCTGAAGTACTGGCAATTCCTGAAGATATGGATTATGCAAATATCGTGGACGGCGTATTGCAGGTGACTCCAGATATTGAGGAGGAAATAGCTGCCGTAGATTGTGGCGAGACGGTGTCGATGGGTGAATTCAAAACGATGTTTGCGAAATGGCTCTAACGATTGAGTTCAGTCGTCGCAGCACGACCCAGCTACAGAAGATACTAGAATTTTACGATGAAAGAAATGGAAGCGATGCATACAGTCGTCGCTTGCTAAAATGTCTGCTTTCCAATTTGTATCAACTATCGGTTATGCCTACAGCAAGTAGTCCATCTACACGTGATGATGTGCGTTTCTTCTATCTGATGGGCTTTACAATCATCTTTCGTTATAATTCCCGCAAGCTGACGGTGCTGAGTATCCGTTCGTCTGCTCGTAAGCCACTGAAGATTTATCAGCCCAAATGAGCTGGGGAATAGAAGTACAAAGGGGACGGTCGAGTGTCTCGGCTGATGTCTGAAGGCTGAAGTCTGAGGGCTGATTAACCTAGAAACAAAAACGATATTACTGACTTTCAATCTGTCTTTTACATGATAGCAAGAAAATTCTCTAGAGAATTATTCCCAGTATAACTAAGTTGCAAATGCTATATCACTTAGTAAGGGATAAATTCTCTAGCTTGAATTATTCATGGATATTTTTTATGTCTGCGACGCTACACGAATGCTCACAAATGAACACGAATTATCCACAAATATTTATGAGACATTTATGGTCATTCATGGTCATTTATGTGACGCCGTAGGCAAAGGGAATACGGCATTATAAATATAATGTTCATGAATAATTCATGCTAGAGAATTTCTTTATTACTTTACTGTCAAAAATGCTTTAGCCTGCTCTTAGGCAGCAATCACTCTGCTCCTAGCCTGCTTCTAGGCTGCTTCTAGGCTGCTCCGTGGAGCACTCACGAACGAGGCTAGAAGCAGGCTGCAGTATGGCTAAAGCGAGGGAAGTACGGTTGATGAGAGCAAGGTGAAAAACATTAAATGACCACGGCCGTGCCGCTGGTGGCAACCATCAGCATTGACCCTGAAGCCCCTATTGTCTCGTAATCTATGTCGATGCCTACGATGGCATTGGCACCCATAGCCTGTGCACGCTGCATCATCTCACGCATCGATGTTTCCTTTGCCTCCTGAAGCACCTGCTCATAACTGGCAGCACGACCGCCAACGATGTCACGTATGCCAGCAAAGAAATCCTTCACGAAGTTAGCACCAATAATCGTTTCACCAGTCACCACACCCTTGTATTCGCGGATGGTCTGACCCTCAATCTGTGGAGTTGTTGTTAGTATCATAATCGTATTCTTTAAAAAGTTTCTGTACGTTAGACGCACAAATGATGCAAAAAGTTGCAACTAAAGGCAATTATTTTTTTGCATATACAATAATCTTCTAAAAATAGCCCTTATGTCACATCAGCCCTCACATGCGACATTATATTTCAGGTAAGTAATAAGTAGAAACTTTAAAGAACATGGGGAAATGCCTTATCCTTCGCTTAAATCATTGATAACCTTTTCGACAACAGGTTTCATTTGGGGAAGTATCAAACGAATATGACATCCCTTAAAATCCTTTTTCGAAGTAAACTGCTCATGTTTTCACGAACACGGACTAAATCTACCTTACAATCAAGTAATTGTTCAAGTTCAGTCTGAATTTTATCCAGAGTTAGCAATGAGGGAGCCTGACCTTCGTAACAAATGTCAACATCGCTATTATCCGTTTGTTCGCCACGAGCAACAGAACCAAAGATGCCAAGTTTCGTCATGCCATATTTCTTTTGAGCCGTTGGCTTAAAACGACTCATCAAGGATAATATTTCAGCTCTTGACTTCATCTTGCTTTGCGATTAAATCATTATCATTTGCAAAGATAGATAGTTTTTTTCAAAGTGCAAAGAAAAAAAGAGGAAGAACTTGTTTTAAAAGCATTGAGTTACTACCCCAAAGTCATTGAGTTGTCACATATCTGTCTCGCCGCTCTGAGGTTCCAGGAAATCTTCTATGTCTCCTTGCAACTGCAGGAAGAGGGGGCACTGCTGATAGCCGATATTTTTCTTGAGCATTGACTTGACATCCTGTTGCGAGTTCTCGTAGCAGGACATCTCATTGCGCTTCTGGGTGCGATGGGCCTGAGAATGGTAGATCTCGTTCTGACGCTCCTGGCGCAGGATATTACAGATCTTGGTCAGGATAGGACTGACAACGGTATCGAAGAGGTGATGGCCCTGCACATAGAGATAGGTGGTCTGAGGCGTGACGCCTAAAGCCAGGATATCATTCTTCACCTTCAGGTAAGCCTCCTTATTATTAGGATACTGGCGTTGCAGTTCACGTATCTTGGTACCCACCTTACGACGGATATTGGCAATGGACACACCCGGATTCTGAACCGTGAATCCACCCGGGTCGGTGACACGATTGAAATCAGACAGAGAGAAGCGTCCGTGATGACCCGTGCGATAAGCCCAGACAGACCAGACAAAGAGTGGGAAACAGGCCTCGCTGAACTGGCGGAAAAAGTCCTCGAAATCAAAGATACGATGGTCATTGAGCGTCACAGCCACACAGACATCATGCAGCGAGGGCGCATAGCACTGGTAGTTCTCGATGGCATAGACATAGGTATGGAATACGTAAGGACTATTAATGACACGACGCGACTGCTCTGTGGCACCCTGCATCAGGTAGTCGAAGTCGGCATCCACACAGGCAATCATATCAGGCCCCACATGTTCGCCCACGAAATTCATCAGCACCGATTTCTTACCTCGCGTCAGGTTCATCTTCGAAGGCAGCATCACCTCGAAATAGCGTTTCTCGTTCTCGAAACGACTGAGCACCGTACGCCAGAAATAGATATCATCATAGCTCTCGACATAGGCCACAATCCTACGTCGTGCCGACTTACCCCTCAAGGCATTGGCTGCCTCGAAGTAACGACTATCTATATTGTCTATCAGCCGGTTAGCCATTGACAGTAATCTCGCTCACTTCAGTTACACGATCTGCCCAACCGTTCATCACCACAGCAGGCGAATGGGTGGTCATGATAATCTGCACATTAGGATTCAGCTCCATGACCAGGTCAATCAACCGTTTCTGCCACTCCAGGTGCAGACTTACCTCCGGCTCGTCCATGAAGAGGACATAAGGCTGATCGTCCTGCACCAGGACGGTGAGCAGGATGGCCAGCATCTGCTTCTCGCCACTTGACAACTGATAAGGTACCAACACCTCACCAATCTGCGTGAAGCGGATCTCGTTCTCAGTACGGACGATACGCTTGCCCGTCTCAGCAAAGAGTTCGTCGACCATATCCTGGAAGCGCGTCTTCTTCTGTGACAGCTGCTGGGCCGCATCCGCATGCCCCTGCTGCAGCTGTTCGATGATACGATTGCCGATGTTTACCTGATAATCCAGATATTTGCGTTGCAGATTATAGAGCTGGATATCGAGCAGAGAGCCGCCCCCTACCCCAGCCAAGGCAGTCAATGCCTGACGTACGAAGCCATCGCTCTCAGTAAACGCTTGCGACAGATTCGAATCAAGTGAGCGAATCATATCATAACGAATCCACTTGCAGTCCTCTGGTATCACCTCCAGTCGCACGCCCTTCAGCATGTGACTGGGAAATTCGCCACCAGCAGCAAGTCCTTTCACCACCTTATTCAGGATTGTACTCTTACCAACGCCATTGATGCCACTCAGAATATTCACATGCGGATCCAGTTCCCACACAATGTGCTTCTTGCCACTCCAAAGAGCATCAATCTCAATCTTCTTGATATAATCTGCGTACTTCTGCATAGTTATAGGTCCTTTTGTTGTCGGCAAATTTACAACTAATTTCTGAAAAGCAGTACACCATGTCCGTACTTTTTCTAAAACAAATGTTAAAACAACACGCCACAGAGAAAAATCTCAAATCTCTGCCCTCAAATCTCGAAAAAAAATAGTACCTTTGCACCCGCTTTAGAAAAGGAGTCGGCATAGCTCAGTTGGTTAGAGTATCACCTTGACATGGTGGGGGTCCTTGGTTCGAATCCAAGTGTCGACACAAAACAAATCTCCAGGTCGTTGAAAATCAACAATTTGGAGATTTTTCTTTTCCTATTTTGGCGTCGTTTTGGCGTGATAAAAGATGAGAGCAGTACCGCCACAGATAAGAACGAGGAAAAGGAATGGTACCCACAGACACTCCCATAGCTGATTTTGAAAGTTTGACATAAAGTGATTGGGGCACGAATTGTTATTTGAGTTTCTCTTTTAGCCTTTGAAGTTCGTAATCGAAGTTGTCATATCCGTTGATGCGCAAGTCGTCGCGGACACGGCGGCAGTCGGGGGTAATGGTTTCGTAGTGAGGAATACCATTGAAATGGAATAGTTCCCGCAGACGGCTGAAATCGGCATTGGTAATACAAATTGTCTCTTCATCGGCCAGCCACTCAGCTACAAATTTCTTGTAAGCATCACTTCCACCAGCGGTGTTATCATAAGAAATAAAGATGAGTTTCACATCGTCGCGCTTGGCAATTTCTGCTCGTAGATTTTTGCTGTTCTGAATGGAAATCAGGCATGAGCCGCACCCCATTCCCCAAAAGTCAATCATCAAATAACGACCTGGGTATTTGGAAATGATATTACGTATGATTTCTATACCTGATCCATTTGGCAGTGGAGAGGTCAGTTCCGTCTTTGCCATCTCTCTTTGATAGAATTGTTCAGCCTTTTGGCGGATGTATGGGTGAGTGAAGGACGAAAGATAGAGTGGAAAGGCTTTCTCATACGTTTTCCATTCGTCGTATGACTGCTGCATCCACATGTAGATGCACAGTTGTGCCGTCAGCGTAAGATGGTCAATACCCATCAGCTGCTGATAGGCGGCGTAGGACTTCTGTAATCGGTCTTTGATTCCCGCCACACCCGACAGCATGGTTTCTTTATTAGGTCGTGCCCATTGTACGCGGTTGAGGGTGAAATAATAAAATTGGTCCGTCATCAGCAGTGGGTTGTCGAAGTCAACGCGCTTCAGTAACCTGTAGTTATTCACGTCCATTGTAGGGCGGAGTGCAGCACTGTCGGTCACTATTTGCTGCCAACTGCCATCCGCTTGCTGTTGCCAGGGCATCAGCCTATCTGCATATTCAAAAGCATAATCAATCAGGGAGAAAGCGAATTGGTTCTGCATTTCAGCCTGTGCCAGTTGCATTTCCATAGGCGTAAAGTTGTCACGGCGGCTCACCGTATCTATGCGTTCCAACATGTCATGCCACAACTGTTCTGCAATGTTATTAGCCTCGTCGAATTCGCCTTTGAAATCGTAGAGCCTGCTGCACATCTTTTGTAACTGCAAGTTTGATTTCAGCCAGTGCTCCACGTCCTTGCTGCTTCCGCTATTATAGTAGCACTCATATTGTCCTTGCTCGTTGAGTCGGACGGTAATATCGACGGTCTCGCCAGGACGGACGAAGAACGGAATCTCAGAAAAACCAACCTTCGATTCCCCAGAGGATTTAAACTTCAGGCGCATGGGATAATTGATGGAAAAACTTTTCTCAAAGGTTCCGTCAGAGGTGATGTCCATTACCAACGTATTATTATCCTTTTCCATGATGTCATAGAGATAACACGTCATTGATGTGAAGCCAAACCGTTCAGCATCGTACCCTTCAATTCGGCCTCGGATTGTGATGGTGTCGGTCTTGAACCAGTCTGTGGGTATTGTCTGCGCCTGCCCTACCATTGCAACGAGAGTGAGCAGGATGGTGATAATGGTTTTCTTGTTCATATTTATTTCGATTTCTCTGTTAATTTCTGGATTGCATCGCGGACTCTGGATGCTTCGCTGGGGCGAGGCGCATTGTTGTTGACGATGGTACCGTCAGGAGCCACGAGCACATAGGTAGGATAGCCTTTAAGGCCAAGATATTCCTCGATGGCTTGCTGCTGGCTATTCGGCAGACGAAGATTCACACAGTCGGTACAGTCGAGACCATAGCGCACGGCTGACTTCTTCCACAGTTCTTTGGGTGAGTTGTTGGCCAGATACATATAGGTGACAGGCAAACCATTGAGCGTTTCGTGCAACTTCGGCAGGTGTTCCATCTCTTCTCGGCACGGACCACACCATGTGCCCCACACGTCGATGTAGATTACACGTCCTCGGTAAGGCAGAATCAGTTTCCGGAAGATTTTCTGTCCGTCCGTCAGGCTGTCCAGCGTTGCCTCCGTCAATGTTCCTGTCTCTTCTTCCGCTGGTGCCGAAAACATCACCTTCTTGTTTTCCAAATATTCCATAAGAATCTCATACGAATTCGCGGTTAGATGCTTACGTAGAAAGGCATTGCGTTCGGCTGTCATCATTTCGTCACCACATTTGTCCAGATAATAGTATATCTTCATCATTTCCCTCACGTTGTCGGAAACGTCCAGCGAGTCAATTATGGTGATGGGATAGACTCGGGTTATCAGTTCCAATCCCATGTCGTCCACATCATCTACACCGATGCCGATGAGTCCTTTTTGTTTCATGCTTTCCAGACTGATGACATCGCGGAAATACGTGACAGCATCGCCCGAAATCATCCCCTGCGGATGGAATAGTTCGTGAGTTTCGACTTCGTTCAGCAGGTCTATATATTCCTTTGGCATCGTTGTAAGTCCTTGCGCCATGATGTCTTCTATTCGCTCAGAAAAGTGTCCCAGCACATTCTGTGTCATATCCATGCCAAAGCCATAGCCAACCAAGGCATTGAGCATTTCTACATAGCCACGGGGTAGGTCGGGATATGCAGTGCAGAGCGAATCAATGCGGTGATGGTTCTGCTCATGAATCCTGCGGATGGCTTTCGCAGCCTCCTGCATCGGCATGTCGAACATCTTGCCATGGAAATCTTTAATCTTCAACGGATAGGCTATCTGTGCATTATGCACTTCAGCATTCTCGCCCGTGAAGATACAATGGTCGTTGATGTCATCCAATAGAATGTCGGCAACAGTCCCAGGACGGCAGTAGAGGTTGAGCGCTCCCCACACCACTCCTTGTATTTTGTTGTCATCCCACATCTGGATGTGAAGTGGGCGGTAGGTGGGAATCTGTACAGTCCACCGTCCTTCGCTGTCGGTTACAGGATGAAGGACAGAGGTGTCGAAGGTC
>Ga0265299_10002515_pt1 | contig 18727 bp, 15 predicted proteins | sample AusTroGonzalo_MG_4_FD_193485 | JGI IMG/M metagenome (GOLD analysis project Ga0265299, IMG submission 193485) | Bovine rumen microbial communities from tropical cattle in Woodstock, Queensland, Australia - Gonzalo_02 | ecosystem: Host-associated > Mammals > Digestive system > Stomach > Rumen ... | reverse complement strand
CGTACCAGTGCACGGCCACAGGGCCAACCTGGACTGCGACGGGGTCGATTCGTGGATATAACAACATGGCTGCTGGCAAAAGTTCTTTTCTCTGCTGCACTATAGGACATTCCGCCGGAAAAGGACCATTTGCTTGCATCCGATCCCGACCCGTGCCATTCCTTGGCAACAGCGCAGTCCAGGCCAAGCGCAATAGCTAACAGCAGCAAGCCTCCGGAGGGACGACCCGCCCCGGAGGCTTCCGAATCAGCTCCTCAGGGAGCGATTGCTACTTCACGCTGCGCGCATAATTCACGGCGTTTTCAGCCGCGATGCGGCCGGAGTTGACAGCCCAGCCGATCGTGGAGCCGGCCATCAGCAGGTCATAGCTGTCGCCATACATGCCGCCCATGTCGTTACCGACGGCATAGAGCCCCGGGATCTTGTCGCCATTGGGCTTGACAACCTCAAACTTCTCGTTGCCCTTGATGCCGCCCAGGGTGCCGAGCGACGTGGCAACCATCTGAATTGCATAGAAGGGGCCGGTCTTCACTTCGCGCAGATACTGCGGATCCTTGGCGAACTGTCCGTCATGACGGACCGCGGCAAAGCCGTTGTATTCCTCAACCGTGCGCCTGAGCGTTCTGGCATCCATGCCGGTCTTCTTTGCGAGGGCCTCCAGCGAATCGGCCCTGATGGCCCAGCCGTCCTTCTCGGCGGCGCCCCACTCCTCATGGAACCTGTCGAGCTTGGTGGCCACGGGAACCATCACGCCGACGCCAAGGTCAATGCCCTTTTCCTTGACCATGTAGTCCAGGGTCTTCTGGTCGTACACAACCCACATCTTGCCGCCGATGCGCTCCAGGGCGTTGCCCGCGAACGGCCAGTTGAGCATGATCGTCTCATCGCAGAAGCGGCTGCCCTTGGGATCGAGCCAGAGATGCGGCTGCTTGGCAGAGGCCGCCACGTGATTGGTCGTGCCGACGCCCTTGGGACCCGGACGATAGGAGGCCTGAACCTCAACGCCGTCCTTGCCGGCACCGGCGTCCCAGGCCATGCGGATGCCGTCGCCCTCCTTGCCGTCCTGGGCAATACCGTCAACGCCGGGGAAGCGCATGTGCTTCTGCATCATTTCGGAATTGGCGCCAAATCCGCCCGTGGCGATGATGACGGCTCCGGAGCGGACCGTGTACTTGTTGCCCTGCTTGTCCTCGGCGACAACTCCGACCACCTTGCCATCCTCCTGAATGAGGCTCTTCACCGGAGTGTTGAGAAACAGCATCTGGTCGAGCTCGGCGTACTTCTTCTGGAAGAGGCTGATCCAGCCGGCGCCTCGGCCCTTGTAGATGTGCCAGGTGTACAGGCCGTTCGGATAGTTGGAGAAGAGCTTCTCGAACTCGACGCCGTGGCCCTTCATCCATTCAATGGTGTCAGCGGTCTTGTCAATGAAGGCGCGGACCATCTTGGCATTGCCGCGCCAGTGGCCGTATTCCATCACGAGCTTGAAGGCCTGGTCTCGGGTGAGGCCGTAGTTCCAGTCGCGCTGCATGGAGCTCTCCACCGCCATGATGCCCTCGGAGAAGACGCCGGTGCCGCCATAGACGCCGCGCTTTTCGAAGGTGACGACCTTGGCTCCGGTTTCGGCCGCGGCAAGCGCCGCCGCAGTACCCGAGCACCCAGCTCCGATCACAACCACGTCAGCGATCATCATCGTTTCCGCAGCCATCACGGCGGTCGTGGAAAAAGCTGCGGCAGCAACTGCGGTTGCAATTTTCTTGAGCATACTCATTTCTTGTCTCCATTGCGCCGGGGCATCTGGCCGTGAAGGACTCATTCCTTCGCGCAGAACTCCGGCCAAGTCATGATGGTGTGATTGTTCGCCACGAACCGCGATCCCTCCTGGGGGAGGGAGCCGAATCCGCGGTGCGGATTCCCGTGCACAGATTCCAGAAAAGGCCCTTCACGGCACAATCTCCGATCAGGGCCTTCGTCTGGCGGGCGGCGCGTCTAGCGCTTGGTGAACATGCCGAAGATGCCCTTCACAAGGCCTTCCAGCCCCTTGTTCACCACCCTGCGCGTCTGCGTTCTTACGACGGACTTGGCAACAGACTGCACAATGCCGTCCCTGCGGCCGCCACGGGGCCCTTCGGAACCGAAGAGGAACTCGTCAAGACCGCCGCCCGAGTTCTTTTCCTGCTCCTTGCGGGCCTCTTCCTCGGCCTTCAGCTGCTCCTGCTTCTGTCGTGCCTCTCCGATCATCTCGGTTGCGCTTCTCTGATTGACCGCCTTGTCATAGACGCCGGCAACCAGCGAATTCCTGAGAAGCTCTGCGCGCTCGGCATCGCTCACGGGGCCAAGGCGGCTTCCCGGCGTGCACATCCAGACGCGTTCGGTAATGGTCGGGCGACCCTTTTCATCAAGGAAGCTCACAAGGGCTTCGCCCACGCCCAAATCCTGGATGACGCGCGCCACATCGAGCTTCGGATTCGGGCGCATCGTCTCGGCAACGGTGCGCACCGCACGCTGGTCGCGCGGTGTATAGGCGCGAAGCGCATGCTGCACGCGGTGTCCGAGCTGCCCCAGTATCACCTCGGGGATGTCAAGCGGCGACTGCGTCACAAAGTAGATGCCGACGCCCTTGGAGCGGATCAGGCGCACGACCTGCTCGACCTTCTCGGTCACTTCCTTGGAGCAGTTGTTAAAGAGCATGTGCGCTTCATCGAAGAAGAACACGAACTTGGGCTTTTCCAGGTCGCCGACTTCGGGCATCCTGTTGTAGATCTCCGTGAGGATCCACATAAGGAACGTGGCGTAAAGCGCCGGGTTGGCGATCAGCTTGTCGGCGGCAAGGATATTGACGACACCCTTGCCGTCCACGCTCTGCATGAGATCGTCGATATCAAGGGCCGGCTCGCCGAAGAACTTGTCCGCACCCTGGGTCTGGAGCTTGAGCAGGCCTCTCTGGATGGCGCCGATCGTCGCCGCCGAGATGTTGCCGTAGTCAAGCTTGAACTGCCGTGCGTTCTCGCCGACGAACGTGAGCAGGTCCTGCAGATCCTTCAGGTCGACGATGGGCATCTGCTTGTCGGCGGCGAACTTGAAGGCTGCAGTGAGAACGCCTGACTGGGTGTCATTGAGCGCGAGCAGCGTGCTCAAAAGCAGCGGTCCCATCGAGGCCACCGTCGCTCGGACGGGATGGCCCTGCTCTCCGAACACGTCCCAAAGCGTGACGGGGTTGGCGCCGAACACGGGCGTGGGCATTCCGTGGCTGTCAAGGCGCTTTTTGAGCTTGTCGTTCATGGCTCCGGCGGCGGCGATACCCGTGAGATCCCCCTTCACGTCGGCCATGAAGACCGGCACGCCTATCCGGGAGAACTGTTCGGCGAGGCACTGCAGGCTCACGGTCTTACCCGTGCCGGTCGCACCGGTGATGCAGCCGTGTCTGTTCGCCAGAGAGGGAAGAATGACCTGCGGTCTGGATCCGTCAGAAGGATCGGTCTGGGCAACGATAAGGGGTTCCACTTGAATACTCCCGAGAAAAACAGCCGCGAAAGCCTGAAACTCTTTCGCCATGAATTCTCTGATGATAGACTTACGGCTCTGAAAAATTCAATCGCTCGCTGAATTTCTGCAAAAAAGAAGCACGAAGTTCAGTGTTTTTGCGCACATAACGATTACATCATCCCGAAAGGTTAAAAATGTCCGGTCATTCCAAGTGGGCCAATATTCAGCATCGCAAAGGCCGTCAGGACGCCAAGCGTTCCAATCTGTGGACCAAGCTGGTTCGTGAAATCATCGTTGCCGCCCGTGTCGGCGGAGGCGGAGACCCCAACATGAACTCGCGTCTGCGTCTTGCCATCTCCAAGGCCCGCGAAGGCAATGTACCCAAGGACACCATCAACAACGCCATCCTGAAGGGCACCGGCCAGCTCGAGGGCGTGAGCTACGAGGAAATCCGCTACGAAGCCTACGGCGTTGCCGGCGTGGCCATGATCATCGACTGCACGACCGACAATCGCACCCGCACTGTGGCCGACGTGCGTCATGCCCTCACCAAGCATGGCGGCAACCTCGGAACCACCGGCTCGGTGGAATTCCAGTTCAAGCACTGCGGCAACTTCCTCTTCGCCCCCGGTACGGATGAGGACAAGGTGATGGAAGTGGCTCTCGAAGCCGGCGCTGACGATGTCGTGAGCGACGAGGACGGCTCGATCGAAGTGTTCTGCGACCCGTCCGCATTCGACGCTGTTCAGAAGGCCTTTGAAGCGGCCTCTCTGGAGCCTGCGAATGCCGAGATCATGATGAAGCCCTTGAATGAGGTTGAGCTCGCGGGCGAAGACGCCGAGAAGATGCGCCGCATGATCGACGCCCTTGAGGATCTCGATGACGTCTCGAACGTTTACACGAGCGCCGTGTTTGCCGACGAAGAATAGTTTCTTGCAGCTCTTTTAGCAGAGGTTTTATGAAAGTCCTGGTTGTGGGCGGCGGTGGCCGCGAACATGCCTTGGCCTGGCGTCTTGCCCAGTCCGAATCCGTGCACAAGGTGTACGTCGCTCCCGGCAACGCCGGAACGGCTGCGGACAAGCACCTGACCAACATCGCCATCACTGACATTGACGAACTCGCCAAATTTGCTCGCGACGAGCAGATCGAGCTAACGGTTGTGGGCCCCGAGGCTCCGCTTGCCAAGGGCATCGTCAACACGTTCAGAAACCAGGGGCTCGCCATCTTCGGCCCGACCAAGGAGGCCGCCCAGCTTGAGAGCTCCAAGGACTACGCCAAGGCCTTCATGAAGCGGCACGGCATTCCGACCGCTGACTACGAGACGTTCTCCGACATCAAGGAGGCGCACAAGTACGTCGACAGCAAGGGCGCTCCGATCGTCATCAAGGCCGACGGCCTTGCCGCCGGCAAGGGCGTTGTCGTTGCCATGACGCTCGAGCAGGCCCACCAGGCGATTGACGACATGCTCGGCGACCAGAAATTCGGCGCTGCCGGAGCCCGCGTTGTGATCGAGGACTTCCTCGAAGGCGAGGAGGCAAGCTTCATCGTGATGGTCGACGGCAACAACATTCTGCCGCTCGCCTCGAGCCAGGACCACAAGCGTCTGCTCGACGCCGACCAGGGCCCCAACACCGGCGGCATGGGCGCCTACTCCCCGGCCCCCGTGGTGACGCCCGAGGTGCACGCCCAGGTGATGCGCAAGATCATCACTCCGACCGTCGAGGGCATGGCCAAGGACGGCATCCCCTACACCGGCTTCCTGTACGCAGGCCTCATGATCGGCAAGAACGCCCAGGGCGAGACCACTGTCAAGACGCTTGAATTCAACTGCCGCATGGGCGACCCCGAGACCCAGCCCATCATGAGCCGCATCCGCGGAGATTTCGCCCAGGTGGTCCTGGCCGCTGTCAACGGCAAGCTTGATGCTGCAAGCATTGACTGGGACAGCCGCGTGGCGCTCGGCGTCGTGGTTGCGGCCCGGGGTTATCCGGAAAAGCCTGAGAAGGGCGCCCTGATCACGCATCTGCCCGAAAACGACGCCACGCACATGACGTTCCATGCCGGCACCAAGATTGATGCCGATGGAAGGATGGTTGTGAGCGGCGGCCGCGTTCTGTGCGTCGTAGGCCTTGGCGGCAATGTCCGCCTGGCGCAGAAGACCGCCTATGAAGCGGCCCGCCAGGTTGAGTTCGAGGGCGCTCAGATGAGAAGCGACATCGGTTACCGCGCCATTGAGCGTCAGGCCAAAAACAAAATCTGACCCTGACACGGATTTTGTCTTGGGAAAGGTCGCCTCCGGGCGGCCTTTTCGTTTGTTGGGCGCTATACAATTACCGCAGAGCCATTTTCGAGAAACACATGCGTCATTTACTTACTCCCGTTTTGGCAACTGTGCTGTCCGCTCTATTGTGCAACCCTGCGGCAGCAGAGGCCGACCCCGAACAAGAACCGGCTTCCTCCGAGCAGGAGGCGCCCGCGCCGTTTGCCTACCCGTCAAGCGCCCTTGCAGCACGGCCGACATTCTCAGTGTCCCCTGCGACGCCGGCCAAGCTCGGCGACACCCTGGTCGTGTTCGAGCACTCCCGCATTGAGGACATCGCCCTCATCGCCAATGCCCCCATTCATTCGGACAGGGAGGGCGGCATCGCTCGCCAGTGGGTCTGCATCCAGGCCACCCACAACAAGGAGCCCGTGAGGCTCTGGTTCATTTCGTCAAGTGACGGCCGGGTCAACGAGGCGCAGATGGAGTCGGGCAGCTTCGAGCCTCGGCAGCAATTCTGCGGCAGGCTCCCTGCGTACTTCTCCCCTGTATCGCTCTCGATGATCTCGATCGGCGACCGCGTGCGCATGATCGAGCAGAACATCGGGCCGGCGAGCATGAAGGAGGGCGGCTGGAGCTACTGGGTGAGCCGCAAGGGGTACGTGTTCGAAGGTCAAAGACTCACCGAGTACGTCTGGGTCGGCGCGCGGACTGCCGGAAACGGCCGCATCGACCGGGTCTTCGCAACCCAGCTCACGCAGTAGGCTCAAGCGGAGCGGATCATGCCTGGCGCATCCATGAGCACATCGATCTTCCGGCGGGGCATCGGGCTGCTGGGCGGCTCCTTCGACCCGGTTCACAACGGACATCTGGCCGTTGCGCGAGGGGCGCTCAGGGAGCTGCGTCTGGCGCGGGTCGATTTTCTTCCGGCGCCCGCCCCCTGGCAAAAGGACGTGCTCACGCCCGTCACCCGCCGCATCGCCATGATCCAGGCGGCTATCGAGGATGAGCCGCTCATGGGGATCAACCTCATCGAGGCCATGCGGCAGGGTCCCACGTACACAATCGACACGCTGCGCGCGCTGCGCTCCTCGCTCGGCGCATCCCTGCCCCTCGTGCTCATCATCGGCGCCGACCAGTGGGAAAACTTCCACACGTGGAAATGCTGGCGCGATTTTCTCGATTTCGCCAATCTCGCCCTTTGCAACCGCAACGGCGCGCCGCCCAAGACAAGCGCCGAGGTTGAAGCGTGGGCGGCGCCCCGACGGGTTCCTGCGCTGCGCCTCACGGAAACTCCCTGCGGATCCATCGCCGAATTCTCCATTCCCCCGCATGAGGCAAATTCCTCTAGAATTCGCCGCGTTTTTTCTTCTAAAAACAAGTATGAGGCTCTGCGCGAACTCGAAGCGTGGCTGCCAGTTTCCGTTGCCGCGCTGATCAGCCGGCACAATATTTACTCAACACCAAAATAACATCGATGGACATTACTAAGTTTCTCTCGGTCATCATCAATGCCCTTGAAGACGTCAAGGCCCAGGACATCCGCGTCTATGACACGCACGAAAAGACGAGCGCATTCGAGCGCGTTGTCGTCGCCACCGGCACAAGCAACCGCCAGACCCGCGCTCTGGGCAGAGCCGTTGCCGACGCCGTGCGCGAAGCCGGCGAAAGGGTTCAGGGCATGGAAGGAACCGAAACGGGCGAATGGGTTCTCGTCGACTGCGGCTCGGTCATCGTGCACTGCATGCAGCCCGCCATCCGCCAGTACTACAACCTTGAGGAGCTCTACGGACCGGAGACGCTCAACATCAAGGCTGTCATGGCCATGCGCAAGGGCCAGATCGTCCCCTGCGACATCACCATCGTCCCCTAGCCGGCATGCGCGTCACCGTTGTTGCCGTCGGCCTGCGCCAGCCTGAGTGGGCCGATGCGGCCGTCAAGGACTATCTCGCCCGCTTTCCCAAGGACTTCACCGTCTCGGTCAAGGAGGTGAAGGCCGAGCCTCGCGCCGGTCAGCCTGCCGCAAAACTCATGGCGCTCGAGGCCGAACGCATCCGCAAGGCGATTCCCCATGGAGACATCGTGGTTGCGCTTGACGAGCACGGCCGCGATCTCACCACGATGGACTTTGCCAGGAAGATCGACGGATGGAAGAACGAAGGTGCCGGCGTCACGTTCCTCATCGGGGGCGCCGACGGCCTGGACAAGTCCCTGAAGGACTCCTGCAGGCTCATGATGCGGATCAGCTCCATGACGCTGCCGCACGCCTTCGCCCGGGTGCTGCTCTGCGAACAGATCTACAGGGCGTGGTCAATCCTGAACAATCACCCCTACCACCGGGCGTGATCTCCGGGAGAGTGCAGCGTGACCGCTCTTTACCTTGCCAGCAAAAGCCCGCGCCGCAGGCAGATCCTTGAGCAGATGGGCGTCTCGGACATCTCGCTGATCGTCGTGGGAAAAACCCAGCTCACTGCCTATGAAGGGGATGAAACCCAGGGCAGCGACGAGCCGCCTGAGGATTACGTCGTCCGCACCTCCCGCATGAAGGCGCTTCAGGCGATGGATCGGATCCGCTCCGAACAGCTCCCCGCCGCCCCCGTCCTTGCGGCGGACACGATCGTCGTGCTCGATGGAAAAGTTCTCGGCAAACCCCGCGACAGAGCTGAGGCCCGCAGCTTCATGAAGCGCCTCTCAGGGCGCACGCATGAAGTTCGCACCGCTGTGACGGTCGGCACGGACGGGCGGAACATCAAAACGCTCGTCAGCGTCTCGTGCGTTACGTTCTGCCGAATGACCGAGGAACAGATCGAAGGCTACATCGCCAGCCCCGAACCCTATGACAAGGCCGGCGGCTACGGACTCCAGGGACTTGCAGGGCTCTTCATCCGCAAGATTGAAGGCTCCTACTCGGGCATCATGGGACTGCCCGTCTACGAAACGGCCCAATTGCTTCGCCCGTACGGGCTCACCGCGCTCTAACGCTGCCGCCAGAGCGCGGCCTCAAGCCTGCCTGAGCCCCCTAGTCGAGCCCGACCAGCTCCACGTCAAAGATCAGCGTGGCGTAGGGTGGAATCACGCCGGGATAGCCCTGAGCACCATAACCGAGGTTGTACGGAATCGTAAGCTTGCGCTTGCCGCCGACCTTCAGGCCCTGCAGCCCCTGCTCCCAGCCGGCGATCACCATGCCGGCGCCGAGCGGGAACTCGATCGGATCGCCGCGCTCGTAGCTCGAGTCAAACACGGTTCCATCCTGAAGACGCCCGCGGTAGTGCACGCGCACGGTGCGGCCGTTTGCAGCTCCCTCGCCCTTGCCCTCGAGGACTTCTTCGATCACAAGCTCGCCCTCGGGCGGCACCTCGGTGATGCCAAGCAGTTCAACCTCAAAGACGAGTGTTGCATTTGGCGGAATCACGCCGCCTGCGCCGCGGGCACCATAGCCCATGTGTGCCGGAATGGTGAGCTTGCGCTTGCCGCCCACCTTCATGCCGACCACGCCCTCATCCCAGCCGCGGATCACCATGCCGACGCCCAGGGTGAAGGAGAAGGGCTGGCCGCGATCCACGCTTGAGTCAAACTTGGTTCCGTCGGTGAGCCAGCCCGTGTAGTGCACCCGCACCTCGTCACCGGTCTTCGCCTCGGCGCCCGTGCCGACCTTGAGCTCTTCAATCTTGAGATCTGTCATCTTTTCAAACTCCCTATCCGGGACATTTCCAAACCTATAACGGACGGCATCATACAGGACTTGCCAGGACGCCTTATTGATGAGCCAAAACCGCCAAATTAATCGCAAAATTCTTTACAATGGCGCCCGCTGCCGAAACGGCACGCAGCAAGCCTTGGAGCGACCGGTTTGCCTGCTGCGCCCGATTCGCCCTTTCGAGCAGGCTTCAGTCCTTTCCCTGTTCCCTTTTTTCCATGAACAAGGACTGAGCGGAACATGTAACCAGCGCTTTGCCTGAACCGGCTCTCTGCAGATTATTCAGTGCATCTATCCAGTTTCGATGCGTTTGCAGAATGCGGGCAAACCGCGCACTTTTTTGAAAGACCAGATAGTGACTCAATCCTTTTCAGCTCTGGGACTGCACCAGAGCGTTCTTGATGCCGTAGCCGGCATGGGCTACACCACCCCGACTCCTGTCCAGATTCAGGCCATCCCCGCCCTTTTGCAGGGCCGCGACGTTCTTGCCGCAGCCCAGACCGGAACCGGAAAGACCGCTGCGTTCGGACTGCCCCTCATCACGCTGATGCTGAACGCGCCTCGCGCAAGAACCTCCCGCTCCGTTCGGGCGCTCATCCTTGCCCCGACCCGCGAGCTTGCCGCCCAGATTGATGAAAACATCCGCGCCTATGCCGCCAACACGACCCTCAAGAGCACGCTTGTGTTCGGGGGCGTGAACATCAATCCCCAGATCGCCGCCCTTGAACAGGGAACCGATTTCCTCATTGCCACGCCCGGGCGCCTTCTCGATCACGTAGGCCAGAAGACCGTGGACCTCTCCGGGGTCGAGTATCTCGTCCTTGATGAAGCCGACAGAATGCTTGATATGGGCTTTATCCATGACATCAAGAAAATCCTCAAGATCGTGCCCGCGAAGCGCCAGACACTGCTTTTCAGCGCCACATTCAGCGACGAGATCCGCAAGCTCGCCTCCGGACTTCTCACCGATCCCGTGAGCGTGGAAATCGCCCGCAACAAGGAGAGCACGCTCATCGAGCAGCAGGCCTGGTCGATCGCCAAGAAAAGAAAGCGCGAGCTGCTGCGCGACCTGATCGTCGACAACAACTGGGATCAGGTGCTCGTGTTCGCACGCATGAAGCACCAAGCCAACCGCCTTGCCGAGCAGCTCAATTCCGACGGCATCAATGCCGCCGCCATCCACGGCAACAAGAGCCAGAGCGCCAGAACGAAGGCCCTCTGCGGCTTCAAGGATCACACGGTTCGCGTGCTTGTCGCCACCGACATCGCCGCCCGCGGCCTGGACATCGAGGGCCTTCCGCACGTCGTGAACTTCGAACTGCCGAACGTGCCCGAGGACTACGTGCACCGGATCGGCCGCACGGGCCGTGCGGGCGTCCCTGGGCATGCCGTCAGTCTCGTGAGCCCCGATGAGAAGGAGCTCCTCACGGCGATTGAACGGCTCCTGAAGCGCAAGATTCCGCTGGAAGCGGCTGCTGGCTACGACGGCGAGGTGCCCGAGGACATTGCCCTCGACAACCAGAAGCGCGATCAGGCCCGCGCCGAAGAGCTGCGCAAGATGCGCGAGGCTCGCCGCACTGCCCGCGAGCGGCTCCAGAAGGCGGGCAAGGTCAATCCGTCTCGCCCTGATGCCACCGCCAAGACCGAGAAGGTTGCGCAGAGCACCAACCCCGAGGACCGCTTCGAAAAGAAGATCGTGAGCCGCACAAAGAAGGCTCTTCAAGCCGGTCAGGGCGAGAATCGCGAGGCGTCCAGCAAGAAGCCCGCGCGCCGCGCGGACCGCAATGACGACAACTTCGGCAACCGGATTGACTACAAGCCTTCAGCCACCCGCTCGCGCTTCCGTCCGCGCATCGGCGCCTGGGGCAGCGAGCCGGCCGATCCGTTCGCGCCCGAAAACCAGGCGATCTTTCTGCCTCAGTCAACGCCCGTGGACGAGCATCCGTCCCGCCGCGTGCGCTTCACGCGCGACGAGATCGCCCATGACCGCCATGCGTTTGACGGGAAGAAGAAGTTCTTCCCGAAGCGCACATCGAACATCATCTCCACCGTCATGCGTGAGGATTCTGCCGCCGCCACCCGCTCAAGCAAGAACTGGAGCCGGCCGCGCTATGAATCTGTGAGCTCGAACCTGCCCCCCGGAATGAAGCTCAAGTTCCGTCACCGCTAACTCTTCCAAAACAGGCTGTCGGATGCTGCTCCGACAGCCTGTTTTGTTGCGGCTACAATGGCGTCAGGTTGTTTTTTGCCCCTGGTTGTATCCGATGCCGCGTTTTGCTTTACTGATCGCCGCCCTCGCTGCCGCAGCTCTGAGCGGCTGCTCCACACCTACATCCCCGCTCATCCAGCAGGTCGACGGCACCCCCGACAACACGCTTGTTGAAGAAACTCCAACCCGCGTCACCGCCACATGCGTCTCGACAAGTCCCCTCTCGGCTCTGGAGCCTTTTGACAGCCTCATCTTCACCTGCGAAGAGCTGGGAACGACAGCGCCGCTTTCCGAAATGAATGATGCCGGCTGGCGTCTGGAATCCGTCAACGTTGGCAAGCAGTCCAACTTGAACGGCGTCATTTCCATGCCCATCACGATCACAATTCGAAAGCTGTTCTAATGCGTACCGGGAAGAATCAGCCGCGGCAGCGCATCGCGCTCCTGCGCAAGGCGCTTGCCGAACATCATCTCTGCGCCTGGATCGCACCCACGGGCGATCCGCATCTGAGCGAATACCTGCCCGATCACTGGGCTTTTCGACAATACCTGAGCGGCTTTTCGGGCTCGGCCGGAACGCTCGTGGTCACGGCCAGGAAGGCCGCGCTCTGGACCGACAGCCGCTACTGGGAGCAGGCGGGCAGGCAACTTGAGGGCTCGGACATTGCGCTCATGCACGACGGCGAGAGCGGCACGCCGAAGATCGGCGAGTGGCTCCTTGCCAATGTGCCCCGGAATTCCGTCGTCGGCGCCGATCTGAGGACACTCTCCTCGTGGAAGGCGCTGGAGATCGAACAGCAGCTCGCCCGCAAAGGCATCAGTCTTTCCCATGAGGGCTGCATCATTGACAGCATCTGGGGGGATCGCCCTGCCGAGAGCTCTGCCCCCGTGCGCTCCTTTGAATACGGTGGTGCGAGCCGCGCGGCGAAACTGGCGCGTGTCAGAAGCGCCATGCGGCGCGAGGACGCTCAGGCGCTGCTTCTCTCGAGCCTTGATGACGTCGCGTGGATCACCAATCTGCGCGGGAGTGACATTCCCTGCACTCCCGTCTTCACGGCCTTCCTGCTCGTTACGTTCAAAAGCGCGCATCTGTTCATTGACAGCGGCAAGGTGAGCGTGCGCATCAGAAAAGCGCTTGCCGCCGATGGCATCGAGTGTCTGCCTTACGAGAGCATCTGGCAGAGCGCCCTCAATCTCGTGCCTGAGCACGGCACGCTCTGGCTTGACGAGCGCCGGACCTGCGCGCATTTCTTCGCCCAGGCCGAGGCTGCCGAATTCCAGATCGTCCGAAGCCTGCAGCCCACGCTTCTGCTGAAGGCCCGGAAGAGCAGCCGGGAAATCAGCCTCATCGGCAAAGCCATGGAACAGGACGGCGCCGCGCTCTGCGAGTTCTACTGCTGGCTCGAAGAGGAGCTTGCCCGAGGCACCCGCCTCACCGAATGGGCTGTCAGTGAAAAACTGCATCAATACCGAAAGCGCTCGAGCAGTTTCATCGAGGAAAGCTTCACGACCATCGTTGCCGTGGACGCCAATGCCGCCGAGCCCCACTACACTCCAAGCTCAAAGCATTCCTCCAGCCTCTCAGGCGCAAGGATCCTGCTCATCGACTCGGGCGGGCAGTATGACTGCGGCACAACGGATATCACGCGCACCACGGCGATCGGGGATGTCCCGTTTGAAATCCGGCGCGACTACACGGCGGTTCTTCGCGGTCATATCGCGCTTGCCTCCATGCTCTTTCCCGACGGCGTCTTCTCAAGCCAGCTCGACACAATCGCCCGCGTACCCGTCTGGCAGATCGGACAGGACTACGGCCACGGCACCGGACACGGAGTCGGATTCCAGCTCTCGGTGCACGAGGGCCCGGTGCACATCAGCCCGCGCGCCCAGGCAGAAGAAAGCTCCCGCGTGCACCCCGGACTTGTCGTCTCCAACGAGCCCGGCCTGTACCGAGCGGGTCTCTGGGGCATCCGCATTGAAAACCTCGTGACCCCCAGGAAAGCGGGCGGAATGCTTCAGTTCGAGACGCTCACGCTCTGTCCGATCGATACGCGGCTCATTGACCGATCGGCGCTTTCCAAAGAGGAGCTCCGGTGGCTCAATGCCTATCACAGAACCTGCCGCCGGCGCCTCAGGCCGCTTCTGTCCGAGAAAGCGGCCAAGTGGCTGGAGACAGCGACGCGGCCGCTGTAGCCGGCGCCCGGGCCGGTTACAATTTGAAACATCTTTTGCCTTGGGTTTACCTGTTGTCAATTTCGGGGCGGCTCCCTTTGCGTGTACCCTGAGCTGAACCTATCCTTACAAACGGTTTTTACATGTCCTCGCCGAACGTCATTCGAGGCTGCGGTCTCGCCGTGGCCTGTCTGCTTGCCCTGGGCACCCTTTCGGGTTGCCAGGAGAAGAAGCCGACCGTCAGCGCCGCCGCTCCCCTCATCAAGGTGCTTGTCACCGAAGTGCATCCGAGCGATGAGATCATGTGGTCCGAGCAGCTCGGCGAGACGGAAGGCCGCGAACAGGCCGAAGTGCGCGCCCAGGTTTCCGGAACGCTTGAAAAAATCGCCTATGAGGAGGGCGCCTGGGTGGAGGCCGGCCAGACTCTTTTCGAGCTTGATGACGCCCCGTACCGTGCGGCCCTCAATTCGGCCGCTGCCTCCGTGCGCCAGCTCAAGGCCGAATACGCGCAGGACCAGCGCGAGGCGGCCCGCTATGAAAAGCTCTTCGCCATGAAGGCCGTCAGCCAGAAGGTGTTTGATGATGCCCGCAGTGAAGCGGCGATCACCAGGGCCAAGCTCGCGATCGCCCTTGCCAACGAGCAAAGCGCCCGCATCAATCTGGACCGAACCCGCGTCAAGGCTCCATCGGCCGGCATCGCCGGGCGCGCTCTGGTGAACAAGGGCACGCTGGTGAGCGCAACGAGCACGCTGCTTGCAAATCTCACGCAGCCCAACCAGCTGCGTCTTGTGTTCCATATATCCGAAGCCGATCTGGACGGCGCGACGATCACGCTTGCCAACCCCATCCGCGTCTACGACAGGAATCGCGTTGAATACCCGGCCAAGCTCGACTATGTCGCCAAGAGCCTTGACCCGGCCTCCTCCACGCTCGCAGTACGCGCCTCGGTGGACGGCAAGGGCGTTCTGCGCCCGGGTCAGTTCCTGCATGCACAGCTTGCCCTGCGCACGTTGAAGGGCGTCTACCGCGTTCCTCAGAAGGCCGTCTACCAGAAGCCCGACGGCACCTACCAGGTCTATCTCGAGAAGGACGGCAGGGCCGAGCCCGTCACCGTCAAGGTCGGCAGCTGGAGAGACACCGACTGGATCGTCCTTTCGGGGCTCAATGACGGCGACAGGGTCTGCGTCAACCAGACCCAGAAGCTCAAGCCCGGCATTGCGCTGAAGGCCTCCCTGGCCGACGACTCCCGGAAATAGCGTCGGGGAGAGTGCGACATGCTCAGCCAATTCTGCATCCGCCGGCCCATCTTTGCGACAGTGCTCTCGCTGCTGATCCTGCTTGCTGGCTTCGTTGCGCTGCGCGTGCTGCCGCTTTCACAGTATCCGAGCATCTCGCCGCCCACCGTCTCCGTCATCACGCAGTACGAAGGCGCCAACGCCCAGACAATCGCCCGTACCGTCGCCGCTCCGATTGAGGATCAGCTTTCGGGCATCGAGGGCCTCATCTACTACACCACGAGCGTTCGCGCCAACGGCGACGTGCGCATCCAGTGCACGTTCGAGGTCGGCACCGATCCCAATGACGCAGTGCTTGAAATCAACAACCGCGTGCGCACGGCCGAGAGAACGCTCCCGGAAAAAGTCCGCCAGTACGGCGTCACGGTGAGAAAAAGGCCCGAGGAAACCATTCTCATGCTGGCGTACACCTCGCCTGACGGCTCCATGACGCCCACGGAGCTCGGCGACTACGTCCTGCTCAATGTCGTCGACTACCTCAAGCGTCTGCCCGGCATCGGCGACGTCAACGTATTCGGCAACACGCAAAGCGCCATGCGCGTCTGGGTCGATCCCCTGAAGATGGGGCAGCTCGGCGTCACCGTGTCCGACGCCGTCAAGGCCATTGAAGACAAAAACGATCAGCGCGGCGCGGGCCGCATCGGCACTTCGCCGACGGCGGGCAACCAGCAGCTCTTTTACACAACGACGACGCGCGGGCAGCTGCTCACCCCCGAGGAGTTCGGCGGCATCGTGGTGCGTGCCGATGAAAACGGCCGGATTGTCAGGCTCCGCGATTTCGCCCGCACCGAAGTGGGCAAGCGCAGCTACGAATTCCTCAATGTCTTCAACGACAAGCCGGGCGTCACGCTCGGCGTCTATCTGCAGACCGGCGCAAACGCCATGGCCGCCGCCGAAGCCACGAAAAAGGAACTCGCGCGCCTTGAGAAGTTCTACCCCAAGGGCGTCGAGCACACGATCACCGACGACACGACCGTCTTTGTGAAGGCGTCCCTCAAGGAAATCTACAAGACGCTCGGCGAGGCGGGCCTTCTCGTGCTGCTCGTCGTATTCCTCTTCCTGCAGAACCTGAGGGCCACGATCATCCCGATGCTTGCCGTCCCGGTCTCGCTCATCGGAACCATGGCCGGTCTCTGGCTTTTTGGCTTCTCGCTCAACACCATGACGCTCTTTGCCATGGTTCTCGCGATCGGCATCGTGGTTGACGATGCCATCGTGGTGCTGGAAAACGTCGAGCGACTGATGCGCACGAAGGGCTACACGCCGTTCAAGGCGGCGCAGGAGGCCATGAAGGAAGTTTCCGGCGCGCTTGTCGCCATCGTGCTCGTTCTGACCGCAGTGTTCATTCCCGTCGCCTTCCTTGGCGGCATTGCGGGTGAGCTCTACCGGCAGTTCGCCGTGACAATCGCCGTTTCTGTCGCCCTCTCGGGCTTTATCGCCCTCACGCTCACTCCGGCCCTGTGCGCCGTCATTCTCAAGGAGCGCCCCGAGCAGAAGAATCCATTCTTCCGCGCCTTTGACAAGGGGCTTGCCAGCTTTACGATCGGCTATCTGCAGCTTGTCAAGGCCGCTCTCAAGCACCGCTTCGTTTCGGCGATCGTTCTGCTGTCCACCATCGCCGGCTGCTGGTACATGCTTCAAATCACCCCGGGCAGCTTCGTGCCCGCCGAAGACCAGGGGCTCGTGCGCATGGCAACGAGCCTGCCCGAGGGCGCTGCGTTCTCACGAACCGACGCGGAAACGGACCGCCTCTCCGAGCGAATCAAAAAGGAAATCCCCGGCCTTGACACGCGGCTTGTGATGAAGGGCTTTGACACGCAGGGCAGCGACATCCGCCCCGGCGTTGCAACGTTCATTCTGAAGCTCAAGCCCTGGGAGGAGCGAAAGGAGACAGCCTTTGAAATCCGCCGCATGCTGCAGAAAATCGCAAACGAGTCGACTGAATCGACCTCCGTTGCGGCCATGCCGCCCTCGATCCGGGGCCTGGGCTCCTCGAACGGCTTTGCGGGTTACATCGAAGCACACGGCAACGACGACGTGCTGGCGCTGCAACAGGTGACCGACGACTTCCTTGACGCTCTGCGCAAGCGTCCCGAAATCACCGGCTTGCGCAAGTTCATCCGCGCCGACGCCCCGATCATCCGCGTGGACCTCGACGAAGAGAAGGCCATGCGCCTTGGCATCAGCAACGATGACGTCTACGACACGCTGATGGCGATCTTTGCCGGAGACTACGTGAACGACTTCACAAGAAACGGCCGCATCTACCGCGTGTACCTGCAGGGCGATGCAAACTACCGCATGACGCCCGAGGACCTCGGCAAGTGCTACGTGCGCGCCAAGAACGGGCGAATGGTGCCGCTTGGCTCGCTCATCTCCACCAAGCGCGTCTCCGGCGCCGACACCATCGCCCGCATCAACGGCTACATGGCAAGCCAGTTCATGGGGCAGGCCGCCCAGGGCACGAGCTCAGGCGAAGCGATCCGCCTTGTCGAGGAGATCGCCGAACAGGTGCTGCCCGAGGGCTACGCCATTACCTGGACCGGCCAGGCCTGGCACGAAAAGCGCATCGGCTCCTCCTCGGTCATCTCGTTTGTCTTCGGCCTGGTGATCGTATTCCTCATTCTGGCGGCTCTCTACGAGCGCTGGTCGCTGCCGATCGCCGTCGTGCTTGCGATTCCGTTCGCACTCCTTGGCGCCCTCGCCTCGCTCTGGATCCGCTCGATGCCAAACGACATCTACTTCCAGATCGGCCTGCTGGTGCTGATCGGCCTCACTGCCAAGAACGCCATTCTGATCGTGGAATTCGCCGCTCAACGCATGGCCGAGGGCATGGGTCCGTTTGACGCCGCCATCGAGGCCGCCGGCCTCAGGCTTCGCCCCATCCTCATGACCTCGCTTGCCTTCGTGCTGGGCGTGCTGCCCATGGTCGTCGCCACCGGCGCCGGCGCCAACGCCCGCCGTTCAATGGGCACGGGCGTGTGCGGCGGCATGCTTTTTGCGACCTTCATCGCAACCATCTTTGTTCCCGTGTTCTTCACCTGGTTTGCGAGCCGCAAGGCTGGCGGCAGAGACCGCACGGAATAGAGAAAAAGCATGGGAAACTCTTCGGACACCCGCCCCCTTGGCGGCATTGAACGTCTCTACGGCGCACAGGCGTTTCGCCGTCTGCAGGCCGCTCATGTCTGCGTGATCGGCCTCGGCGGCGTTGGCAGCTGGTGCGCCGAGGCGCTCGCCAGAACAGCGGTCGGTCGCCTCACCCTGATCGATGGAGACACTGTTGCCGCGAGCAACATCAACCGGCAGCTCCCGGCACTGCAGAGCACGATCGGACGGCCCAAGGCCGAAGTGCTCGCCGAGCGCTTTGCGCAGATCAACCCGGCAGCCGTCATCACCCCCGTCGTCACCTTCATTTCCGCCGAGGATCCCGCGTCGGACATCCCGCTCGACGCTCTCATTGTGGAAGCGATTGACGACATGAAGGCAAAGGCTTCGCTCGTTGCCTGGGCAAGAGCGCAGGGCAGAACCATCCTAGTCGCCGGCGGCGCAGGCGGCAGAATCGATCCGGGGCGAGTGACAAGCGGAGATCTTGCACGGGCCAAGGGCGATCC
>Ga0265299_10002514_pt1 | contig 18727 bp, 18 predicted proteins | sample AusTroGonzalo_MG_4_FD_193485 | JGI IMG/M metagenome (GOLD analysis project Ga0265299, IMG submission 193485) | Bovine rumen microbial communities from tropical cattle in Woodstock, Queensland, Australia - Gonzalo_02 | ecosystem: Host-associated > Mammals > Digestive system > Stomach > Rumen ... | reverse complement strand
CTGAACACCACTGACGACAAAGCCGGGTTCTGGAAATGTCCGTATCACAACAGTCGTATGTGTCTCGAAATAATCGAGAGAACTGCAGAGGATTGATATATCTCAAGCCTCTTGCCTCTCGCCTCATAAGTTTTTTGTATTAAAAATTTTCGCCAAAGTATTTGGAGCTTTGGCGAATTTTTTGTACCTTTGCACACAATTATGAGGAAAATATTACTGTTTATTGCGATAGCAATGTGCTATGTGACTGAATGTCAGGCACAAACGCGATTCAACGAGCGTCCGAAGCTCGTGGTAGGCATCGTAGTAGATCAGATGCGATGGGATTACTTAGGCAGATATTACGATAAGTATCAGGATGACGGTTTGAAACGTCTGATAAACAAAGGATACTCATGTAATAACTGCCTAATTAATTATCTGCCAACTGTTACTGCAATAGGACATACAAGCGCTTATACTGGTACAACACCTGCTTTCCATGGTATAGCAGGTAACGCTTTCTACATCAACGGTGTGAAGCGTTCAAGCTGTGAGGACCCTAATGCACAGGTGGTGGGAACAGACAAGAAGGACGGTTCGTCGCCAGTAAACCTGCTTGCAAGTACCATTGGCGACCAGCTGAGACTGCATACCGACTTCAAGTCGAAGGTTATTGGTGTGAGCTACAAGGACCGTGCGGCAATACTGCCTGCTGGTCGTAGCGCTAATGCTGCCTACTGGATTGACACCAAGAACGGACAGTTCATTTCCAGCACATGGTATATGCAGGAGCTGCCACAGTGGGCAAAGGCATACAATGCTGAACTGAAGAAGAACAAGGAGCTGAAGAAGGTGGGCAAGGATGTAGGACTATATCCTCTGTGCGGACACATGACAGCTGACATGGCAATAGCTGCCCTTAAAGGCGAACAGCTTGGTAAGGGCGAAGAGACTGATATGCTTTGCATAAGCTTCTCGCAGACTGACGTTATCGGGCACGAGTGGAGTACTCGTGGCGAGCGTACTGACGAGGCATATCTGGAGCTGGACAAGGACATAGCAAAGCTGCTTAAGGCGTTTGACGAGCAGGTGGGCGAGGGTAACTACCTGGTGTTCCTTACTGCTGACCACGGAGCTGCACACAACTTCAAGTTTATGGAAGACCACAAGCTGAACGGCGGTGCATTCAAGTGGGACGAGGTGTTCTCGCAGGAGGCTGCTAAGAAGCTGGCAGCAAAGTTCCATCTTACAAAGAATGTGATTAAGGATTGTCTGGACTATCGCATAGTTCTGGACAAGGACGCTATACGTGAACAGGGTGTTGACGAGCAGGCACTTCGCGATGCTATCGTGGAGGAGCTGCTTAAGACTCCACACATTGCGTTTGCCTTCGACTTCAAGAAGGCTGCCACTGCTCCTGTACCTGAGTTCCTTAAGGAGCGTGCGCTGAAGGGCTATCATCACGACCGTTCGGGCGACATCATCTTCATGCTTGAGCCAGGATGGTACGGATTCGGAAAATGGTCGTCGCCTGTAGGTACAACCCACGGCGAGTGGAACCCTTACGATGCCCACATACCACTGCTGTTCTACGGCTGGAAGGTAAAGCACGGCGCAACAAGTAGAGAGGTGCACATTACGGACATTGCTCCAACAGTGTGCCAGAAGCTACACATACAGCAGCCCAACGCTTGCATTGGTGAGGCAATCACAGAGGTGATAGAATAAAAGTATATTAGTATAACATTATATTTAACTTTTTATGAACTTTACTTTGTTGATTACCGTCTTGGTGACGGCTTTGACATTGGTGGTAGCGGCCTACATAGTAGCCAAGCTGATAGGACCTAGGTCTTACGCTAAGGTGAAGGGTGAGCCGTATGAGAGTGGTATCCCCACACGAGGCAGCTCATGGTTGCCTATCTCTGTGGGATTCTACCTCTTTGCCATCTTGTTCCTCATGTTCGATGTGGAAACGGTGTTTCTGTATCCATGGGCAGTAGTAGTGAAGGACTTTGGTGCTATGGCTTTGTGTAGCATCGGATTCTTCTTGGTAGTTCTGGTTTTAGGCCTGGCTTATGCTTGGCGGAAAGGAGACTTGGAATGGAAGTAAAGAAGCCCTACATCAAGAGTGTTCCCTACGAGGAGTGGAATGACAACGAATCGTTGGAGAAGATTGTTGACGAACTCCATGAGGGTGGCGTCAATGTGATTACGGGCTCGCTCGACCAGTTGATTAACTGGGGACGCGCCAACTCTCTATGGTCACTTACCTTTGCCACTAGTTGCTGTGGTATCGAGTTCATGGCCTGCGGTTGTGCACGTTACGACTTTGCCCGTTTCGGTTTCGAGGTTACACGTAACTCTCCACGTCAGGCCGACCTGATAATGTGCGCTGGTACCATCACACACAAGATGGCTCCTGCACTGAAGCGTCTGTATGATGAGATGGCTGAGCCTAAGTACGTGATTGCCGTGGGTGGTTGCGCCATCAGCGGTGGTCCGTTCAAGTCGAGCTACCATGTAGTTAAGGGTATCGAGGAAATCGTGCCTGTTGACGTGTTTATTCCTGGTTGTCCTCCACGTCCAGAGGCTATCATGTATGGTATGATGCAGCTGCAGCGTAAGGTGAAGATTGAGAAATTCTTCGGAGGCGCTAACCACAAGCAGACCGCTGAGGAGCGTGAGCTTGGTGTATCAAACGAGGAGCTGACATTCCGCGAGAAGCTGGGCGACCACCGTCGTGAGCCAATCGTGGTTACAGAGGTTCCTAAGGATTTTAAAATAGAGGAGGAGAAGGCATGAAGTTAGAGTTCTTATCATTTGATTATGACAAGTTTGCACAGGAGATGCAGAACTTGAAGGACAAGAAGGGCTTTGACTATCTTGTCACCATCGTAGGCGAGGACTTCGGAGCTGAAGAGGGACTCGGTTGCGTATATATTCTTGAAAACAGTAAAACCCACGAGCGTTGCAGCGTTAAGATGATTGCACGTGCCAAGGAGTGTGGCGACGGAATGTCGTCGAACGGTACTGGCGAGATGGACGGACAGGTGATGCACTATCTGCCTACCGTTACAAAAATATGGCACGTTGCCGACCTGTTGGAGCGCGAGGTGTTCGACTTCTACGGAATAGTGTTCATCGGCCATCCTGACATGCGCCGCCTGTTCCTGCGTTCTGACTTCAAGGGGTATCCTTTCCGCAAGGACTGGCAGTTTAACGATAAGTACACACTTGAGGACGATGTAGAGCCCGACTACGGTCTGGAGTTCTATTTCGACAAGGACGGCAATCTGCAGACAAAGCAGAACAAGCTGTTCGGTTCTGACGACTATGTAATCAACATCGGTCCTCAGCACCCTGCTACTCACGGTGTGCTCCGTCTGCAGACAGTGCTGGACGGTGAGATTGTAAAGCGCATATATCCTCACCTTGGTTACATCCATCGTGCCATCGAGAAGATGTGGGAGGGTATGACTTATCCTCAGACTCTGGCTCTTACCGACCGTCTGAACTATCTGGGAGCCATGCAGCACCGCCACGCTCTGGTTGGTGTTATAGAAGAGGCTATGGAGGTTGAGCTTACAGACCGCATTAAGTACATCCGTACCATCATGGACGAGCTTCAGCGTCTTGACTCGCACCTGCTTTACACATCGTGTGTGGCTCAGGATCTTGGTGCTCTTACTGGTATGCTTTACGGTATGCGCGACCGTGAGCACGTGCTGAACGTAATGGAGGAGACCACTGGTGGACGCCTTATCCAGAACTATTACCGCATTGGTGGATTGCAGGATGATATCGATCCTAACTTCGTTAAGAACTGTAAGGACCTGATTAAGTATCTGCGCCCAATGATTCAGGAGTATATGGATATCTTCGGTGATAATGTAATTACTCACAACCGACTGGTTAACTGCGGTCCGATGAATCTTGAGGATTGTATCAGCTACGCTGTTACAGGTCCTGCCGGACGTGCTTCAGGATGGAAGAACGACGTACGTAAGAACCACCCATACGACATGTACGACAAGGTAGAGTGGGAGCAGTGCACACTTGATGGTTGCGACTCAATGGCTCGCTATATGGTTCACATCAACGAGATGTACCAGAGCCTTAATATCATCGAGCAGCTGATAGACAACATCCCAGAGGGTGACTTCTACGTTAAGCAGAAGCCTATCATCAAGGTGCCCGAGGGACAGTGGTACTACTCTGTTGAGGGTGTGGCTGGTGAGTTTGGTGTTTATCTCGACTCTCGTGGCGATAAGAGCCCATACCGCATGAAGATGCGCCCAATGGGACTCTCGCTGGTAGGTGCTTTCGACCCAATGCTGCGTGGTCAGAAGGTGGCCGACCTTATTGCTACTTGTGCCGCTATTGATGTAGTTATTCCTGATATTGACAGATAAAAGCGAAGGATTATGTTTGATTTTAGTATTGTTACACAATGGTTCGACGCTCTCCTTCGCGAGACACTCGGTTTGGGAGATTTCCTGTCGATATTGATTGAGTGCGTGCTGGTGGGTACTGCTATCCTGGTGGGATATGCCCTCATAGCTTGCGTACTGATATTCATGGAGCGTAAAGTTTGTGCCTACTTCCAGTGCCGTCTTGGCCCGATGCGAGTAGGTTACTGGGGAATTCTTCAGGTGTTTGCCGATGTATTGAAGATGCTCATCAAGGAAATCTTCATCGTTGACAAGGCTGATAAGATTCTCTATCTTGTTGCTCCTATCCTGGTGATTATGGGTTCTGTAGGTGCCTTTGCATTCCTGCCTTGGAACAACGGCGCTACAATCCTTGACTTTAATGTAGGTGTCTTCCTGCTTACCGCCATCTCTTCAATCGGAGTTATCGGTATCTTCCTTGCAGGTTGGGGCTCTAACAACAAGTACTCTGTTCTCTCGGCCATGCGTGCTGCTGTACAGATGATATCGTACGAGGTTTCACTCTGTCTCTGCCTGATTACCGCTGTAATCCTTACAGGTACCATGCAGATGAGCGGTATTGTTGAGGCTCAGACAGGTCCTTTCAAGTGGTTGATTTTCCAGGGTCATATCCCTGCACTGATTGCCTTCTTTGTATTCCTGGTAGCAGGTAACGCTGAGGCAAACCGTGGCCCATTCGATATGGCTGAGGCTGAGAGTGAGCTTACTGCTGGTCACCACACTGAGTACAGTGGTATGGGCTTTGGATTCTTCTACCTCGCTGAGTTCCTGAACCTCTTTATCATTGCAGGTATCGCTGCTACCGTATTCCTTGGTGGCTGGGCTCCTGTAAACATAGGTATCGAGGCCTTCGATGCAGTGATGAACTACATCCCAGGTATCGTTTGGTTCATGGGTAAGGCCTTCTTCCTGGTATGGATTCTGATGTGGATTAAGTGGACTTTCCCACGTCTGCGTATCGACCAGATCCTGAAGCTGGAGTGGAAGTACTTGATGCCAGTGTGTCTCATCGACCTCGTATTAATGACAGTTGTTGTGGCCCTTGGCCTATATATTAAATAAGGTATAGCAATGGAAGATAATAAATCATATTTCGGAGAAATCGGGCATGCCTTGAAGACTCTGGCTGTTGGTATGAAGACCTCTTGGAAGGAATATTTCAAGGACTTCTTTACCAATAAGTCTACAGAGCAGTATCCCGAGAACCGCAAGACTACACTCCATGTTGCTAAGCGTCATCGTGGTCGCCTGGTATTCAAGCGCAACGAGGATGGCAGCTACAAGTGTACAGCTTGCACATTGTGCGAAAAGGCCTGTCCTAACGGAACCATCAAGATTACAGCCCACATGGCTGAGGATGCTGAGACAGGTAAGAAGAAGAAGGTGCTTGACGATTATGCGTACGACCTTGGCGACTGCATGTTCTGCCAGCTTTGTACCAACGCCTGCAACTTCGACGCCATCGAGTTTACTAATGATTTCGAGAACGCCGTATTCGACCGCTCTAAGCTGGTGCTCCACCTTAACCAGGAGGTTTACGCTGGTGGATCGCTGCCTAACCTTCTTGAAGGTGGTGCTGAGTGGCAGGTCGGTAAGTTTAACACTAAAACCAAGTAACGCATTATGGCAAATATAGTTATGTTTATCATTCTCGCGGTGTTCATCATCGTTTCGGCGCTGATGTGTGTAGCCACCACGCGAATTGTTAGAGCCGCAACATTCATGTTGTTTGTGCTCCTTGGTGTAGCAGGTATCTATTTCCTGCTGGACTACACCTTCCTGGGTGCAGCTCAGATCGCCGTATATGCTGGTGGCGTTACGATGGTCTTTGTGTTTGCTATCCAGCTGGTTAGCAAGCGCGCTCTTCAGGGTTTGGAGAAACGTGTGAAGCTTGGCACTATGGCCGTTGGAGCTCTGTGTGCTCTTGCTGGTCTGGCAGTAGTAAGCCTTATTCTGCTTAAGGCTGGCTTCTACACTCAGGAGATTGCCAACGTTGAGGTTCCGATGAAGGAAATCGGTACTGCTCTCGTAGGCTCAGGTAAGTATCAGTATGTATTACCCTTCGAGTTCATCTCAGTATTCCTGCTGGCATGCATCATCGGAGGTCTGGTTGTAGCAAGAAAGGAGGAAGAGGCATGATACCTGTAGAATGTTATTTCGCACTTAGTGCCATCCTGTTCTTTATTGGTGTCTATGGTTTCACCACACGTCGCAATCTGATTGCTATGCTCATCTCGGTTGAGCTCATTCTGAATGCTGTCGACATCAACTTTGCCGCAATCAACCGTCTGTTGTATCCAAACGGTAACGAGGGTATGTTCATGACACTCTTTGTGATTGGTGTTGCCGCTGCTGAAAGTGCAGTTGCCATCTCTATCATCATCAATGTTTATCGCAAGTTCAAGAGCGATAGCGTAGATGCAATCAAGAATTTGAAACGATAAAAAACGGTAAAGATTATGTTTAGTTACACATTATTTATAATGCTTCTGCCGCTGCTGTCGTTCATAGTTCTTGGACTGGCTGGCATGAAGATGCAGCACAAGGTGGCAGGACTAATTGGTACCTGCTCACTGGGATTGGTTACTATATTCTCATACCTCACAGCGTTCCAGTACTTTGGTATGGACCGTGTGGATGGAGTATATCAGACTTTTGTTCCGTATAACTTCACATGGTTGCCTCTGGGCAATCTGCACTTCGACCTCGGTATCCTGTTGGATCCTATCAGCGTTATGATGCTGGTTGTTATCTCAACAGTTTCACTGATGGTTCATATCTACTCATTCGGCTATATGCATGGTGAGAAGGGATTCCAGCGTTACTACGCTTTCCTTTCACTCTTCACAATGTCAATGCTGGGTCTGGTTCTGGCCACCAACATCTTCCAGATGTATATGTTCTGGGAGTTGGTAGGTGTTTCTTCTTATCTGCTCATCGGATTCTACTATCCTTTGAAGCCTGCTATCGCAGCATCTAAGAAGGCCTTCATCGTTACCCGCTTTGCCGATATGTTCTTCCTCGTTGGTATCCTTACCTTTGGTTACTTCGTTGACTCGTTCAGCTTCTCGTTTGCTGGCGACATCGTGATGGGCCAGGGTACTACACCATTCATCGAGGGTAACATTGCCAAGGCTGTTGCAGCTGGCGGCTTCATCATTCCTACTGCACTGGTACTGATGTTCATCGGAGGTGCTGGTAAGAGTGCTATGTTCCCACTGCACATCTGGCTGCCCGATGCCATGGAGGGTCCAACACCTGTATCTGCACTTATCCACGCTGCTACCATGGTTGTAGCTGGTGTGTTCCAGATTGCACGTATGTTCCCACTCTGGATTGAGTATGCTCCACAGGCTATGAGTATTGTTGTTTGGGTGGGTGTGTTTACCGCTTTCTATGCTGCTGCTGTGGCTTGCGCACAGAGCGACATCAAGCGTGTGCTCGCATTCTCAACCATCTCACAGATTGCATTCATGATGGTTGCTCTTGGCGTATCGCTGCCAGGACACCATGGTGCTGTGCTCGACAACCACGCTCAGCTGGGTTACATGGCTGGTATGTTCCACCTGTTTACCCACGCTATGTTCAAGGCTTGCTTGTTCCTGGGTGCTGGATGTATCATCCACGCTGTTCACAGTAACGAGATGGCTATGATGGGCGGATTGCGTAAGTATATGCCTGTTACTCACATCACATTCCTCATCTCATGTCTGGCCATCGCTGGTATTCCATTCTTCTCGGGCTTCAGCTCAAAGGATGAGATTATCACAGCCTGCATGGAGTACAGCCCAGTAGTAGGTTGGATCATGACTGGTATTGCTGCTATGACAGCATTCTACATGTTCCGTCTGTACTACGGTATCTTCTGGGGAACAGAGAACAAGGAGGCTCACGAGCATCATACTCCACACGAGGCTCCATTGACTATGACAATTCCATTGATCGTACTCTGCGTAATCACTGTTGGTGTTGGTGTTTACACTACCATCGCAGGCTTTGCAGAGTGGGGTGGTTCGTTCGGTAGCTTCGTTTCAGCTGCTGGTACTGACTACACTATCCACTTCAACACGCAGATTGCCCTTACCTCTACAGTTATTGCGATTCTGAGCATCTGTCTCGCCACCTATATCTATAAGGGTGAGAGCCAGCCTATTGCTGATCGTCTGTATGCAACCTTCCCCAAGCTGCATCGTGCAGCCTACAAGCGTTTCTATCAGGACGAGATTTGGCAGTATGTAACTCATCGTATCATCTTCCGCCTGGTATCTACTCCTATTGCTTGGTTCGACCGTCACGTTGTTGATGGCACATTCAACTTCATGGCTTGGGGTGCTAACGAGGCTGGTGAGAGTATCCGCAGCTGGCAGAGCGGCGATGTTCGCCAGTATGCCGTATGGTTCATCACGGGTACAGTTGCTTTGACATTAATCCTTTTATGCATCTAAGAATATGAGTATATTAAGTGTTTTCGTAATAATTCCCGCTCTGATGCTGCTGGGCCTTTGGCTTTCAAAGAGCCTCAATCAGGTGCGTGGTGTGATGGTAACGGGAGCTTCGTGTCTGCTGGCCCTCTCTATTTGGTTGACCATCTATTTCATCCAGGAGCGTGCAGCTGGTAACACAGCTGAGATGCTGCTAACTTACAGCACGCCTTGGTTCAAGCCTCTGAATATTGCTTACAGCGTAGGTGTTGATGGCATCTCTGTTGTTATGCTGCTGCTGTCAAGCATCATCGTGTTCACAGGTACTTTTGCCTCATGGCAGCTGAAGCCACTCACAAAGGAGTATTTCCTTTGGTTCACCCTGCTTTCTACAGGTGTATTCGGCTTCTTCATCTCTACCGACCTGTTCACAATGTTCATGTTCTACGAGGTAGCTCTGATTCCAATGTACCTGCTTATCGGTGTTTGGGGTTCTGGTCGTAAGGAGTATTCGGCCATGAAGCTTACCCTGATGCTGATGGGAGGTTCGGCTCTGCTGATTCTCGGATTGCTGGGTATCTACTACTTCAACGGTATCTACAGCGGTGAGTACACATTCGAGCTGACTACTATCGCAGCTAACCACTGTATTCCTGGAAATATCCAGAATATATTCTTCCCATTCATTTTCATCGGATTCGGTGTTCTGGGTGCTCTGTTCCCATTCCACACTTGGTCTCCTGATGGTCACGCATCTGCGCCTACAGCTGTATCAATGCTGCACGCTGGTGTACTGATGAAGCTGGGAGGTTATGGCTGCTTCCGCGTAGCTATGTATCTGTTGCCTGAGGCTGCTCAGGATCTCTCATGGATCTTCCTCATCCTCACAACAATCTCTGTAGTTTACGGTGCTCTCTCTGCTTGTGTACAGACCGACCTTAAGTATATCAATGCTTACTCATCGGTTTCTCACTGCGGACTGGTACTCTTTGCTCTGCTCATGATGAGTCAGACTGCTGTTACTGGTGCTGTGCTGCAGATGCTTTCACACGGACTTATGACAGCTCTGTTCTTCGCCCTGATCGGTATGATCTACGGACGTACCCACACTCGTGACATCCGCGAGTTGGCTGGTTTGATGAAGATTATGCCTTTCCTGGCTGTAGGTTATGTTATCGCTGGTCTTGCTAACCTCGGACTTCCTGGTTTCTCAGGCTTCATTGCTGAGATGACCATCTTCGTTGGTTCGTTCGGTGCTCACCCAATGAGTGGCGACCCCAACACATCGTTCCGCATGGTGGCTACCATCATCGCTTGTATGTCAATCGTTGTAACAGCGGTTTACATCCTGCGTGTTGTTGGTAAGATTCTGTATGGCGAGGTTGAGAACAAGCACTTCCTTGAGCTCACCGATGCTACATGGGACGAGCGTTTTGCTGTTATCTGTCTGATTTTCTGTGTGGCTGGTCTTGGTAGCTTCCCATTCTGGGTTAGCGATATCATCTCGCCTGCTGCAGGAACAATCCTTGAGTCAATTGGTGTCATGTAAAAGTTAGGAGGACTAAAGATATGAATTATAGCGATTTTTTGAATATGACTCCAGAGTTCGTACTGGTTATGGCTCTGATTATCGTCTTCTTTTTCGACTTTTTCTGGCATAGTAATGGCGAGCGCAAAAAGGCATTATGGATGCTCACCAGCTTTATGCTGATGTCGACCATTGCAACCACTATTTCAGCTGAATCAACTACTGCTTTCGGAGGTATCTATGTTGCCTCTGAGGCCATCAATGTGATGAAAGCCATTCTGGCATTCGGTACTTTGGTAGTGGTTATCATGTCGAACTCATGGGTTGAGAAGAATCATAAGATTTCAGGCGAGTTCTATATGCTCATTCTGAGCACCCTGCTGGGTATGTTCATGATGATGTCGAGTGGCTCGTTCCTGATGTTCTTCCTTGGACTTGAGATGGCCTCAGTGCCCCTGGCATGTATGGTGGCCTTCGATTTCCGTCGCAAGGAGAGCGCTGAGGGTGCTGCCAAGTATGTACTTGTAGCTACATTCTCAAGCGGTGTTATGTTGTTCGGTATCTCGTTCATCTACGCTGCTACTGGTACACTTTACTTCGAGGATGTTGCTCAGGTTGTTACTGGTTCACCTCTGTGTATCATGGGTCTGGCATTCTTCTTCAGCGGACTTGGCTTCAAGATTTCACTCGTTCCATTCCACTTCTGGACTGCTGACACCTATCAGGGTGCTCCAACTCCAGTAACCGGTTATCTGAGTGTTATCTCTAAGGGTGCTGCTGCAATCACACTGTGCACCATCCTGATGAAGGCTTTTGGTCCAATGGTTCAGTATTGGAACTACATGCTCTATATCGTTATCGTACTGTCAATCACTATTGCAAACCTGTTTGCCATCCGTCAGAGCGAGCTCAAGCGCTTCATGGCGTTCAGCTCTATCTCACAGGCTGGTTACATCATGCTGGCTGTGGTTGGTAACGGTCAGTTAGGCGTAGCTGCACTTACCTATTATGTACTTGTTTACATCGTAGCTAATATGGCTGTGTTCACTGTTATCAACGTGGTTGAGCAGCAGAATGGCGGTCGTACCGATATGGCTGCTTACAACGGATTCTATCAGACTAACCCCAAGCTCAGTTTCCTTATGACACTGGCTCTGTTCTCGTTGGCTGGTATTCCTCCGTTTGCAGGTATGTTCTCTAAGTTCTTTGTATTCATGGCTGGTGTGCAGAACGGCGAGCCAATGGCCTACATCGTAGTGTTCATCGCTCTGGTTAACACAGTAGTATCACTCTACTACTATCTGCTCATCGTGAAGGCTATGTACATCACAAAGACTGACAATCCTCTGCCTACATTCCAGAGTGACGAGTGCACTAAGATTGCCCTTGGCATCTGTACTGCTGGTATCGCTCTGTTCGGAGTTGTAAGCTACATTTACGAGTGGATTGCTGCAGCTGGTCTGTAATATATAGATAAAGACTAATAATAACTTTCTGAATCCCAATTACTCGCAAGAGTTTTTGGGATTCATTTAATAACTAAAGATATGAAATATACTCCAGAACGTATTACAAATCTTGGTGAGAACGATGTCTTTGTGTTTGGTAGCAATCTTGCTGGAGCACATGGAGGCGGTGCTGCACTTGTGGCTATGAGAAACTTCGGGGCCATCTGGGGACAAGGTGTAGGACTGCAGGGGCAAAGCTATGGCATACCTACTATGCATGGTGGAGTTGACGCTATTAAACCCTATGTCGACGAGTTTATTGAGTTTGCCAAACAGCATACAGAACTGTTCTTCTGGGTTACAAGAATTGGTTGCGGAATAGCTGGATTTCACGATTATGAGATTGCACCGCTTTTTAAGGATGCAATAAACTTGAAAAATGTGGCTCTGCCAAAATCATTTGTTGATGAAATAACGAAATAATGAAAACATATAAGGATTTGTTCGTTGATTTCGACGATACGCTTTATGATACTCACGGTAATGCGGTGATAGCATTGCGTGAGATGTTTGATACATTTAAGCTGGCACAGTATTTTGATAATCCTCAGACGTTCTACGATGCTTACTGGGCTGCAAATATTGACTTGTGGACAAGATATTCAAAGGCGGAAATAACACGCGATTACCTGATTGTAGAGCGATTCCGTAGACCTCTGAGTGAGGGTAGGGGGCTGGATGTTACAGAACAGCTGTGTCTCGAAATTAATGATGTTTTTCTTGACTACTGTTCTAATAAGTCTGGGGTAGTTGAAGGAGCACACGAGCTAATGAGCTATCTGAAGGAGAAAGGTTATCGTATGCATATGACGAGCAACGGTTTCCATGAGGTTCAGTACAAGAAACTTGCTGCTTGCGGACTGCGTGACTATTTTGACACAATAATACTAAGCGAGGATGCTGGAGCAAACAAACCATCGAAGGCTTTCTTCGAATATGCTTTCAGTAAGTCGGGCGCCAATCCGGATACAACAATGATGATTGGTGATAACATGCAGACAGACATAAAGGGTGCAATGGCTGCTGGAATAGATACCATACTTTTTAATCGTTGGGATTATGATATAAAAAGTGGAGACCCTGAGGCCCCCACTTACATAGTATCTAAACTGCTTGACATCAAGCAGATAATTTAGACGTCTTATTTAGCATAAGCTACCGAACGAGTCTCACGGATTACGGTAATCTTAACCTGTCCTGGGTAGGTCATCTCGTTCTGGATCTTTGTTGCAATATCGGTGCTGAGGGCCTCGCTCTCGGCATCGTTCATCTTATCAGCACCAACGATAACACGGAGCTCACGACCAGCCTGGATGGCGTAGGTCTTAGTAACACCAGGATAGCTCATTGCGATTGCCTCAAGATCGTTAAGACGCTTGATATAAGCCTCTACAATCTCACGACGTGCTCCTGGACGTGCACCTGAGATAGCATCACACACCTGAACGATTGGAGCCAGCAGAGTCTGCATTTCCATCTCGTCGTGGTGAGCACCGATAGCATTGCAGATATCGGGCTTCTCCTTGAACTTCTCAGCAATCTTAGCACCATAAATAGCGTGTGGCAATTCGCTCTCCTCATCGGGCACCTTACCAATATCGTGCAACAGACCTGCACGCTTAGCCTTCTTAGGATTCAAACCAAGCTCAGAAGCCATAACAGCACAGAGGTTTGCTGTCTCACGGGCGTGCTGCAACAAGTTCTGTCCGTATGATGAACGATACTTCATCTTACCAATAATGCGGATAAGCTCTGGGTGCAAACCATGAACGCCAAGGTCGATGGCTGTACGCTTACCAGTTTCGATAATCTCGTTGTCGAGCTGCTTCTTAACCTTTGCAACAACCTCCTCAATACGTGCTGGGTGGATACGACCGTCGCTAACCAACTGGTGAAGAGCCAGACGGCAAACCTCACGACGTACAGGATCGAATCCTGAGATTACGATTGCCTCAGGAGTATCGTCAACTACGATTTCAACACCTGCAGCGGCCTCGAGAGCACGGATGTTACGACCCTCACGACCAATGATACGACCCTTAACCTCGTCGTTCTCAATATGGAATACACTTACTGAGTTCTCAATAGCAGTCTCGGTAGCAACACGCTGGATGGTCTGGATAACGATCTTCTTGGCCTGAGCATTGGCGTTGAGCTTAGCTTCGTCCATAATCTCGTTAATATAGCTTGCAGCTGCTGTCTTAGCCTCGTCCTTCATTGACTCAATCAGGCGGTTCTTTGCTTCTTCTGCGCTAAGACCAGAAACCTCTTCGAGCTTCTCGCGCTCTTTAAGCTGCATCTTCTCCAGTTCTTCTGCCTTTACTGACAACAGTTTCTTCTCGTTGTCAATTCGCTGCTGCATATTGTCGAGTTCGTTCTTACGGCGACCAAGTTCCTCCTGGCGCTGGTTGAGCGAAATCTCGCGCTGTTTCAGTTTGTTTTCACTCTGCTGGATGTGCTGGTTGCGCTGCTGCACCTCCTTCTCCAGCTCGCTCTTCTTGTTGATGAATTTTTCCTTCACCTCGAGCAGTTTCTTTTCTTTTATGACATCAGCCTGTTTTGTAGCTGTGTCAATCATTTCATTGTATTTCCCCTTCAAAACGTAGCGGAATACAAGGTATCCACAGACTCCTCCAAGTGCGAGGGCGCCTGCGGCGATCAGTAGTACAAAAATTAACTCCATATAAAATCTATATTAATAAAATATTCTCACTTAAGGGCTTCCTCAATTTCAGAAGTCAGCTTAGTGAGAATACTATTATAGGGGTCAGTGTCATTATTGCCACGCTCACGCTCGTACATAAGGGCAATATCGATAAGCGTCATGAGCGCAATCGTATGCTCACCCTTCTTACCCTTATAAGCCTGAGAGTAGGCATTATAACGGTCGGTGATGAGTTTGGCTGCCTTACGATAGAATTCCTCGTCGGAACGCTTGATGGTTACTTCGATTTCTTCGTCGTAGACATGCAACCTGATATGTAGTTTCTCGTTATTCACTTCTGACATTGTGGGCACCTTGTTTATTTTTCGTCGCTTAGAATGGCGATGCACTTGTTTACGTTCCGAATCATCTTCTGTACGCGGGCTTTTGCGTTGTCCAAATCACCATCGGTAATTTGCATCATCTTCGCCATCTTCAGTGAATTATAATCATTGTCCGCCTGGGTTAACTTGGCCTGCAGGTCGCTAATCTCCTGCTTACCCTTTTCGATTTCTGCGCGGAGCTCTGAATTCTCCTTTTTCAACTGCTTGAAATGGAGAATCATCTGCCGTACACGCGTTTCGAACGCCAATATTGTCTCCTGGTTTGAACTCATGATCTAACTATTTGGTGTACAAAGTTATATAAATTATCTATTAAAGTATAGCCTTACTGCTATAATTTAAGATATTTTAAACTTTACTTCTCGTCCTGAGCTGGCTTGGGTTCTTTCTTGGCCAGCATTACCACCTTGAAGACAAAGTCTGTAATCCACTTCTGTGAGAAACCTAAACGGCGGTTATACTCACGAACGGCTACAACACTCTTAAGTACTGCAGGATCGGTAAAGTCGTTCTTATTGAAGATATCGTTTACGGTCTTCTCTGTCATTGTGTAGATGGCCTTCTTCATGAATCCAGGCAGACGGAGCTTGAATTTCATCAGGTTACCAGTAAGCATCATTATTTCCTGAGTGAAGCCCTGGAACTGCAGCATATATGTCTGTGCGTCCTGAATCTTCTTGCAACGCTTACGCAGGCTGGCATCAATCTCCTTGAAGAACTCATCGTCCATGCCATACATGCTCTTCAACATGTTTTTACAACGACTGCGTTCGCCTACACCAAGTTTATTGTTAACGGTGGCAACCTTAAGTGTAGCTTTGAATACACGCAGGTCGGGTAGGGCAGCAAGATTGGTTATACCCAGATCTGCAGCCATCGCAGCCTGAAAGTATACACGGATAAGTGTCATGAAATCCTCCATGCCGCCAACCTTCTGTTCGTCCTTATTTCCAAATAATTTATTCCAAAATCCCATAATTCCTTATTAAAAGTTTATAAATCGCCTGCAAAGTTAGCAATTTTTTTGCAATTATCGCGTAATTCATACCTTTTTTCTTATCTTTGCACCAAATTTAAAATTATAATAATTATGAAGGGAATAGTTTTAGCAGGTGGTTCGGGTACACGTCTTTATCCAATCACTAAAGGAATCAGCAAACAGCTGATCCCAATTTTCGATAAACCTATGATCTATTATCCAATCTCGGCATTGATGTTGGCGGGTATTCGCGAGATACTAATTATCTCAACACCACACGATCTGCCAGGATTTAAACGCCTGCTTGGCGATGGTTCTGATCTTGGTGTACGTTTTGAATATGCTGAGCAGCCTTCGCCCGATGGTTTGGCACAGGCTTTTATTATCGGTGAGAAGTTTATAGGTGATGATTGTGCTTGTCTGGTGCTTGGCGATAATATTTTCTATGGCTCTGGTTTTACAGGACTGCTGAAGGAAAGTGTTGAGAATGCTGAGAAACATGGTCTTGCTACAGTATTCGGATATTATGTAAACGATCCTGAGCGTTATGGTGTTGCTGAGTTTGATGCTGATGGTAATTGTCTTAGCATCGAAGAGAAACCCGCTAACCCCAAGTCGAATTATGCTGTAGTAGGTCTCTACTTCTATCCAAACAGCGTGGTTGATATCGCAAAGAATATCAAACCTTCTGCACGTGGCGAACTTGAAATCACTACTGTTAATCAGGAATATCTGGCACAGAAGAAACTTAAGGTGCAGACTCTGCAGCGTGGTTTTGCTTGGCTCGATACAGGTACTCACGATTCACTCTCAGAGGCTTCAACATTTATCGAGGTTATCGAGAAGCGCCAGGGACTTAAGGTGGCTTGTCTTGAGGAAATCGCTTTCAAGCGCGGATGGATAAGCAAAGAGAAACTTATAGAAGTTGCTCAGCCTATGGCAAAGAATGACTACGGAAAATATTTGCTTAGTCTGGTTAAATAAATAAAGAATCCCGCTGATTAGCGGGATTTCTTTTTATTGTGGTTTCGAGAATTCTGCAACTGCTCTGGCAAGTGCTGCAGGATTACCCATATCAAACATCTGTCCACGCAGACGAACACCAACCATTCCGCTACGTTTACGAACGGCATCAAGAGCTGATGTAAGCTCGATTTCGGTTACGTGGTCGCCATCAATCTCCTTTTGTATTATATCCTCATGTAACTGAGAGAATACCTCGGGAGTGAGTATGTATTGTCCGAATACGCTGTAGTATTCCTTTTCGCCTTTCTTATTGCGTACACCTAAGAACTCCTCTGCATAACTTGCCTTTGGTTTCTCGTGCATTATTGATACATTAAGAATGCTGTTTTCCTTGTCTTCCCATACACCATGCAGTATGCCATAACGGCTTACCTCGGCCAGAGGTATAGGGTGAATACTTACCATCAGACGGTTATATCGCTCGTAATCCTCAATCATCTGCAAAGCACATGGCTTGTTCGATTCACTGCGATACAATGTGTCGCCCAACAATAGCAATACAGGCTCGTTTCCTGCAAACTGAGCTGCCTGATATACAGCATGACCGAATCCACGTTTTTCACGCTGATATACATAGTGCAAACGCTTACCTATATCTAATATATGGTTCTCGTACTCCTGAGCTTCAGGGTTCAACTTGCGCAAGTGCTCGTCTGATAGTGGATGCTCGAAGAAATCAGAGTATTGATTGCGCTCCTCTTCAGAACCTAATACCAGACAGATTTCCTCTATACCGCTTTGAATAAGCTCTTCCAATAGGATAAGTATCACTGGACGTACCATGCCGTCTGGACATGGGATAGGGAAGAAATCTTTCTTAAGTGCACGTGTGGCTGGGTAAAGACGTGTCCCGAAACCTGCTACAGGTATTATTGCTTTACGAACGGTATGTACTGGCTTTAATGTTAATGTATAAGCCTTCATTCCATGACTGTTCAAGTAGTCGGCTACTTTTTGTTGCGACTCCTCGTCGCGTGCCAGGAACTGTACAGAGCCGTCGCCATGAGAACCTACACCTTTTCCACCCCAAACAAGTGGCAGAATAAAGGGATCCTGCAATACTGCATGGAGTTTAGGCGACCAAAGTGCCGATGACATGGGTGCCACCTTTTCGTCGAAAAGTGCCTCGGCCTCAGTCATAAGTTTTCCAAGACTCTCAGCATCACCTTCCGCCATGTATTTTATCGCACGCTCTACTATCTCCAGATTATTTTCTCCCAGAGCCTCATGCTCCGCTCTTTCTGCATCGCTATTAGGGAATGGGTAGGCCTTGTTCAGGTCCGACAGAATCTTAATAGTGTCCTTTTCTGAACAGAGGTCAGCAAACACCCAGTGAAGCGGCTTTTTTACGTTAAGCGAGCGTACTTCAATCTCATCGCCGTCAAAGGTCATAAGGTTTGGCTTAACACCAAATGCGCATGCCTGGTCCAGACGTCCGCATCGACTGCTGGTACGTAGTTCACCAAGATATGCGATGTTCATCTCACCTAATGTGTTAAGGTTGAGATTATACAGCTGATTGAATGCACGGGCCACAAGTACGCAGATAGCTGCTGATGATGACAGACCGCTCTTCATTGGCAGTGTCATGTCGGTGATGCGAATACGCACACCACCTACCTTATACCATTCCAGCATATAAGATGCCACACCAGCACAGTAGCAGAAGAACGATCCGCTTTTAGCAATTCGCTTAAGCTCCATCTCGTCCATTCTACAACTGAAGTCCTGCCAAACATCCTTTATTTCGCCAGCACTACTGTAAAGCTCAAAAATGCTTG
>Ga0265299_10002513_pt1 | contig 18728 bp, 14 predicted proteins | sample AusTroGonzalo_MG_4_FD_193485 | JGI IMG/M metagenome (GOLD analysis project Ga0265299, IMG submission 193485) | Bovine rumen microbial communities from tropical cattle in Woodstock, Queensland, Australia - Gonzalo_02 | ecosystem: Host-associated > Mammals > Digestive system > Stomach > Rumen ... | reverse complement strand
TTGCGGGTATTCTTGAAGCGAACCTCGAAGTAGTTACCCCACTGCTCCTGGGAGATGCTCTTGAGCACGTTGTACACTTCCAGCTTGCAACAGCCCTGCCGGTAGCGGATATCGTTTTCGCCGGTTTCCTCGTCGGTCACAATGGTACAGCCGCGGAAACAGTCGTATTGAATGGACTCGTTAGAGTAATCGTTCATAATCTGTATAATTGATTCACCAAATGGGTGAAAAGGATTTTCTGATTCACATTGCGCTCCAGCAGCAGCAGGGAGCGGTCCAGGCATTCCAGCGCTCTGCGCGGGAAGGTAGGTTTAAGGGCCGATGAGAGCCGCTTGTACCACTCCTGCTCCCCTTCCGGGATATGAGCCAGCCGGGGGCTCTTCTGCAGGAGAAACAGACGGCGGAGGTCTTCGGCGGCCAGGCGGCAGAAGGTCTTCTGCTGTTCGCGGACCTTCAAGTCGGCCACGGCGTCTCCGGTTTCCAGGGCCTTGAGAAGATCTTTCTGGGCCACGGCCTCCAGGAGGTCGTGGAAAAGGTCTTCCAACACGGCGTTGCCGGCTACTTCGGCCTGGTGCACCTGGGCATCGGGCTCCGGCGAAAGCGGCTGCACCCTCAGATGCAGACAGCGCGAGGAGATGGTCTGGAGCACCTTCTCCGGGGCTTGGGTAATGAGAAGGAAGAGCGTTTTCTGCGGCGGTTCCTCCACCATTTTGAGGAGGGCGTTGGCCGCCTGCACGTTCATCTTCTCGGGGAGGTACAGCACCACGCTGCGCCAACCTCCTTCAACGGCGCTCAGCGACAGGCGGTCCAGCACGCTGCGGGCCTCGTTCACGGAGATGCCGGCCTGCTTGCCTTCTATGCCAATGGCGCTGTAGAGCTCGTTTTCGTAGAAGTAAGGGTTCTGCAGCAAAAGCTCCCGGAAGGGGGCTATGAACTGCAGCGATACGGGTTTGTCCGGTCCCGCAACCGGGAACACAAAATGGATGTCCGGATGGATGAGCTTCTTCACGCGGGGGTTGCCGCCGTAAAGCTCTTCCAGGAAGTTAAGCACCAGCGGGAAGGCGCAGCCGCCGTCGTCCTGGTGCAGGAGCATGGCGTGCGGAATGTGGCCGCTCTCCACCATCTGGGAAAGGGCACGACTCACCTCCGTATTGCCGTAAATCTCCATTTATTTCTCTCGTTGACCTACAAACCGGGCCAGTCTTTCCAGATTGCCTTTCTGCTTGGATTCCGGCAGAACATGCAGGTAGGAGATGGCCAGCTCCACATGTTTGTCCATCTCGGCGATGGCCAGGGCCACGCCGTTCTGCTCCTTGACAAAGGCCGAAACCTCGGCGGCCAGCGACGGCTCGTCTGCAATGCGGGCCACCAGGCCGCGGATGCGCTTTTGCTCTTCAGGGGAAACCTGCTCCAGCGCGCACAGCAGCGGCTGGGTAATCTTCTGTTCCAGGAGGTCTATGCCCACCGGCTTGCCCAGGGCTTCCGATGCATCGGAATAATCGAAAATGTCGTCCTTGATCTGGAAGGCTATGCCCAGCTGCACGGCATAATCTCCCATGGCACGGACCACGTCTTCATCGGCCCCAACCGAAATGGCGGCCGACAGGGCCGTAGACTCAAAGAGGGAGGCGGTTTTTCCGTAGATAATGCGAAGATAATCGGTCTGGGTGGTGTCTCCGGTGGTGGCTTTCTGCATCTGCAGGAGCTCGCCTTCCGTGAGGTGGCCCAGCGTCTGGGCAAAGAGCCTGAGCACGCGGTCGGTCTCGCGACGGGCTCCCAGAATGAGCCTCAGACATTTCTGCAGCCAATAGTCGCCTATCAGCACGGCCGCAGAGCCTCCCAGCAGAGATGCCACTGTGGGTATACCGCGGCGCTCCGTGGCCCCGTCTACAACGTCGTCGTGAAGGAGGGTGGCGTTGTGCAGGAGCTCCGTGGCGGCCGCATAACGGTACGTATCCTCGGGCGGCGTGGCCTGACCCGCCGCCTCTGCCACCAGCAAAGCCAGGATGGGGCGCATCATTTTGCCCGGATGCTCCCGCAGGCTGCGGTTGGTGCTATCCAGGAGCTCGATGTCGCTTCGGAGCGCGGCGTCAATGAAATTGTTCACGTGCTCCAGTCCGGGCTTGAGAGAGGCGAGGATTTCGTTCATTACTTGAGTAGGGCTATCAGTTCATCCACCGTGTTGGGGAACTTCATAAGCTCCCGGTCTTCCGGTGCCATCATCTGGTGTTTGACGTAGTGGTCCAGCAGGGCTTTAAGGGGCTCGTAATAACCGTCCAGGTTAAGGGCGATGATCTTTCCCTGATAGCGGCCCAACTTGACCAGCACAAGGGTTTCGATGAGCTCGTCCATGGTACCGATTCCGCCCGGAAGGGCAATGGCGGCACAGGTATCGGCCCTCATGAATTCCTTGCGGGTGCTCATGGTGTCCGTCCAGATAACACGGGTGATTTCCGTGTTTTCCAGCCCGTCCATAAAACGGGGCAGAACGGCCACGTGATGGCCTCCTACGCGGACCGATTCATCGGTAATGGCCCCCATGGTGCCACGGGCACCACCTCCGGAAATGATTCCGTATCCCAAAGCGTGCAGCGCGCGAACTAGTTCACGCGCTGCCTCGTTGTATTTGGGATCTATCTTACTGCTGGATGAGCAATAGATGGTGACCTGTTTCATCGACTGTTAGAAGAAGATGCCCAGGGTAACCTTGATACCTTGATAGTTCTTGGTGTCCTTTAATGCAGCAGCAGCGTTGGCATAGATGCTGTTGGCGTTGAACTTACCCTCGTTGTAGAGAGGTCCCAGGTTCTTGAACCACTTTACGGAAATCTGGATGTGTCTTACGATGTCAACACCTGCACCCAGGGAAATACCGTACTCGAGCTTGTTCTTGGCGTCGTTCAGGAAGTTGGAAATCTCCAGCGGATCAATCTGAAGCGTGGAGCTGCCAACAGAGTACTGTTCGTTGCTCTTGAACACATAACCGATGTAAGGTTCTGCCACCAAGAAAGGACGGGCCACGAGAAGGTCTACACCCCACTGAACACCAACACCCAGCTCTACGCCGTGGGACTTGGTGGAAAGAAGGCCGGCCACGAAGTGCTGATCGGAATCGGAGCTGAACTTGGCGCCCTTCATTTCATAGGTGAGTTCCGGCTGAATGGCAAATCCCAGAGGGAGTTTTGCGTGATAGGCGATACCGGCGTGGAAGTTATCAAGGCCTTTGAAATTCTCTTTGAGGTCTTTGGTATTGATGGAGGTATTGGAAGTGGTCCAACCGCCAATCACACCAAACTGGGCGTGAGCCACAGTAGCGGTAGCCAAAACGGCCACCAGAAGGGTCAGAATTTTTTTCATTGTTGTTTGTTAATTATAGGTTAGCTTTAATTTTGTCTGCCAGGGTTGCCTTGGGCATGGCGCCCACGGTTTTGTCTACAATCTGTCCGTTCTTGAAGAACAGAAGGGTGGGGATACTCATAATGCGGTACTGGGCGGCAATGGTGTCTGCATCGTCTACATTCACCTTAACCACGGTGATCTGGTCTGCCATTTCTTCTTCTAGTTCGTCCAGAATGGGAGAAAGCATGCGGCAAGGACCGCACCAGGTGGCCCAGAAATCCACAATGACCAGCTTGCTGTCTTGCAGCAGCTCTTCAAAATTGCTATTGGTTGCTACTTTAGGCATAGTTAATCTTTGTTTTAATTCTACAAATATACAAATTTTCTTTTTAAGAAAAGAAAAGCCCGGTTGGTGCCGGGCTTAACGTTAAATCGCTTGTTCTACAGGTAATACGTACGCTCGGAGGCCGAGGGCCTTGTTGGCGGCGTCGGTGTCTCGGAGGTGAGCCATGATAGGGTCTACCAGGGCGTCTTCCACCACCGTGAACAGGGCATGGTTCTGCGTGGGCCAGGCGTGGCTTCCCAGGTGCGGCTCGCCGTCTATGCTTCCGCGGCCGCCAATCTCACTCCACACGGTGTAACCGCGCTGTCCCAAACCTTCCAACAGTTCTACAATCTCCTGATTGTAAGCCTGATTATATGCTATAAAGATTGCTTTCATAACTATTTGTTCTTTCTACGAGCGCGGTGCTCAGTAAATCCGCAGTATAGCGTGGGGATAATAACTAGGGTGATGAGGGTGGAGATACTCAGACCCCAGGCCACGGTGGTACCCAGACCGTTCCACATTTCGGAACCTTCTCCACGGCCCAAGGCCATGGGAAGCATACCCAGAACGGTGGTGAGGGTGGTCATGAGGATAGGACGCAGACGGCTCTTGGCGGCCTCCACGGAGGCCTCGCGTACGCTGTATCCCCTCTCCTGCAGCAGGATGGTGTAGTCAATAAGCACGATACCGTTCTTAACCACAATACCCAGCAGGATGATGATACCCACGGCCGACATCATGCCAATGGCCAGGTTGGCAGCCATGTTGCCCAGGGCTACGCCCACAAAGGCAAACGGGATGGAGAACATGATCACGAAAGGTCCCATGAAGGATTCAAACTGGGAGGCCATAACCATGTAAACCATGATGATAATCAGGAGGGCCAGCAGAATCATGCTGCTGAACATCTTCTGCTGTTCCTCGTAGTCACCGCCAATCTGCCAGGTGAGACCCTGCGGCAGCGGGTGGGAAGCCAGATCGGCCTGGACAAATTCCACACCCTCACTGAGGGAGTAGCCCTTGGCCATGATACCATTTACGGAGATGTAACGGTCACGGTTCTTACGCTGGATGGTGGGCGGAACCTTGGATTCCACAATCTGGCCCAGATCCTTGACCTTGAGGGTGCGACCGGCCGTGTTGGTGATGATTACATTCTCCAGGTCTTCGATGCTGGTGCGGAACTCCGGAGCGTAACGCACGCGGATGTTGTATTCCTCACCGTCCTCGCGGTAGTAGGAGGCCACGGAACCGCTCATGGCGGCCGATACGGCCGTAGCGGCGGTAATGGAGTTGAGGCCGTTCAGGGCCAGCTTTTCGCGGTCAAAGTCTACCTCGTATTCCGGGGTGTACTGGTCACGGGACAGGATGGCCTGGGTAAACAGGCCGCTTTCCATCATGCGGGCACGGACTTCGCGGGCGGCGTGCTCGGTGTCCGTAAAGTCGTAGCCGTAAATCTCCAGTTGCACGGAGGCGCGGCCGCCCATACCCATACCGCCTTCGGTTACGTTGAAGCGGTTGAGCTCGGGGAAGAGCTTGAGGTCGGCGCGGATTACGTCGGCTATCTCGGAAACAGACCGCTCACGGTCTTCCATGGAGCCCACGTTGATATTCATCGAGATGAGGTACGTACCGTTCTGCTGCATGGAAGCAAAGGCGTTCTCGGAGTCGGCCTGACCAAAGCTGTAGCTCATGATCTCGATTTCGGGAACATCGGCCCTGATCTTCTCATAGATGCGGGCGGCCACGTCGCGGGTCACGTCCTGAGCCGTACCGATGGGCAGCTCAATGGTGGCGCGGATTCGGCCCTGGTCCGCATTGGGGAAGAACTCCGTCTTCATGCGGGGCACATAGATAGCCATCACCACGGCAAAGACCACCAGGGCACCGGCCAGGATGAGCTTTTTGTGGTTCATGCACCAGGAGATGAGGCGGGAATAACCGGCCGAAATGCCGTCCAGCACCTTGTTCACGGGAACGAAGATGGCCTTATACAGCTTGTTGGTGGTGGGCTTGTTGTTCATCAGGAGGGAGCACAGCATGGGCACCAGCGTAAGGGCGGCCGTGGTGGACACAATCATGATGATGGAAACGATGAAGCCCAGCTGACGGAACAGGATACCGGCCATACCGGTCATCATGGTGAGGGGCAGGAACACGCACAGCATGGTGAGCGTGGAGGCGATAACGGAGATACCTACCTCGGCGGTGCCGTGTACGGCGGCCTCCTTGGGCTTTTCTCCCCTCTCCAGATGGGAGGTTACGTTCTCCAGTACCACAATGGCATCGTCCACCACCATACCGATGGCTATGGACAGGGCGCTCATGGAAATGATGTTGAGCGTATTGCCCGTGGCATACAGGTACATCAGGGAAGCCAACAGGGCGATAGGAATGGACAGCACCACAATGAGGGTACCCTTGAGGCGGCCCAGGAAGAGGAACACCACCAGCATAACCACCAGGAAGGTGATGAGGATGGTCTCCTTAAGGGAGCCGATGGTACGCAGAATATTGCGGGAGTTATCCACCACGGTGGTAATCTTGATGTCGGCGGGGAGGTTGCGCTCCAGGCCGGCCAGCGTGGTCTTGACCTGGTTGATAACCTCAACGGTGTTGTAGCCGGACTGCTTCTGGATAATAATCTGGGCACCGCGCACACCGTTGGTGTAGGACTCCTGAGACTTCTCTTCCACGGTATCGGTAATGCGGGCCACGTCACGGAGGTAGATGGTACCGCCGTTCACGGAACCCAGCACAATGTCCAGGAGCTCGGAGGGATCCTGGAACTCCTTCTTGATGCGGAGGGTATAGGTCTCGGAACCGATATCGATGCTACCGGAAGGGATGTTGCGGTTTTCGGCGGCAATGATGGAGGAGATGGCACTGATGCTCAGGTTGTAGGCTTCCAGTTTGGAAGGGTCGCAATATACCTGAATCTCACGCTTGGGGGCGCCGGTAACGGATACCGTACCCACACCCGTCACTCGGGCCAGGGGCGTTGCCACACGCTCGTCCAGGATCTTGTCCAGGGCGCTCACGCTCTGGTTGGCCGTGGCGCTCAGGATCATGATGGGCATGTCGTCGGCGCTGAACTTGAACAGGAAGGGCGAGGAGGCTCCGTCGGGGAGGCTCTGGCTCACCATGTCCAGTTTATCGCGCACGTCGTTGGTGGCTTCGTCAATGTCAATGCCGTATTCGAACTCCAACGTAAGCACGGAAATGTTCTCACGGGAGTTGGAGGTAATGTCCTTAAGGTTGGGGACACCGTTGAGGGAGTTCTCCAGCACCTTGGTGAGGTTGGTCTCCACATCCTCGGCCGAAGCACCGGGGTAGGAGCTCATCACCATGATGGTATTGGACTCAATGTCCGGGAAGTTGTCTACCGGCAACTGCACCAGGGAGAAGATACCCAGGATGGCAAATGCCAGGAAGACCAGCGCTGTGGTTACCGGATGTTCTACGGATGTTCTGTAAATACTCATAGCACATTCACCTTAACGCCGTCTCTGAGGGCACTCTGGCCCTTCACAACTACCGTGGCGCCTTCTTCCAGGCCGGAAAGGATTTCATATTCCTGACCCATGTGGCGACCAATGGTCACAGGCAGGTAGCTTACGGTATTATCGGCCTTTAACACATAAATAAAGCGGGTGCCGGTGCCTTCCTGCTTTACCAGGGCCTGGTCCGGAACAATCACGCTGCGGCGGAAACCGAAGTTGACGTTGACACGGGCGTACATGCCGGGACGGAGCACTCTGTCTGCATTGGGCACGTTCACTTCCACTTTGAAAGTGTGCGTAGCGGGATCCACGGTGGGATAGATGCGCTCAATCTTGCCGTTGAAGGTCTGGCCGGGGATTGCGTCCACCGTCAGGGTCACGGCCTGGCCTTTCTTGACCTTGGTGTACTCGCTCTCGGAGATGCCCACCAGCAGCTTCACAGGGGTAACCTGCTGCACGGTAAAGATGGGGGAGCTCATGGAAAAGAGATCGCCGGCGTCAAAATTACGGGCCGATACAAAACCGTTGATGGGGCTGCGGAGGATGGTGTTCTCGCGGAGGTTGGCGAGGTTGGCCTTGCGCAGTTTATAGGACAGTTCGGCCGTCTCAAAGTCACTCTGGGACACGCCGCCTTCCTTGTAGAGGCCCTTGAGGCGCTCGTACTCGATGTCGTCGTTCTGGACCTGCAGTTCGGTCTGCTCCAGCTGGAGGCGGTCCATCTCGGCCAGAATCTGGCCCTTGGTCACATAATCACCCACTTCCACGTTGATTTTGCGGATGCGGCCTGCGGTCTGCGGGGCAATGTTATTGACGGCGTAAGCCTGGATGGTAGAGGCATAGGTGTTGTCCTGTGCTACGTCACGGCTCACTGCCTTGGCCACCTCCACGTTGGGGGTGGTTTCTTCCGGTGCGGCGGGCTGGTTGGAACCCTGGTTGGCGCAAGCTACTGCGGCAAGGGCGGCCAGTAAAAGGATACTCTTTTTCATATCTGTTTCTCTTTTTTATTCTTGGGTAAAATCGTAGCCCAGGGTCTGTTCCAGGCCGGCCTTGGCCACTACAAAATTATACACGGCCTGGGCTGCCTGCAGCTTGGTCTGGGTAAGGGTGAGCTCGGTGTTGCTCAGGTCTGTGAGCGTGCTCTTACCCAGCTGATAGCTCTTGGAGGCAATGCCGTAAGCCTTTTCGGCCGTTCCTACTGCATCCTTGGCGGCGTCGTAGGTCTTCATGGCCGTATCCATGGTCTGGAGGCTCTGACGGATGCCGATGCGCAGCTGGCGCTCGGTGTTCTGGCGCTGAAGCTCCAGCTCGGAGGCCTGCATACGGGTCTGCTTGATGGCGTAGTAGCGCTGACCGCCGGAGAAGATGGGAATGCTCAGGCTCAGGCCCACGTAGGAGTAAGGCGTCCAGCGGTATTCGCTGAATTTGAAGTTGTCCGTCATGGCGTTGAAGCTGTAGGCGAAGCTGAGATTGAGGCTGGGGATGTAGGCAAACTGCTGCATCCGCACGGTCTTGGCCAGTTGTTCGGCCTGCATATCCAGCTGGCGGAGGGTGGTGTTGCGCTCCAGGCTGGCGTTCTCGCCTTCGTTCACGTCACGGAACATGGTCTCTGCGTAGTCATCCAGGGAACCCATCACGTCAATCTCGCGCTCCAGGTCCAGACCCATCACAGCCTTGAGCTGCCACAGGGCCAGCAGGATGCTGCTCTCTGCGTTGTACACGTTGGGAACGGCGGCGGCCACGTTGCTCTTGGCACGGGTGAGGTCCAGTTCGGAAGCCTTCTGGACGTTGTATTTCATTTCCGTCTGGCGGAAGTTCTCTACGGCGTTCTCATAAACCACTTTGTACACGTTAAAGGCCTCCTTGGCCAGAAGCACGGCGTAATAGGCCTGCTTGACGGAGGTCACAGTGCCCAGGCGGCTCTCGCGAGCCTTTTCCACGGCCAGTTCCACTTGGTCGGCCGAGAGGGAGATGCTCTCCCACAGCTGGGCGTTCACCAGGGGCATGGAGGCGTTGATACCGGCGCTCCAGGTGTTAAGACGACCCACGGCGATGCCGCCGGAGTTGTCGTCTTCCGGGGTGGGTTCGGGGACGTAGGGCTCAATGGCACCGGGATGCTGGGCGATGAGCTGGTTCAGGTACCACTCGATGGGTTTGAGGATTCCGTCAAACATGCTGGATCCGCCACTTCCGGAGCCGCTGTCGTCTCCACCACCCATGTACATCACCTGCTTCTTGATGGTGCGCTGATACGATCCGGTACCGTTCACCTGAGGGAACAGCGCGGCATAGGTGCCCTTGCGGGCATACTGCAAACGTTGGATTTCCATGTCTGCCACTTTGACGGAAGTATTCTCCGAAAGGGCAATCTTGATAGCGTCCTCCAGGCTTAAAACCAGGGTACTGTCATTTTGGGGACGCTCGTCTCCTTGAAATTGTGCCCAAGCGGCGCAGGGAATCAGCAGCGCCAGCACAATCACGATTCTTCTAACACTCATATTACTAACTTAAAAGCGTGCAAAAATACTACAAATTTCGCGCCCGCGCAAGAATGGCAGCCCGGTTAGTACGTATGGCAAAAAATTTGTACATTTGCTGCCGTTATGGATTTATTGGCTGTACATTGGAATATAGACCCCGTGATCCTGCATCTGGGGGGCTTCGAGCTCAGATGGTATTCGCTTCTTTTTGTTAGCGGATTCATCCTGGGCTGGTATATTATGAAAAGCTTCTTTGTGAGGGAAAAGATCTCCACAGACCTGCTGGACCCCATGCTGTATATGCTTCTGCTCTGCACCATCGTGGGCGCCCGCCTGGGTCACTGCATCTTCTACCAACCGGATTATTATTTTGGCAGTTGGGCCGGATTCTGGGAAATCTTCATGCCCTGGAAAGGCGGTCTGGCCAGCCACGGCGGCACCATTGCACTGCTGTTGGGTATCTGGTGGTACGCCAAGAAGTACGGCCCCAAGAACGATTTTGACTTCGTCTGGGTCCTGGACCACCTGGTAATTCCGGTGTCCTTCGCCGCCTGCTTCATCCGTCTGGGCAACCTGTTCAATTCTGAAATCTACGGCGGTCCCACCTCCCTGCCCTGGGGTTTTGTCTTCGAGCGCAACGGAGAAACGGTGCCCTGCCATCCCACCCAGCTTTACGAAGCCGGAACCTATCTCGTGCTGGGCTGCTTCCTCATGTGGCTCTACTGGAAAAAACTGGACAAAGTGTACCGCGGCACGTTTGCAGGCATCTTCCTCATCGTGTGCTTCGGTTCCCGTTTCCTCATCGAATTCATCAAGAACGACCAAGTGGACTTTGAGGCCAACATGTTCCTCAACATGGGTCAAATTCTGAGCATCCCCTTTGTCCTGCTGGGTATCGGTTTCCTGGTGTACGCCTACACCAAGAAGATTCCGGCCCGCGCCGTGCATCCCGAAGCCGGCCCCAAGGCCAAACCCGAAACCCACTACGCAAGGCCTTTATAATAAGCCAATTACAAATCAAGGGGTGCACCTCGCGGTGCACCCCTTTTTGGTTAAATCGCTGGGAATCAGCGATGAATTAGTCCTGGATGGCTGCGATACCGGGGAGGATCTTGCCCTCGATGGCCTCGAGCATGGCGCCACCGCCGGTGGATACGTAGCTCACCTTGTCGGCGTAGCCCATCTGGGTCACGGCTGCAACGGAGTCACCGCCGCCTACCAGGGTGTAGGCACCGTTCTTGGTGGCTTCGGCCAGGTCCTCAGCGATCTGCAGGGTACCCTTGGCAAAGTTGGGCAGCTCGAACACACCCACGGGACCGTTCCAGAGGATGGTCTTGGAAGCGAGGATGATCTTCTTCCAGTTCTCCAGCGTGGCGGGAGCGGCATCCATACCCTCCCAGTCGTCGGCGATGTTGTTGGTATCGAAGACCTTGCGGGGAGTATCGTTGTCAAAAGCCTGACCGGCTACGGTCTGGACAGACAGGGATACGTTCACACCCTTCTCCTTGGCGGTAGCCAGGATCTCGAGAGCGTCGGGAATGAGGTCGTCCTCGTGGAGGGAGTTACCAATCTTACCACCCTGGGCCTTGATGAAGGTATAACCCATACCGCCACCGATGATGAGGTTGTCCACCTTGCCCACCAGGTTCTTGAGAACGGCGAGCTTGGAGCTTACCTTGGAACCGCCGATGATAGCGGTGAGGGGACGCTGGGCGTTCTTGAGCACGTTGTCGATGGCCTTGATTTCACCTTCCATCAGGTAACCGAACATCTTGTCATTGGGGAAGTACTCGGCAATGAGGGCGGTGGAGGCGTGGGCACGGTGAGCCGTACCGAAAGCATCGTTGATGTAGCAGTCGGCGTAGGAGGCGAGGGTCTTCACGAATTCCTTCTGGGAAGCCTTCACAACAGCCTTGGCGGCCTTCTTCTCCTCGTCGGAAGCATCCTCGGCGAGTCCACGGGGCTTGCCTTCTTCCTCTGCATAGAAGCGGAGGTTCTCGAGCAGGAGGACCTCACCGGGCTTCAGGGCATCGGCCTGGGGCTTTGCCTTCTGGCAGTCCTCTGCAAACTGGACAGGAACGCCCAGGCATTCGCTTACGCGACCCACAATGTGCTTGAGGGAGAACTTGGGATCTACCTTCTTGGGACGGCCCAGGTGGGACATGATGATGAGGGAACCACCTTCGGCCAGCACCTTCTTAAGGGTGGGCATGGCGCGAACGATGCGGGTGTCGTCGGTGATTTCGAAGTTCTCGTTTAGCGGAACGTTGAAGTCTACGCGAACGATGGCCTTCTTGCCTTTGAAATCGTACTTGTCGATGAACTGTTGCATATCTATATCAGGTTTTAATATATTGTCAGCCCACAAAGTTAACAATTATTTCCGTATCTTTGTGCGACAGAGACAAACAACAAGAATATGGCCATCGAATTCCCTGCCGCTTATTGGAAAGATTATGAGCTCCTGGACTCCGGAAACGGAGAAAAACTGGAGCGTTTTGGCAAGTACGTGCTGCGCCGTCCGGAGCCCAAGGCTCTGTGGACGCCGTCTATGCCGGAGGCCGAATGGAAGCGCCTTCTGCACGTTACCTTCCAGCCCGGAGCGGGCTTTGGCAAGGCCGGAAAGGAAGACAGCGGCACATGGAACAAGTCCAAGAAGATGGATGACCAGTGGAGCATTGTGTACAACGGCGCTCCCGATGAAGAGACCCACGCCGCCAGCGACCTCCACCTGAACCTGCGCCTGGGCCTCACCAGCTTCAAGCACGTGGGCGTGTTCCCGGAGCAGGCCCCCAACTGGGAATTCATTTATAAAGAAACGGGCCGATTAAGCCGCATCCACCAGGCCAACGGACTGCCGGCACCCAAGGTGCTCAACTTGTTTGCATACACGGGCGCAGCCTCCCTGGCCGCCAAGTGCGCCGGGGCCGATGTGACCCACCTGGACTCTGTCCGCCAAGTGGTCACCTGGGCCCGCGAAAACATGGAACGCAGCGGCCTGGACGGCATTCGCTGGGTGGTGGAAGACGCCCTCAAATTTGCCAAGCGCGAAGCCAAGCGAGGCAATAAATACGACGGCATCATCCTGGACCCTCCGGCCTATGGCCATGGCCCGGACGGCGAGAAGTGGAAACTGGACGAACTTCTCTTCGGCCTGCTTCAGAATGTGGCCGAAATTCTCTCTCCCCGTGATGCCTTTATGGTGCTCAACCTTTACTCCAACGGCTACAGCGCAGCCCTGGGAGAAACGGTGGTCAAAGAGGCCTTCAAGGGTAATTTCAAGGAGATGAACTCCGGAGAACTGGCCTTCAACGATTCCTTTGGAAAGGTCCTTCCCCTTAGCATTTACGTAAGACTTAAACGATAACTATGAGAAAGTTGCTGCTGGTAGCCGCCCTGCTGCTTTGCGGGGCAGCGGCATTTTGCCAGGGCCTGCAATGGGGCCCTTGGGTTACGGAAACCCGTGAAAATTCCCTCAGCATCCTGTGGGTGAGCGAGAAGCCCGGCATGGCTTGGGTAGAACTGGAAGACGGTACCCGCATTTGGGAAACGTTTGCCGGCCGCCGCATCTTCGGCCGCCTGCACAAGATTCATCTGAAGAATCTGCAGCCCGGCGCCACCGTGACTTACCGCGTGGGTGGAGAAAACCTCAAGGACGATTCCAACCCCCGCAAGCCCAAGTTCGCCACAAGCTATGCCCACAAGTGGGAAAGCGTGAAAACCTTCAATGCAGGGGCTCCCACCTGCACTTTCTCCGTGTTCAACGACATCCATCTCCAGACCGGCGTATACAGCTCGCTGGCTTCTAAAGTGGACCCTTCGGCCACGGATTTCCTCTACCTCAACGGCGACATTGCCACCGCCGGCAACTACGGGCTGGACACCCTGGTGCGCTATGAACTGGCCCCGCTGGGAGAGCTCACGGCCAAGCTGCCCGTCCTGTTTGGACGCGGCAACCACGAGGGCCGGGGCAACAATGTCCAGCTGGTAGCCGATATCTTCCCCAACACCGATCCCGCTCCTTTTTATTATACCTTCCGCCAGGGCCCCGTGGCCTTTGTGGTGTTTGACGCTGGCGAAACGGGCCATGACCGTTCCATCCTTTTCAGCGGCTCGGCCGTGTATGAGGAATACCTGAACGAGCAGCTGGAATGGGCCAAGAAAGCCCTTCTGGAGCCCTCTTTCTTCTATGCTCCCGTCAAAATCTGCATGCTGCATGTGCCCATGATTGACCACGAGGACAAGACGGACTACCTGTTGCAGCGCTGGCTCAATGTGAACTTCATAGACCTCCTCAACCAGGTGGGAACGGATCTCATGATTGGGGCCGATCTCCACGAATTCATGTACTGCGAGCCCTGCACCATGAACAACTCCTTCCCCATCATGGTCAACGACGACGCCCGCCGGCTGGACGTCTTCTCCGACGGTAAAAAAATCACCCTCCACATGTTCAATGCAGAGGGCGTTCAGGAGTTTGAAAAGGAGATAATCCTTTAATTATTTCAGAGCCTTTTCGATTTGCTGGGCTATGGCCTGCCAGTGGGCGGCGGTAGCATCGGTACCCTTGACCTTGGCAGCCTTCTTCTGGATGTTCAGGAGTTCACCCATGACCAGAGCGGCACTGGGGGAAGTCTTGGCACGGGAGCTGCCCACCACCTCGATAGCGGTGGTCACAAAGCGGTTCTGCAGGTAGCGGCGGTAGCTGTCTACCTTACCGCCCTTCTCCAGTTCGGTGAACACCATATCGTGCAGGTCGGAGAGATAGTCTTCCGGCTTGTAGTTGGCGGCATCGGCCTGGGCAAACTGATCCATGCGGTCCATACGGTCCAGGCTCAGCAGGGAGCTGGCGCTGATCACGTTGTTGATGAACGGATACAGATAGGAGTCCGGTTTGTCGGTGAGGTTGAAGATGTACGGCTGCTCCACAATCCAGGCGGGACGGGTGAATACGCGCTGGTTGATGAAGCTCAGGGCGCGCTTCTGCTGGGCCTTGGGAACGGGGGCGTAGGTGGCGCCGGCCTGCTCAATGCTCAGGTTGGTCACAAAGCGGCCGCCGATGGACATGGCCACGTGACCCACGTAACGGTTGTACTGGGAAGTGAGGGCGTCGAACATGCGATCCAGGTTGGTGTACATGTTGGCCTCTTCCTTGTTCCACTCGGGCAGTTCACCGATGATGCGCTGGAGGTTCTTGATACCGTACTCGCTGGCGGCCACGGCGTCGTCACCCAGGTCTTCGCTCTGGGCGCGGGGATCCTGGTCGTAACCTTCACCACCGAACCACAGGGTGGGATCGGCATTCAGGCGCTCGATGATAACCTTGTTCCAGTAGAGGTGATCCTCCTTAGGGGTCTTGAACTCGGTGGGCTTGTAACCGTACTCGATGGCCCACTTGTCGTAGGTGTTGATACGGGGATAGATACCGTCCTTGGTGATGTTGTCCTCGGGCTGGGCTACGTAGTTGAAACGGGCGTAGTCCATGATGGAAACGGTGTGGCCGTGCTCTTCTACCCAAGCCTTGTCACGGAGCTTCTCAACGGGAGTGAAGCTGGATGAACCTTTGTTGTGGCGGAGACCCAGGGTGTGGCCTACCTCGTGGGAGGAGACAAAGCGGATGAGGTCGCCCATGAGTTCATCGGAATATTTGAAGGCGCGGGCACGGGGATCGATGGCGCCGGCCTGGATCTGGTACCAGTCGTGTACCAGGGTCATCACGTTGTGATACCAGCCAATGTGGCTCTCGATGATTTCACCGCTGCGAGGGTCGTGCACGTTGGGGCCGTAAGCGTTGGCAATGGGGGAAGCCAGGTAACGGATTACGGAGAAACGGGCGTCTTCCAGGCTCATGCCCAGCTCTTCGGCGTTCTCCGGCCATTCTTCGGCGCGGATGGCGTTCTTCCAACCGGCCTGCTCAAAGGCCTTCTGCCAGTCGTTAACACCGGCAATCAGGTAGGGGCGCCACTGCTTGGGAGTAGCAGGGTCAATATAATACACGATGGGCTTGATGGGCTCCACCAGTTCTCCCCTCTTCTGCTTCTCCACGTCCTCGGGACGGGCTTCCAGACGCCAGCGGGTGATGAAGCGCACGCGCTCTACGCCCTGCTGCTCATCGGAGAACATGCTGTAGCCGTTGGCGAAGTAACCCACGCGAGGGTCAAAGTAACGCTGCTGCATGGGGGTCTCCGGGAGGAGAATCATGGAGGTATTCAGGACCATGGTCACTGCACCGGCCTCCATACCTGCGGGCAGGGAGGTGGAGCGGGCGGGGCCGTTACCACCGGCACCGGGACCGCCCTGGGGCTGGTTGTAAGAGAAGGTCTTGGTTACCGTTACCTCGGTGTTCATGGGATAGGTGCGCATGCTCTGGATAAAGCTGGCATCACCCTTTACACCGCCCAGGTTATAGGAACGCTTGCTACGGCTGTCCATGGAGAACACCTGCAGGTCACCCTCGAACAGGCTGTTGGCCTTGATGCGGGTGGTGCCGGCGGTACCGTTCTTCTCGGGCTTGAAGGAAGCCACGATAGGATTTTCGGAGCTAACCTTTACGGCTTTGTCAATGATCTGGTCCTTGTCGGCATAGATGCTAAGCACATCCACTCTCAGAAGAAGATTGCCGTTGACGGCTTTCTCCCAGTAGAGCATGGCCTCGTTCACTTCCTCGCCGCCGTACTCGGAAGCACCAGGGGTGTTGCTTACGAAACGGGTGATGGCCAGGAATCTGCGGCCCAGGATGTTATCCGGAATCTCCAGGTACCAGTCTTTTTCGTTCTGGGCTACGGAGAACAGACCCTGTTTGAAATCCAGGTTCACGGGAGCTTCCTTCTTGGCATCCTCCTTGGGAGCATCCTTGTCGGAAGAGGGACGGGGCGGACGGCCACCGGGGCCGGGTTGGGCAAATGCGCTCAGGCAGAGTACCAGAGACGCCACCAGTAAAAGTTTTCTTTTCATTTTATATACGTTTAAAGGTTAACGTTCAGGGAATCTTCAACGTGTTCAATGTCATAACCGCTGCCGGAAGCGGCGTGCAGCAGCTGCTCCAGCTCGTCAATCATGGCTTCGCCCAGCTCCTTGTCTCCGTAGTCCTTGCAGACATCGGCCACGTACAGCAGGATGCGGCTAGCGGTTTCAAATTCATCGGCCCCCAGATGGCCCCAGCCCAGATAGAAGGCCGAAGTATCCAGCAGCTCCTCGGCAAAGCGCAAAGCCATGTCGCGGGCTTTGTCCACCGCTCCCAGATGGTAGTAATTCTCGATCATCTGGGCCACCATGTAGTCGTTGCCGGAGAAGCCCAGAGAGATGGTTTCCAGCGGGAAGTTCTCTTCCGGGAACACGGTCTGGCAGAGGTCCTGAATCTCCAGGGCCTTCTCCTGCTCACCGGCGTCGATGAGGGCGTTGGCCACCGTAAGGAACAGCTGACGATGACTCAGCACACCCAGGAAGGTGTAAAGGTTCTGGTAGTCTACAAACCAGTCCGTACGGCTCAGGGCCTCCCACTTGTAATCGTTCTTGATGCGGTTGTAGAGCTCCAGGGCGTCCACCTTGCCGGCATCGGTGGTGCCGGGCTTGTTCTTGATGGGCGTGAAGCGGTAGGAATAGCCGTCGTACAGGAGATAGTCTTTGATGCCGATATTGATGTCTCCGCCCTGGCTGAGTACGCTGATGGGGCGGTCCCAATTGTAATTGGACAGCAAATCCAGCATAAAGAGCTCCGGCTTGGAGATATAGCTCTTGTCCTTGGACATGGTGAGCATGATCTGGTCCGGAATCTCTTCGGCGAACTTCTCCGGAACAATGCCGTACTTGAGGCAGTTCTCCTTGTTCACCGGAATCACGATGTTGCGGGCGCAGATGAAATCCAGCTTGGTGCCGTCTTCCAGGGCCACCTTCATCTTGGGATCCTTGAACACGTCCATCACGTCCTTGATCATCATGGGTGAGCCGTCGTCGTAGGCGATGTACACAAACTCGTTGGTGCCGTAAAGGTACTGACTGGCCGGGACGGTGAGCGGGAGAGGCTTGCTCTCGTTGCAGGCCCACTTCATCTGGTCAATGTACCAGTCGGTGCCCAGCAGGGAGGTATTGACCACGCGCACATCGGTGCGGACGCTCTCAATCTCCTGGGCGTACCACAGCGGGAAGGTATCGTTATCTCCGTGGGTAATGAGCAGGCCGTTCTCCCCTACCGAATTAAGGTAGTTGGTGGCCATCTCCGGAGCGGTGTAGCGGTGGGAACGGTCGTGGTCGTCCCAGTTCTCGGCGGCCATGAGGGCGGGCACACAGAGGCAAAGGGCCGATGCCGCCGCGGCCACCACCTTGGGATCGGCCTTCTTGGCGTTCTCCGTAATCCACTGGTACAGGCCGGCTACACCCAGGCCTATCCAGATGGCAAACATATAGAACGAACCCGCATAGGCGTAGTCACGTTCACGCACCTGATAAGGCGGCTGGTTCAGATACAGCACAATGGCAATACCCGTCATGAAGAACATCAGGAACACCAGCCAGCTTCCGCGCTTGTCCCGGTCAAACTGGAACACCAGGCCCAGCAGACCCAGCAGCAGCGGCAGGAAGAAGTAGTGGTTCTTGCCCTTGTTGTCGCGCAGCGGAGCGGGGGCATTGGACTGGTCTCCCAGACGGATCTTGTCCAGGAAGCCTATGCCGCTTTCCCAGTTGCCGTTGAACACGTTGCCGGGAACGGGGCTGTGGATGTCGTTCTGGCGGCCCACAAAGTTCCACATGAAGTAACGCCAGTACATCCAGTTAAGCTGATAGTCAAAGAAATACGCCAGGTTGGCGCCCATGGTGGGCTTGCGGTGCTGGGCGCCGCGGATGCGGGTGCCCTTTCCCTGGGTATAGAGCTGATAGAAGTCTATGTAGCGCTGGTCTGCGTTGGACCACATACGGGGGAAGAGCATCTTGCCCTCGGGGGTGTACACGGCGTCTGCCGGAGCGGAGGCCTTGACGTACTTTCCGTTCAGCGGGGCCCAGTAGCTGCCGCTCTGAATATCGTAGGGAGCACCGAAGTACTGACCGTACAGCAGCGGCGTGGAGCCATACTGCTCACGGCTGAGGTAA
>Ga0265299_10002511_pt1 | contig 18739 bp, 27 predicted proteins | sample AusTroGonzalo_MG_4_FD_193485 | JGI IMG/M metagenome (GOLD analysis project Ga0265299, IMG submission 193485) | Bovine rumen microbial communities from tropical cattle in Woodstock, Queensland, Australia - Gonzalo_02 | ecosystem: Host-associated > Mammals > Digestive system > Stomach > Rumen ... | reverse complement strand
CAAGCATTACATTTACTTCAAGCGTTGCAAAAGACCCCGATAATTTGAGCAACGATTACAGTAAATCCGTAACACTTACAACCGCATCAACAGAAGTTGATGTTATGCCTGAAGCAAGAAGCAACGTCCTCTATTGGTATGGGTATGAGTCAAGCGATTTAGAGAATTGCTCAACGGCTAACGGATGGGGACCTTATACATTTAATGCTCCTACGCACAATACTAATTCTATTAGGCTCACAGGTGGTACAAATACATGGTGTGGTATTGGCAATAAAACATCAAAGACTATTGCAAAAGTACATGGTATATCCAAGTCAACGGCTATGGTTGGAAATATTGGATTGAGAACAGGAATAACAACACAAAAAGACCTTTCTGATTCCTCGCAGTCAGACTTTGCAAACCAAACAGTTACAAATACAATTCAACATCTTAACGCTTCATATAACGGTTCATACTGTGGAACATTCAACTGGGCAGGAGGCCGTGAAGGTGAAGTCTATGCCCTTTGGTACGAATAGGAGGATAACCAATGGAAGAACGAATTAAAGCCCTTGAAGATAGAGTAACTTCCTTAACAAAATCTCTACTTCAATTACAGAAGAACCAAACCCCTATCACGGAAAAGGCAGAGAGTGCGGATATGGGAGTAGACGACCTTTCTCTTAAACACGAGAAGAATGCCGCAAACATTGACTACATGGCGATGGAAATGGATATTGACTTGGAGGTATAAAATGCATAGCAAGAATTTTCAGAAGGTAAAGAACTACTACGACAATGGCTTGTGGAGCAAACAGAAGGTTTACAACGCTGTTGGCAAATGGATTACTCCCGAGGAATATGAAGAAATAACAGGAGAGCCTTACGAGTCATGAGAATATTTATTTGGTAGGGGAAAACGCACATGATTGAAAAGATAGTAATAAGCGTAGCGGCAACCATAGTAGTTGCCATTCTAACGTGTATAGCAAGTGCCCTAAAGAAGCAGGGCAAGAAAATTGAACTTTTGATGATTGCACAACAGCAAGGACTCAGACATGACCTTATGGATATGTACTACACAGCCCGAAGATGGAACTGTATCACAGACGATGATGCAGAGCTATTTGAAGCGATGTATAACGCTTACCATAACTTAGGTCAGAATGGTGTCATGACATCTCGATATGAAGAGATTTTAGATCTTAGAAAGGTTCCGTACTATGGCTACATCGAAAAAGAAGAAAAAGAAAAACAGAATCACGTTCAGTAAAAAGATGGTGACTGTCATTATGGCATTCGCCATTTTTGATATTCAGCTTTCTTATGTCTTAGCGTTTTTCGACAAGCAGATAGCGGAAACCCTTTCTGTAGCAATCGTAACAGAAATAATCGGAGTCGCATCCGGTTATTTTATTAAGTCTTTCCGAGAAACAAGGGAAGAAGAAAACATGAAACTTAGGCGAGATAGAGAAGGTCTAAAGGAGGAAGAAGATGAATTGGTTAATTGAAAATTGGAGCATGTTGGTTGTTAGCATCGTCGTTTTGGCGGTGTTTTTTTATGCCGTTTATACCAAGAGAGCCAACGCAAAAGAGTGGCTTAAATGGGCTGTATCACAGGCAGAAATGTGGCTTGGTTCAGGAACAGGACAGTTGAAGTTAAGGCAGGTATATGACGCATTTTGCAAGCAGTTTCCTTGGTTCGCTACCTTCGTTCCCTTCTCATTATTCTCAGTTTGGGTAGACGAAGCCCTTGAGTGGATGAAGTCACAGATTAAGACTAACGACAAGGTTAAGTTCTACATTGAAGGCCCTTCCCTTTTAGAAGAGGAGGAATAAAGATGCCGACTAACGAACAGTGCAAGAAATTCATAGACGAGATTGCGCCACTTGTTCAGAAGTATGCCAAAGAAAGAGGATACAAGATTGTATCAACAGTAATAGCGCAGGCATGTTGTGAGTCAGCTTACGGTACTTGTGCGTTATCTCCCTACCACAACTACTTCGGAATGAAGTGTGGTGGTTCATGGAAAGGCAAGTCGGTCAATCTCAAGACTAAAGAAGAATACTCCCCTGGAACACTTACAAACATTACGGCTAACTTCCGAGTCTACAACTCAATGGAAGAAGGTGTTAAGGGTTATTACGATTTTATAGCGTGGTCACACTACGCAAACCTTAAGACTGCCACTACGTACAGACAGTACGCTGAAAGATTACAGGCAGATAGTTATGCGACAAGCTCAACATACGCACAGACTCTTTGCTCGATTGTTGAGAAGTGGGGACTATCCAAATACGATCCTGCGGAATCAAAACAACCTATGGTTGAAGTTAAGACCATGAAGCCAATCTTAACAGTTGGTTGTTTGGGAGATGATGTAAGACTCATGCAGTTCTTATTGAATCTCAAAGGTTACAGTTGCGGTTCCGTAGATGGAGATTTTGGAACAAAAACAAAAGAAGCACTTGGCGATTATCAGAGAAGTCATCCCGAGTGCGGAACACCGGATTACAAATGTGGGCCTAAGACATGGGGCTCACTTTTAAGTTAGGAGGAGACTATGAACCTTATAGACCTTTTAGACATGGTTGAACAAGTAAAGAATCAGCCTACATATGACGCTGTTGAACGTGGTCAGAGATACGGAGCATTGAGAGGTATTGATGATTTCTTTGACGTGAATCTTGGCACAAAGGCAGGACCTATTGTAGGAGCACGTTACGGCGCAGGACCTGCAAACGAATTACGGTACTTCGGAGAAGCACGCTACCCCCTTGCAAACAACGACTACGGTGCTTACGTAGGTGCACTTCACGGAAACAGTGCAATTAATCGTGCAAAGCAAGGCCCCGTGATGGCGAACTCAGTTCCTTCACCACAGATGGGAAGTAATGCACCGATTAAACCCAACATGCAAAGTATTTTAAACGCACTTATTAGATAGAAAGGAGAACAAACATGGCACTAGCTTATAATGGAAAAGCCTATATGGCCAATGATGCACAGAAAGTTACACCTGCTAAATCTAACTATGTAAACAACACATATGGCAACGTAAAGAATTTTCTTGCAAGTGCAACACCTACAGCCACAAACCAGGCAACAAAGCAAGCTGTAGCAAGCGTTATGGCCGCACCTTATTCTACATCTCAGGCAAGAGCAAACGCTATTGATGCGGCTGCTTTTAGTGCAAACAGAAGTTCATCTTCTGGTGGTGGAACCAATACCGGCGGCGGTGGTGGAACGTCATATGTTGAATCATATGGTGGAGGTGGATACGGTGGAGGGGGTGGCGGCTTTGACCTGTCATCTTACCTTGCGCAGTTACAGGCTGCAGCAAACGCAGCTTTCAACAGTGCAAAGTCATCTCTTGATTCCACTCTTTCTTCTACTCTTAGTGGGCTTCTTGATTCTTATGAAGCGCAGAAGAAAGCTCTTCAAGGTAAATATGATTCTTCAAAGCAAACACTTGATGATGATAATGCTTCAGCACTTCAGCAGGCTTACATCAACAAGATGATTAATGCCCGTGACATGGACCAGTTATTGACCGCACAGGGATTAACAGGTGGTGCGTCTGAGACAAACATTGCTAAGATGCTTAACAACTACGCCAACAATAGAAACTCCCTGAACAGAACTTACAACACCAACTTAAGAGAATTGCTGACCGGTCATGAGTCACTTCTTGCTGACGCACTTAGCGCATACAACGACAAGGTTGCAAACGCACGTCAGTCTTACTCTAATTACCTTGCGCAGCTTGAGCAGAACAGAGCAAACATGATTGCTTCAGCAATGCCTTCATTCAGTAACTTACTTAGTCTCTTAGGTTAATCGGAAGGAGCCAATTATGGCTAAAAAGAAAGACATTATCAAGACAGTTGTAAATAAAGGCGCTATTGTAGCAAAGCAGACAAAGAAAGCCCCCGAACAGGGGGCTATTTCTGCGCCTAAACAGAAAAATATTCAAAGCGCACAAGGTAATACTTCCAATGCTTATGGCAAGCCCAGTAAATCAACCAACCCCAAACTCAATCATTCGACTGAGTTTTCCCGTCCCACGCAACCTGCGTTTCAATTAGAGCATGGTATTGCCAATCCTATCAAGAAGGTTCCTTCTCTTGATGACTATGATCCTATGCCTGTTGAATACGGATATAAAGAGGACAAGGCAGCCAGAGAAAGAAAGAAATCCGTTGACACTGTAAGAACTGCATCTAAAGCAGGTACGTATGGTGCTGTTGCGCCTTTTTTACCTCAGCTTCAGAAGATGCAGGAAGAACAGGCTAATCAGTTAAGGGAAGCGCAGAAAAGCGGTAATACACGCCTTAAATACAATGGTCGTTCTGATGAAAAATACACCACAGAATCTGTTATGGATGGTGCACAGAAACACGCAAAAGTAACAAGAACAGGTGGTATTGATATTAATAATCTTCAGGACTATTCTGATGAAGATATATTCAGAGCCCTGGGCGATTATCAGCTTGACGGTAGTTTCATTAACAACGCACTTTCTAACGGAAGATATGTTGATGAAAACGGCAGAGTGATAAACAAGACTCCCGAGGACTACAACATCTACAATGCTATTTATAATGAGTGGAAAAGAAGACAGGGAAACGAAGATGAGAATAAGGAACTGTATGACAGACTTACAGCCTTCTCAGAGAGTAACCCAAGGTTAGCACACGCCTTGTCTTTTGGTCCTTCGCTTTTGCGCGGCACCGATGCCATTCAGCAGAGAATCAACCGTGAACTTGGCAGACCTATTAATGATGACGGAAACGGTGGAGACATGTTGAGCATGTCACAGATTACTGACGCATTGCGTTCGGGTTCGCCCAAGGATTCAAACGAGATTACCAGGTTTATTCAGGGCGTTGTTGAAAGCATTGGGGATTCTGCTATCAATAGATTGTTAGGTCCTGCCGGCATGGTGAATATGGGCCTTGGTGCTTCTGCAGCATCAACACAGGATGCACTTGACCGTGGTATAGATCCTAACAGAGCACTTGCAATGGGAACACTTTCCGGTGCAACAGAAGCTGCAACAGAGATGTTTGAGTTGGAAGCATTGACCAACGCATTTAAGGGTGGCAATGTTAGAACCGTTAAAGACCTTTTAACCAACATGGGTAAACAGGCTGTTAATGAAGGTGCTTCCGAGGGCGTATCAGAGATATTGGGAAGCCTTACAGACTCTGCTATTGCAGGTGAATTAAGTAAATACAACCTTGCAGTTCAGGCATACATGGCACAGGGTATGTCAAGAGAACAGGCTGAGAGTCAGGCCACAATGGATATTGCCAACGATGTGGGCCTTTCAACTTTGGGCGGTGCTCTTTCCGGTCTTGGATTTGGTGGTCTTGGAAGTGGCGTAGACTACGCATACAACAGAATCAATGATGCAAGACAGGTTAATGCCCTTAAGGAAGCGGCTAAATATCAGGATGCCTTTGATGCTATGAACAGCATTAATAATGAAGTTCCTGCTTTACAAAGAATCGCCGAAGAGCAAAAGGCAAACCAGATTGAATCATTGTCTGATTATCAGAACGCTATAGATGAAGCAAGGGCTGCTCAGAACTCAGACCTTAATGCTTTAATGGAACAGTACAGAAGGCTTAATCAAACACCTGTTAGCGAGGTTGCAAATAATGCGCCTGAACAGACAGAGCAGTTAATGCCCGAGGTTCGTTCAGAAGAGCCTACTGTTGAAAACAATGCTAAAGCCATCGCAGAAGAGATTAAGGAGCCTACTTTAACCGAAACTCTTCCCAAAGAAACTGCACCAAAAACCGTGGAAGAGACTCCTCAAGAGTTTGGCAAATTCCCTTCCGAATTATTAGAGGAAGCAAACCAAAAGCCTGAATCTCCTAAAGAAACCTACACATCCCGTACAATCACCAACACTGCCGTAAATTCATTCCTTCAGAGGACAAATGAAGGTATTGAACTCCTCAGAGACTTTAAGGATACAGATAAAGCATTGGGAAGAGTTGATAAGGTTTCTAATGCTGAATCCCTTAAGAGAGCTGCAGAACGTTTGGGCCCTGATGGTGAGAATATCAATGCAGAAAGAGAAAGGCTTCTTAACCTTCACGACAAAGAGTTTAGCGGAACGGATCTTGACGAGTCTATGATGATTATAGAAAGCGACCTTCAGAATGGTAACATAGAAGGTGGCGCAAGACTCCTTAGATTAATAACCGAGAAATCTCACCTTGCCGGTCAGTCTTTACAGGCATTGGCTAAATACTCAAGAACTGCATCCGGAACTTTGGCTAAAGGTCAGAGGATGGTAGATAATGTTGTTCGTAGTTTTGAGAAGACCCACCAGGGACAGGTCAAAGCTGATACAAGAACAGCCGAAGCCTTGACCAAACTAGAGAAGAATCAGAAACTTGCCAGTGCTCTTAGGGGCATGGGTGATGACACTGCTCAGGTTCCCAAGTTAGAGAAAACCCACGAACAGCTTATTGATGAAATCAAGAATACTCTTGCTGATGAATATGCAGTATCAAGTAATAAATTTAATGATGCTGACTATGAATTTATAGCAAGGATGATTGAAGGTGGATATTCCACCAAAGAATTAAGACAGGCTCTTACCACTAAGATGGCTACAGGAACCTGGGGCATTACTGATGAAGATGTTCAGTTTGTCCTTGATAAGTTTAACAAGGCTGAAGAAGCAGGACTTGATTCCCGTGAAGCATCTAACCATCTTACCGAAGCCTATGCAAGACTTGCAGAGAAACTTGGAGAGGAAGGAACCTTCTTAGACAAGTGGAACTCTTGGCGTTACCTTGCTATGTTAGGTAATACAAGAACCCACATCCGAAACATTATAGGTAACACCCTTTTTGGAACAGTTACAAACTTAAAGGATGCTCTTGCAGCAGTAGGCGAAGCCGGTGTTAATAAGTTAAGCAAGAATGGAATTGAAAGAACTAAGTCAATTCTTAATCTTGCAAGTCAGGCAGACCAGGATTTAATTAAGGGTGCAGACCAGTATTTTGAACATTATGCTTATGCACCTGCAACCGAAGGTGGAAACAAGTACAACGACATTCAGAACGAGATCCAAAGGCAGAAACAGATTTGGGAAAAGAATGGCCTTGAAAAGTACATCGGGATGCTTGACGAACTTAATAGCAAACTTCTTACCGGAGAAGATAATTTTGCTATCAAGCGTAAGTACAAGACAGCACTTGCAAGCTACTTAAAGGCCAACAAGAAAACTGCTGACATCTTTAATATGAACTCACAGGAAGACATTGACTTCTTGCAGAAAGCGTCTGAGTACGCTATAAAGCAAGCACAGATAGCCACCTTCCACGAAGACAATGCCTTTGCTGATTGGTTGAATGCAGTTGAACGTCAGGCAAAAAACAATCCCTTACTTCGTGTCGGAGTGGAAACCATTGGAGAAGGTCTTATTCCTTTTAAGAAAACTCCTGCCAATATCCTTAAACAGGGAATGAGATATTCACCTGTTGGAACAGTAGGAATTGTTTACAAAGGTATTCAGAATCTGGTTGATGCCAAGAACGGAAACGAGTTTAGACATTCTGCTTCCGAGTTTATTAATGACATTTCTGAAGTGTTGACCGGTTCCATGATTATGGGACTCGGTATGCTTTTGACATCCAAGGGCATTCTCAAACCCAGTAGCGATGATGAAGACAAGGACCAGGTACTAGGAGAGCAGACCTACTCGCTTAATTTTGGACCTCACAGTTACACTATTGACTGGACAGCTCCTGCCGGTATTCCCTTGTTCATAGGTGCTGAGTTGTATAAATCAATGCAGGATGATGGAGAGATAGACCCTGTTTTGGCTATATCAAGAGCAGGTGGCCCTGTAATCGAAATGTCTATGCTGCAGGGTATCAGAGACACCATCAACAATATGATTGAGCCTTTCAAATACGGCAACGCAAAAGAAGGTGCTCTTGCAGACGCTCTTGGTTCGGCAGCATTAACTCCTGTATTAAATTATGTAGGTCAGGGACTCCCCACTGCATTAGGACAGGTTGCACGTTCTGTTGATGAAACAAGAAGATCCAGTTACACTCCTGAGACAGGATTTGAAAAGACGTGGAATAAGTGGTTACTGAAACAGCAGAATAAGATTCCTTTTCTCTCAGAGAACAGTGAACCTTACATCAATTCCTTTGGTGAGACAGAAGAAAACCCTGGTGGTAATATAATAGGAAGACTTGCATACAACATGCTTTCCCCTGGTTACTATTCAAGGAAGAAAGAAGGCCCTTTAATCTCAGAGCTTGAAAGGCTTTCAGAGGTTCCCGAAGTTCAGCAGGAAGGGACAAATGTATTCCCCGATGCATATGCAAGTTCAAGACCTTTAGGTAGTGGAACGGAAAAGATTGACCGTCAGGAATATACCCGTTACTCAAAATCCAAAGGCCAAAACGTAACCCAGATGCTTTCTGAATTAATTAACTCACCTGTCTACAAAAACGCAAGTGATCTTGAGAAAGCACAGATGGTTACCAAGGTTAAATCCTTTGCTGATGCTCTTGCTAAAGACGAGAACTTTGTTGACTACGACATCTCAGGAAACTCTACCTATAAAAAGCAGTATGAGATATACAAAGACGGTGGCGGTCTTCCTAGTCTGCTTGATTATTATAAGGAAAAGTCAGACTTTGATAACGCAGGTGTCTCACACAACAAGTATACCGATGCTGCTTATGAAAAAGGCGAAGAAGAGTTTAATCGTGCTACCGAGGTAGTAAACGAACTAAAGGAGTATGGTTACGACACCGGAAACAAGAAAGCTGTAGAAGCTGCCGAGAATGGAACGCTTGATGAATACGCAGAGAAAGATGCATTAATGAAGTCTTACGGACTTGATAACATGAGTACATTCGACATCATTCCTAGCCTTGATGATTATAAATCATATGCTAATGTTGTTAAGAACTCAGGCTTGTCAGACAATAAGACTAATGCAAACCTCTTTAAACAGAAGGATGGCACGTTTGAAATAGCAAGCAAAGCTGTTGCCCCTGGCGATAAAGATGGTGTTGCGAACAGAGCAGATGTAATTTCATACCTAAAGAAACAAGGCTACTCTATCGAAGAAGCAAACAAGATTGTAAAGCAGTTTGGTTGGAAGAAAGACATATCTAAGAAAGAGTGGTAGTTGACCCTTTTTTGACCCCTTAATGGTCCTTTATTGGACTGTTGAGGGGTCTTTTTTCGTGCCACAATTTAAGTAGAAAGGCGGTGAATATATGACAAATTTTCCTTATTTTCAAGATAGGATTTGGGTCCGTGGAGAAGAAGGTGCCAACTCATATTTAGTAGCACCAGGTGCATCCATTGTATTGTGGGACTCAGAATCACCAACAATCTACATTAAATCAGCAGACGCACGAGGAATCCCGACAATGGAGATTCTTGATTATACAAAACGTGCGCCGGCTAAAACGGAAGTAGAATTACTCCGAGAAGAACTTGACGAGCTGAAAAATCTATTAAAGGGGGTAGCTAAGAATGAATCCGATGCAGATAATGCAGATGCTAACAAACCTAAAAAGTAATCCCTTATCCTTTTTGGCATCAAAGGGATTAAACGTACCGCAGGGAATAAATGACCCTGAACAGATGGTTAGACACCTAATCAACTCAGGGCAGATAAATCAAAACGCTATAAATCAAGCTATGAAAATGGCTGACCAAATGGGCATAAAGATATAATAAATATCGATTTTCAAATTTTAAAGCCCAAATTTGAGATTTTTTCGCAAAAACCTTAATTAAATTATCAAAAATGCGCATTTTGATATACGGGCATAAGCCCCTAACTCAAACAGTTGAAAGGAGTTGATTATTATGGCATTAACAGATGGCACAATCGTAACCGATGGCATGGGATCAGGTTGGTGGATAATTCTCTTATTCATTATTCTTTTTGCCGGCGGCGGTTTCGGTGGAAACGCACCCTTTGTAGGTGGAGAAATTCAGAACGGTTTTAATCAGGCAGCATTGACAAGTGGTCTTGGCGACATTCAGGGAGCAATCACAGCAGGCTTTGCAGGTGCAGAAGCAGCTAACAACGCACGTCAGATTGCAGACCTTCAGCAGATGTTCAGCATCCAGTCCGCACTTCAGAATTGTTGTTGCGAAAACAGAAGCAATATAGCTGACCTTAAGTACACAGTAGCAACAGAAAACTGTGCTGACAGAGCTGCAGTATCCGAAGGAATCAGAGAAGTTATTAGCGCAAGCAACGCTAACACTCAGAGAATCCTTGACCTTATGTGTCAGAATACTATCGATGCTAAGAACGACAGGATTGCTGATCTTGAAAGACAGCTTTCACTTGCATCCTTCAATGCATCACAGACTGCACAGACTGCACAGATTCTTGCTAACAGTGCTGCAGCCGTTACATCCATTGAACAGTATCTTCAGCCCACACCCATCCCTGCCTATATCGTAACCAAGTAGGGGGTGAGTAAATGGAATTACAGAAACTGTATAACAATGTAGAGAGCGAATTGAACAACATCGCTTTAAAGGGAATCAACATGGAGAACCTTGACGTAGCGTGGAAGCTAACTGACATCTACAAGAACTGCATCAAGATAAAGGCCATGTCAGAGCCTGAAGTGTATATGAGTCAAAGTGAATATGTAAAGCAACTTGAAGGCATCATGCAGAACGCTTCACCCGAAGATTGGGAAGCAGTGAGAAAATATCTGAATTAATTGGTTGCATTTTGGTTGCACATGAAAATCGGGGAAGCCTGTATTTACAGGGCTTTCGGCGATTTTGTTACTTGACTTTTAATCAAGTTGTCCCGGGTTCGAACCCCGGCACGCTCACGCATAGAGGTTGCCCCGAAGCCCTTGATTTTACTGAGGTTTCGGGGCTTTTTCCAACCCTTTTATTTGCATCATACTTGCATCATACCCCTAAAGTAAACGATAGTATTCGAAAGTATTGGTTGCATTTTGGTTGCACTTTTCTGACAGAAGTGTCATTAAAAGGCAGAGTTTAAAATTTCTTCAACTTTTTCTTTGGATTCAATGGAATGGTTGTAGACATCAACCACCATCTGCTTAGAATCGCCCAGGAGTTCTGCTATTCTGTTAATGGAAATCGTGGGTATTTGACCGCACAATGTAGCGCAGTAGTTGTGCCTGAAAATATGAGGAGTTAAACCTATAATCGGTTCAGTTGATACCGCATTCATCTTTTGTATAATGGTTTTCCACATTTTATCTAAGGATGACTTGGTTATAATCTTCCCATTGGACATATGGAAGACATACCCTTCACTAACATACTCATAGAGGGCTGAAATCGCTTCATTTGGAATGGGAACGATGCGATGCTTGCCATTCTTCGTATCCTTTATATAAGGGTCATTTACGTCAAAATACACGGCCTTATTAACGGTCAATAATTTCTTCTCAAAGTCTATGTCTTTTTCGGTTAAAGCACAGGCTTCTCCTCTCCTCAACCCACAGTAATATAGAATGTAAACAAAAGCCCTTTCCCTGTCTGAGAAATTGGCATTCTTAATAGCTTCTTTCTCATGAGGATAAAGAGCACGTTTCTCCGGCGATTTGTACTTCACCTTCACATCAGTGAAGATGTCATCAAAAGTAGTCTGAGACATTAGTTTATCCCTGACTGCGGACTTGCAGATTTGCTTTAAGGTTAAAACAATCTGCTGACGGGTCCTGGGGCCTTTTGATGTATTTGCAACATCCACCAAAATGTTTCTCCTCACTAACGATATGGGAATATCCACGGTAAGATGCTTGTCGATTATATTCTTATACATGTTAATCGTATTGGGTGAAGCATCAGCCTTATAAACCTTTAACCATTGAAGGGCATAATCGTGGAACATCACATCGTTGTGAGAGACATACTTCCTTTGGTCAATGGATTCCAGGAAGAGTTTTACTTTTGCTTCAAGATCCTTTGACGATTTAGAAGACCTTATGTATTTGTAATGCTTCTTCCCACCGGAATAGGTTCCGTCCCAGACTTTAGTGGTGAAGTATCCGTTTTCTTGTTTGCGATATTTAATCATTTTGCACCTCTAAGATTTTAGCTGCAGCCACATATCCCACAAGTTCATCAATATAGTCTTCATCACATCTGTATTTATCATCTCTAAGGGAGTAAACCTTCCCCTGTTTTATCCTGACTAACCATAAAGAACCACTGGAAGCTACCACACATACTTCAGAAGGACGTGGGTGACGGTCATTCGCTATTAATAAGACGTGATATGGCGAATACAATGGCATGTAATGCTCACAGGGTATCTTTATCCCCATGAAGATTTTAGCCCTTTTATCAAGGGGAATATCGCTTATATCGATAAGGTCAAAGTCGTTGGAAGGTTTTAAACTTCCATTCTCACATATAGGTCTAATCATAGACACTGCTTTTCCCTTTGGTTTAATCCGGTTACGATGTCGCTCTGTTGCTCTTATGGACCACCTGAAGAAGTAACTGAAGTGTTCAGGTAATCGTCTCAGGATCTGAAGTGATTCCTTTGTTTCTTTCGGTAGAGTATCAGCCCCCACCAGTTCATCTATAGAAACCCCAAACTCTTTTGCCAATCTAATAATCGGGGTAATCTTCACAGTCGCAGTGTTACCATATATAAAATCACGGAATGTAGACAAAGGTATTTCAGCTATCTCTGCCAATTCATCCATTGTATATCCACATTCATCCATGAACTTTCTTACATTATCTCTTAAGGATGAAAGATAATCTTCTCTTTGAGTTCCACGGGATTCTGTCAAAACAACCTCATGTTTCTTCTTAGAATTATGTTTTTTCATATTCACTTCCTTTTCTATGTGGGATAAATTAATGATGTCAATAAGTTATGGCGTGGGTTCCTAGTGCGACAGGGGCTTGCGCCGTAACGAAAGGAGTAATCATGGACTACAAAGCTGAGATATTAGAACTGGTACAGTTAATTGAAAACAAAAAATTACTAAGGTTTATCTACTATATGATTGATGATTTAATTGGAAGATATTCCATCATTGAAACCGGCAAGAAGACGGGCGTAAGCGAGTAATCTCTTTCTGTCTTCTTCGCCACACTTCATAAAAGCATCAACCATTTCGGCGGTTCCTTCTACATAATAATCCACTTCGGGCTTATCATCTTCCCACCCCATTAAATCTCCTGGGGAAACTCCAAATACTTTTGCAAATTCCAATATCTTAGACCTTGGGATGTCCACCATTCCCGATTCTATCTTAGCAATAGAACTTCTATCCTTATATCCCATTCGCTGTGCTAATTCGTCCTGTGACCACTTATTTACTTTTCTTAAACATCGTATGTTTTCATATAGTTTAATCATACTCAAGACCCTCCTTATATACCCATTTTACCACATGTGGAAAATATTTCAACAAATTTCGAAAAACGTGTTGACAATTATTCACGGTGGTGCTATATTCAAAATGTGAATTACATTCACGGACAAATTTTAGAAAGGAGATAGTAATGCCTAACATCGAATTACTTAAAGAGAAGATTAAGGATTCTGGTATGACAGTTACTTCTATTGCCGATAAAAGCGGAATATTGCGCCAAACCTTATACGGAAGGATGCGAGGTGTTGGTGAGTTTACGGCATCTGAAATCATCGGATTATCTAAAGTTCTCCACCTGTCAAAACCCGAAAGAGATGATATTTTTTTGTCCTAAAACGTGAACCATATTCACGTTTCGGTATAGTCTACTCTTAACGAAAATTTTGAGGAAGAAGAAATGAACTACCCCAAAGCAGTAATGAAGCAATCGGAACTTATCAAAATCGGTTTTCCCAAAGAGTTCTTAGACAGAGCTTATAGAAATGGTGGTATCGCTTTCAGGATTAACCCTGCAGCACCTAATTCACCTTTGATATATGACACACAGGCTCTTGAGGAATACCGATTAGCACAGATGAAAATTGATAATCAAATTTATTTAAGGAGTTAGGGATATGGCAATCGTAAAAGAAATCAAAAACATTCGTGAACCGTTCACCAAAGGTGTAGCAGAGTTCTACATCAATCTCGGTAAAAATTCAGCAGACAATGAAATTTCAACAATGCTTAAGTCAGTAAAGACAGACCTTCTCTTTGACGAACTTGCAAGACGCTATTCATCCATGAGCGACATTCTTTCCGCTATTTATGGAGAGAGTGGAGATTTTGGAAAGGATGTGGATGTTGTTTACGGACTTCAGAATCACTTTAAGACATTAGAGCAGTTAGTTGCGCAGGTAAGAAAGGCGGCAAGAGTATGAGTATTTATCAGAAACTAAGCAACATTCAGAAAGACTTATTCGTTCCCAAAGGACAGAAGAATACCTTTGGTAATTATAACTACCGTTCTTGTGAGGACATTCTTAAGGCCGTAAAGCCTTTATGCGAAGCACAGAAGTGTGTTCTTTTACTTGATTCAATCACAGTACCCACAGGTGAGTTTAACTATGCGGTAGTAACAGCCAAGTTAATTGACCTTGAAGATGAAAAGGAAATAACATCTACAGCTTCAGCAAGGGAAGACAAGGAAAAGAAGGGCATGGACTCTTCACAGATTTCAGGATCATGTCTTTCCTACGCAAGGAAGTATGCGCTTGCCGGACTCTTCTGTATCGACAATGAGAAGGATTCTGACGCTACCAACATGGGCGGTAAAGAAGTAACCGACATGGGCATACCGATGCCGACAGAAGTAACAGAGGTAGAGATTAAGAAAATTAGGGCAGAAATGGCAAGAACAGGAATAACTGAAAAGACCATTCTTACATCTATGGGTTATTCAGACCTTGCTACTATTACTCCTGCTCAATATGTGGCGATAATGACCAGATTTAAGGACACTCCGGACGCTAAGAAGGAATAACACATGGAATGTAAAGGAACTATTACCCAGGTATTAGGCAAGGACGGACAGAACTTGAATGTTCTTCTCTCTCTAACTGACACAAACCCCGAAAGTTTAAACGACCTATTTAATCAAGAACTGTCCGTCCGCTTAACTAAATATCACCCTAAGAGAAGCCTTGACGCAAACAGCTATTGTTGGGTCATTCTCAGCAAACTTGCAGAGAAACTTAACACATCCAAAGAGGAATTGTACGAGTTCAAATTACGACAGTACGGAGTGCCTTATGAGGATGAAAATGGCAGACATGTAGTCGTTGCCATAAGAAGCGACATCCCCCAAAAGGAACTGCCAGGGCATTGGTTGTGGCTGAAAGATACAAACGGTGCTTCGAACTACATGAAGATTAAAGGCACATCTGAATACGACTCAGCAGAGATGGCCCACTTCATAGACATGATTGTTCAGGATGCAAAGGACATGGGTATAGAAACTCTTACACCAAAGCAGCTTGAGGAGATGAAGAACGAATGGAATCAGTATTGCAACAGAAAAAAGAGTGCTACGTCTGCGGAACCACAATCGGATTAGAGTCACATCATTGCCTACACGGAACAGCCAACAGAAAGAAAGCTGAGAAGTATGGATTGAAAGTCTGGTTGTGTCATGAACACCACACAGGTAACACCGGAGTTCACTTCAATAAGGACTTAGATGACAGCCTAAAGATGATGGCACAGATACATTTCGAACAGCACATCGGATCTCGGGAAGAATGGATGCGAGAGTTCGGAAAGAACTACTTAGATGATTAGCCTTTGGGCTTTTCATAGAAACTTATAAACCAAAGTCTAACTGACTCGGTTCATGCTTAAGACCCCCAATACACCACCCCATATCACGTTACACATTTTAGGAAAGGATAACCTTATCCATGCATTATTAAAAGCCTGAGCCGAGTCAAGGGGGTGAGAAAAATGACAATAGAATCATCATCACCTGACGTTACTGTCAAGTGTGAAATAAACATGAAATTACCTTCGTTGAACGAATACATTAACGCATGTCGTTCTAACCGTTTTCAGGGTGGAAAGATGAAGAAAGATCTTGAAAATGACATCAGTGTCTTCATCGCAAAGTTACCAAGATTTGAGAAGCCTGTGAGGATTCACTTCCACTGGGTAGAAGGAAATAAAAGACGTGATTTGGATAACGTAGCATTCGCCAAAAAGTTCATCCTTGATGCCTTAGTGAAGAACGGAAAACTGAAAGATGACAATCGGAAATGCGTCACAGCCTTCACCGACACCTTTGAATACTCCAACGAAACGAAAGTCATTCTTGAGATTACGGAAGGAGAGCCTAATGGATAAAGAAAACTACACCATAGATATTATCGACCTGATTCCTGAAGGACAGGCCAATGCCATAAGCCGTAAGAGTCTTACCGAGAAATGCGTTGCCTACGGATTGATAGATGGTAAATCACAGAACCCTGACAGATGTATGAGGAAGCTGCTTGAAAAGGCAAGAGAGAACAACGTAGTCATTAACCTTTCAGATGGTGGTGGATACTTCAAGCCTGGTAAAGAAGACTACGAGTGCTTAAACATCTACATCCAACAGGAGTTCAAGAGAGTAATGGCAATCTACAAGCCTTTGAAATACGCAGAGAAATACAGAGAAGACATGAAGGTGGGACGGATATAAATGGCAGATGTGAAATGGATAAAGATGTCAACAGAGTTGTTTGACAACAGAAAGATAAAGCAGATTGAGTCGTTACCTGATGGAGATGCAATCGTTGTTATTTGGCTAAAGTTACTTTGCCTTGCCGGAAACATTAATGACGCAGGATACATCTACTTCACAACAGAAATTCCTTTTACGGATCAGATGCTTGCCACTCAGTTCAACAGACCTTTATCAACAATAGAGTTAGCCCTTAAGACATTTGAAAAGTTTGGGATGGTGGAAATCATTGATGATATGCTTCACATCTCTAATTGGGAAAAATACCAAAATATTGAGGGTTTAGACCGCATAAGGGAACAAACAAGAGTAAGGGTGGCAAGACACAGAGAGCTTAAGAAGTTGGAATGTAACGTTACATGTAACGCTACAGTAACGCAAGGTAACGCCACAGATAAAGAAGAAGATATAGAAAAAGAAAAGAAAGAGAAAAGAGAAGATATATCTCCCCCTTTATCCCCCTCACGGGGGAAGGAAACCCTACTCGATATGTTTGACAGACTTTCCGAGGACAGACAACTAAGTGAACCCTTGAAAGACAAACTCCGTGAATGGATGCAGTACAAGAAGGAGAAGAAGGAAACCTACAAGGAAACCGGATTAAAGTCTTTCCTGACTCAGATGGAAAAGCATGAACAGAAATATGGTTCATCTGCCTTGATTGATTGCATCGATTTATGCATGGCAAGAAACTACAAGGGCATTATCACAGACTTGATAACCGAAAGGAAGAAGCCTACGAACATAGACGATGAATGGAAAGGAATCAAATGATAACGATTGGCAACTTTTTTAGCGGATCGGGAACATGGGAATTGGCTGCAAAGATGTGCGGAGCCAAGGTCTTATGGGAATCGGAGATAGAAAAGTTTCCGGTAGAACTTGAAGCTAAGAGATTTCCCGAAGCAAAGCAATTAGGTGACATTACAAAAGTAAGTGGATACGAAATAGAGCCCGTGGATATAATGACAAATTCATCACCATGCCAAGACCTTTCAGTAGCAGGAAGAAGAGAAGGCATGACGAAGGGAAGTGAAACACGGTCAAGCTTATTTCACGAGGTTATACGAATCACAAAGGAGATGCGAGATGCAGACTTTACCCGACAACTATCAAGTGGAAAATCAGATGACGATATTCGACTTCATCCCCGATTCTGGTTTTGGGAAAACGTACCAGGAGCCTTGTCCTCAAACAACGGAGAAGACTTCAGAAGCGTCCTTGAAGAAATTGCGAAAATCAAAGAGCCTGAAGTTTCTATACCTAAACCTGTCAAGTGGAGTAATGCAGGGTATGTGGACGGAAACGGATGGAGCATTGCTTGGTGTATCAGAAACGCAGCTAGTGAAGGAGTGCCACAGAGAAGAAGAAGAGTCTTTCTTGTGGCGGATCTTAGAGGAAAATGCGCCGGAGAAATACTATTTGAGCGAAAAGGCATGTCTTGGAATTTTGAGACGGTGCGCCAAACGTGGGAAAGAACTTCCCTCAGTCTTAATGAACGCATTGAAATCGCAGGCCAATATATCCGAGGAGAAATTACAGAGCCTTTTAGCGGAGAGTTAGAAAAAAACCTATAACCCCCTGTACTATGACCACCATCCCCAAGACAGCCGAGTCACAGAGTGCAGACAATACGCTAACAGCGTCACTGCACGATACGGTACAGGGGGGGGCAATACACCACTTATCGTGTATAGGGTTTCGCAAGAAAGCACATCCTAGGCACAAAGGAGAACCGCAAGAATGGGAAATGACAACACAGGCAGACTGCCTGAATGTATTCGACAACACAGAAACGAGAACACCGATTGTGATTGTTTCGGATTAGACAGGTATTCCTGGAACCAAGGACAAAATGCAAAATATGACTTCCAAGTCTTTGAAAATCAGGAACCTGCCTTAGTTGCTAGGGGGGGGCAGCGGTTGCATATGCTATCAGGAGAAAGTAGGAGCTTTATGTTCAACAGACCACAAATGGATTCAACAACAACAGGTGATGCAAGGGAAGTTAATCGTTTGCCGGCGTACACTTTAAAGATTAGGGGGGGGTGTTCCGTGGATAGTAACGGACGTTCAGCAGGCAAA
>Ga0265299_10002509_pt1 | contig 18749 bp, 33 predicted proteins | sample AusTroGonzalo_MG_4_FD_193485 | JGI IMG/M metagenome (GOLD analysis project Ga0265299, IMG submission 193485) | Bovine rumen microbial communities from tropical cattle in Woodstock, Queensland, Australia - Gonzalo_02 | ecosystem: Host-associated > Mammals > Digestive system > Stomach > Rumen ... | reverse complement strand
TTGTATTCAGACGTATGAATATGTTGAAGTTGACCTCAAAGATGAAGAAGAAATAGAAATCGCAAACGCTGCACTTGCAGATGATGAAGAATCTATTGAAATTCTTGAACATTGGGGCTTCGATTATATGATGGACCCGTGGGAAGATGAACTTATATCAATCGGCATTTATGATGAAGATAAGAACATAGACCACGTTATTTCACTTGGTTAAGAAAGGAAAATTTTTATGTCACTTGAATATCCTGTTATCTTAAACGCAATTATGACTTATCCTGACTTCATTATTCTTGAACTTGAGTCTGGTGATGAAGTTATGTATTTTGAAGTAAGTAATGAGGGAATGGGTGCGAATGTGTATCCTCTCGAACTCGTTGCTCATATGTATTATGATGAATATGAGGATAAGTCAGAAGAAGAACTCATTGATGCAGTAGAAGACTACGACATTGGTGGTGAAACTGACGATAGTCAGATGTATATGTATTTTCGCTATATCTAAATCTTGACTTTTGTTGGGATTTATGGTATAATATATATGTAAGAAAAAAGGAAACGGTTTTTTCTTACGGTAATTTAATTATATAATGAATTCAAATTTTGGTTATTGGTTGGTTATTAACCTTTACCATTTTGAACAATCCCTGTTGTTCAATGATGCCTGCGTGGGCGTTAGGAGAAGGCGTTTCCCTTCATATCCTCTGAAATACACGCTGCTTTTGATAAAGTATCTTGCCATTCCCAAGTGTGGCTTAAGAGGGGAAGTCAGTCGGCTAGCCCTCCCCTACTTGGTCGCCCGCAAGGAGCGGAGAATAATGCCTTGCTGAGTTTGCAAGTTGTAGAGGAAACTTATGCCGTTAGTACACGTAAAGGACTTGGCTCGGAGGGTTGAATAGGAAGCCCTTCCTCCGCCTGAGAGGTCTAAGAAAGGCTCTCATCCTAAGAGATACAAATAGGCGGCCCTTGTGCGGGTACGAGAGAATGGCACAGGTGACGATACCGAGTTCGTGATTTGTGGGGACTACAAAACCCTCCGATGCCTATATCGAAAAAGTAGGCTACCAAAGAGCGGTAGAGGAATTAGCTCTTGACTTGGAAGTGGAAAAGGAACTTCTGTGGGATAGTGTCCTAGGCACTCGTCGAACTGACCGCGACACCCACACAGTTACCATTTTACTGTATAAAATGGCGTATTTAGAGGTTTCGACGAGAAGAGAAATCTTTCGCTACGCAAGCGTAAGGAGCGGTGACTTCGAGGGGTGGAATAGAGAACCCCTCTTCATTATATAGGGGTATGATGGAATCAAGAAGACATACAGGTCTTAAAAACCTGTGAGAGAAATCTCGTGAGGGTGCAAGTCCCTTTACCCCTACCAAATGAGAGATAAGAGTAAGTCTTGATGCAGGGGAGGTACCCTCCTACCATAAGCAATTATCTCTGTTCCCTCCACCCGATACTTTGTGCGGTCGCCCTGCACTATAAGTGGACAATAGTTAAGTTCGCAACTGTTCTATAAAGTCGGGGAACTCCAGAGAGACTCTCTGCAAGGAAGGTTGGGCTTCTAATAAGAGTGGTACATTTGTATCACTCTTATTTTCTTGACAAAAATAAGATTTTATGGTATAATATATTTAGAAAATAAAAAGGAAGTGGATATAAATGGAAAAATATTTAGGTCCGCAAGAAGATAGATTTTGTGGTATAGACAAAGAGGGGAATAAAGTTTATTCCTGTAAAGAGTGTATTTATGATGGATTTGAAAATAAAGAAAAATGTCATAAAAGACAATATGAACATTGGAGGGAGACAATAAAATGAAAATAGATTTATACGATTTTTGTCCTGATAATTGTCCTAAAGCAAGAATACGCTATAATATGAACATACAAGGTCTTTTTTGTGAAAATTATAAATTATGTGAATTTATAATTGAATTAAAAACAAAGAAGAAAGGTCGTTGGATAGCTCAGAAAGAACCTCATCCAATTTTACTATGTAGTGAATGTGGTGCTGTGTGTGATTTTCCATATGATTTTTGCCCAGGCTGCGGTGCGCAGATGAAATAGGAAGGAGACTAATTATGGATAATGATGTTTATGTTTATTGCACTAAATGTGCATATTGTAATTTTGAAGAATTAAATAAAACGGGAAATACCGAGTGTGCATATAAGGATAAGTGTAATAATTGGGATCCTGAAGATAGTAAACCCTATTCAGAAAGACCTTATTATAAAGAGATAAAACCTCTTCCTTGGTTATATATGGATTTGGAAGAATTGATTGATTATGATTGGGGTGAAGATGATGAGACTAATTGATGCCAACGAACTCATAAACGACATAGCAAATCATCACTATTTATTGAAGGATAGTATCGGTTCAAAAGATTATGGTATGTTTACCGACGGCCTTATTCAATTAATAAATGAACAACCAGATTATGTTCTTGAAAAGCGAGAAAAACAAGAATATAAACACCACGATTCACATGATGCGTATTGGCGCAACTTAGGAGTAAAAGATAATGAATCACAAAGCAATAAGAGTTGATAATCTTATGTATAACGGTTGTGAAGCACATTGGAAATGCACTGTTTGTGGTTTGTGTGTTCCCTTTCACTGTTATTCTAAATCACAATTTGAAAGTCAAGAGTGTTTAGGTAAAGAATTATACTCGCATTTAACTGGTCGACTTGAAGAGGAGGAAGAGAATGAGTAATGATAAAGATTTTGCACTTTATTTCTTTCTTGGTGCAATTTTAGGTACACTATGTTTTATTGCTTTTCGGATTGGTTTATTATTTTAATCCCTACCACGGCGCGGCCGCAACTAAATAGAAAATCCTATACCACAACTTGACTTTTTTGCCGAGTTGTGGTATAATATTTATAGAAAGAAAAAAGAAAGGAAGATTCTTATGAAAGCGTGTGAATATCAGGAACGACTTATCAAAGATGTTAATGGATTTTGGGTTGTAGAAGCAAGAACCCTTCCTGTTTTACCGTGGAATTCTTATAATGACGGTTGGGCCGCAATCTACATCTCATCTATTAAAGAATACGCAATTCAGAGAATGAGTCCTGAGTTTAGGAAGGAGTATGAATAATGAAAGATATAAATACAATTTCTCTTGATAAGAGAGCCTATGAAGATGACAAAGACTTTTGGGGGCAATGTTGCTCTTATTATGAAAGTCCTTACAAAAGCAGGGTATACTGCTTCCATTCGTTACGAAGACTGCGATATTTATGTAATAGAATTCGACTATACAAACGAGGATTGGGCGAATTTTATTCCGTGGGTTAATGCGGAAGAATATGAAAAGGCAATGGACGCACTTTATGCGGCGGAAGCAGAGAAATAAATTCGTATGGTGGCACGCACCTCATTAGAAAACTAATTTCTTTGACAGGGCCGCACCTCATATCAAACTAATTCAAAAGCCACTATAGAATCCTAGTAGGAATCCTATTAGGATTCTTATTTTTCTTATTTTCAAATTTTTAATTTAATTATACGCATTAAAATTTTAGAGTTTTATTCTACTCTTATCACATTTAATCGAATTCAAGGAGAGTTCTCTTTTTATATAAGTAGAAATCTAAATAGGAATCTTAATAAGAATCTAAATAGGATTCTAAATAAGATTCCTATTTATATTCCTATTTATATTCCTATTAAGAATCTTATTCTTATACTCTTACTCCTCCCTATCTTTACCTTTATTACCGTTGGTGATGCGCGAAGCGCGAGGCTTTCATTAGTGCGTAAGCACAATGAAAGGCATCTACTGCCTCCACCCAGCCGCAACTACTTCCAACTAAATAGAATATAAGTAGAATATAAATAGAATTCTACTTAGAATACTACTTATATACGCTTTTCCCTTACACCCTTCTGCCCGCAACCGAGAGCGAAGGAAAGTAAGGGCCTAGTACCGAACAAGATACCTACTTAGATTCTATAAAGTCCAAGCGGATTTTTGTAGGTGAACGAACCTGGAAACGAAAAACGGGGCTTGGATTTTATGTGACTGTGCATCCTCGCACTTTTGTCAAATTTGAAAAATTACCCAAAATCTTGTATGAAAAACTTGACTTTTCTACAATTTTCTGCTATAATAAATATAGAAATAAAAATAAGAAACTTATTAAGAGAGGTATTGATATGACAAGAAAAGAGCAAGCTGAGTTTTCAAGGAAGATTGTGGAGAAGATTGCGGCGGCATTGAAAGATACGTTTGAGGACGATATTTTCTTCACCAACGATTTCCAAACTCTTACTTTTGATTGTGGGGAAATTGAGGGGGAGACTAGGTACGGAAGTGTGAAGTTTACGCTTCATAAGGCTGGTTGGGACTTGGACGACGCAATTGAGGAATTTGAAGAGAGGCTGGAAAAGGAAGAAAAAGAGAAGGCATAAGCCTTCTTTTTTTTATGGGATTTGTGGCGTTTTGTTTATAAATAAAAAAGTTTTGTGGATAAATAAAATGACGAGCCGTGGGAGTTTTGTTTATAAATAAAATAAAGTGGCGAGAGTTTTGTTTATAAACAAAACTGGACAAAAGGGAGAAATTGTGGTATAATATATATAGAAATAAAAAAGAAAAGAACTTTTTGAAGGAGTGGGCAATATGAGAGATAAGGCAAGAATTCCGTATGTGCTGGAAGTGGTGCAGGAAATTTGGGAAAAGTATCCTGATATGCGGCTGGGGCAGTTGTTATTGAATACGACACGTGATCCTATTCTTTATTATATGGAAGATGAAGACCTCATTAAGAAACTCCGAGATTATTACGGGGAATGAGGGTTTAGTTGCGGGCGCAACCAAGTAAGAATTCAAAGGTTCAATTCTTGACTTTTTATGGAACCTATGGTATAATATAAATATAGAAAAGAATTGAGTTTGTACTTTTAATGGAGCGGCGCAGCCGCGACTGATAAAGTAGAATTCTATTTATAGAGGGGGTAGCTCTCCTATTTAGTTGCGGGCCTACCGTAGCTCTCTTTTGGGGGCAGACTTCCAATGCGGCGGGACCGACAGAAATTGCGGGACTACTCCACTCTATTCGAATTCTTATCCCAAATTCCCAAAAATGCGTGAAAATCCCACCATTTTCCTTAAAAATCACATAAAAAACTCACGATTTAGAACTTTTTTAAAAAAATCTTGACTTTTTCGGAAAATGGTGTATAATATATATAGAAAAAGAAAAAAAGAGTCAATAAGTGGGGGACTTATTAGACTAAAAGAGAAAAAAATATTCAAAATCTTGACTTTTTACGGAATTTATGATATAATATAAATATAGAAAAGAAAAGAAAAGACATTTTTCAAATGGCAGTATCGACTAATTAGGCTAGGTCACGAGTCTTTCACATTCGTAATGCTGGGTTCGAATCCCGCTACTGTCACCAAGGATAGATTCCTATCCTCATAGTAAACCTTCCTTTCCTAAGGGCGGCGCAATTCTTATAGAAACCACGACTTCGGGTCTGGTGCCGCCCAACACCGTGTACAAATATGAACTCCTAGCGAGGGATTATTTTACAGATAAATAAATCTTAAAATTTGGGACCCAACCGACTAAATGGGAGAAAGAGGTAAAATTATGGCAGACAAGATGAAGAAAGATGAACTCGACACACTCGTACGTGACACAGTCATCAACACACTTGGAATTGCTTCCAACGGCACTCAGATTGGTGTTAGCGAATATGCTATCCCTGTTGAGACTCCCGAAGGCGTTTTCTATGCAAAGGTTAAAGTAACTGCTGCTCAGAGAACTGCTACAAAGGCTACAGCTGCGTTCGACCTTGATGTTGCAGTTGAGAAGTTCAACGCACTTATGGACAAGAGAGCTGCTAATGCTGCTGAGCGTGAAGCAAAGAAAGCTGAGAAGGCTGCAAAGGCAGAGAAGGTAGAAGGCTAATAGCCATACAAATGGAACAAAGAAAAGAGGGACCTTCGGGTTCCTCTTTTTCTTATTTACTCGGCGGAATCTATTGACAAAATTACGAAAGTGTGGTATAATAAAAGGGGAAAATATAAAATATAAAATATTCTTATACCATAAATTTTTTCTTTTGTCAATACATCGCCCTGCTCCCATTGTCCCATAAAAAGGGCGGTAGCTCCTATGGAGATGCGCACCAGCTGCTCCTAGCTCCCATCACAGCTCATTGTAGCTGCTCCAAGGCGCGAACACGGTAGGAAGAAGAAGGCGGAGTGCGAGAACGCAGTTTGAAAATTTGACTTTAGTGGAGTAAAGTGTTGGGTAGCACAACACTTTCGTATTTTACTGTATTAAAGTGTTGGGCATAAAAAAAGAGTGAATTATTATTCACTCTAATCACAATCAAATTCATAAATGGAATTTTCTTTTGGTAAAGTTACTTCCTCTACCCAATAGGTACGACCAAAACTGATTTCTCTTGTCTTTTCCTTAACGAGTTTTTTATTTCTTCCCATATAAATGGCATCAGCATAATCGTTCAGAATATAACCTACATATAATTTCATATTCTCACAATCCTTTATAAAAATTTGGCGGAAACCTATTTTGTTGGTAATGGAGTAATAGGAAACTTCGTTTTATCTTGTCATTATATCCGTCTTTTAGACAAGGAATTTTCGTAATAAGAAAGGTCTTGTGATGGTCTATATTTTTTCATAGCACAAGGAATTTTACAACATAATTGACTAATTGCCTTCGACCAAAGGACTTATTGCAATTACGAATTTACAACCTTTCAAAGAGTTTGTAATAAGAGGGTGCTAAACTTTTTTTATTGTTTATTTTAGCACTCTTACTCGTCAGTAAGATTTAATCAAGACCTACCTCGTGCCCTTTTAGTGCGCTCACCTAAAAGAGGTTGAGGACTACTCAATTCTCTTTCCTCTTTATTACATTTATATTATAACACAAATTGTGTTATCTGTCAAGTGTTTTTAATAAATTATTTTTCCTATTTTTACATTATAGGGTAAATTCTTTTCACACCATTTTCTTAAATAGGTTTCCTTATTTTCAGGATTTTTCTTGCAAACTTTATGGTATTCTTTGGAGAGTTCCTTTGACAATTCAATATAGTTAGAATAGTATTCAAAACCTTTTATAGTTTTCTTTGTACCTGTGACATAAAAAGTAACTGTTTTTGTCATATCGAAAACTCCTTTCGTTTGATTACAGTTAGATTATATCATATAATGAATTGTTTGTCAAGTATTATTTTGAAATTTATTAAAAAATTTTTTAAAGTGTTGAGAATGAAAGTGTTGAGAACAACACTTTAAAGGGTGGTTTCCTATTTAGATGCGCCCGCACCAACACTTTGAGATATAAAAAAAAAGGCGGTTAGACCGCCTTTGTAAGTTCTTTTAATATTGCTAATATATCTTCATTAGCATTTACAGTTTCACCTAAATTCCACCCATTACGGACTTTTTCATTATCATCAAACAAAATCTGCTCACCGCCAAGTTTACGGGTACAGTTTGCTTTTGTTGTGCCGTACTTTACAAGGTGAATTTCGTCATAAGGGAAATCATATTTCTCAAGCCAATTCAACTTTGCCATTCTTGTTCTGTCGCAATATTCTTTTGAGCCGTTCTTTGAGAGCCAAGTTGTAACTACAACCTTATAACCAAGAGCCTTGAGAGTAAGCAAAACTTTTTTCAATTCCGTCATATCATACATAGGTTCGGCTATTTCATAAGGTCTTGTTCTTTCATTGATAAGGTCATCAAGCCAATTTTCTACACCATAAAGGTCGGCAATTGTTCCATCCATATCAAATACAAGTGTTCTATTCATAATATTAATTTCCTTTCGTTTTTCTTTTGATTACAGTTAAATTATATCATAAAAATATAATTTTGTCAATAAAAAAATTGAAAAAAGTTAAAAAAATTTTTTCTGCCCAACACTTTGAAAGTAGAAAGTGTTGTCCAACACTTTCATTTCTATTTAGTCTGCGCGCCTGCTCAACACTTTAATTCAGTAAAGGAAAGGTAGGGAGTAAAAACTCCCTACCATTTTATCTTAACTGAATTATTCCCTTTTTCTTATAAAAAGTCATTTTATTGTATGTTGTTTCAAAAACTATCTGTCCGTCTTGTTTAATACCGAGATAATTTTCTGTCACTCTTTCAAGTGAACGGGGTACGGGTATTGTTTCGGTCATTCCATTGTCCGAAAGTCCACAAGCAAACAAAATTTCTGCCTCAATTTCACTATCTGCAAGGGCGGTATGTTTTTCGTCAAAATCAATGCTATTGATAATGTAACGATAAAATGTTTCTGCCGTTGTGGAATAGTTACCGCTTTCGGTGAAAAGTTCGTACTTTTCACAAAACTTTTTGTAGTTATTATTAGCAAGATATTCTATTGCAAAAGACCTAATATCAAAAATCTTTACATTGTCAAAGGGGTTTATGCACTTAAACCATTCGCAATTAAAATTGAATACTCTTTCGTCAAAAGGTGAATTGAAAGCATAAGCGTTTTCAATTTCATAGGTTTCAAAATCCCTTGCCGTTTCCCTTGTAATGTAGCCAAACTTTTTCATTATAGTCTTGCGACCTTTAAGGGCTTTTACATAAATCTGTCTTTTGTCTGCATAGTAAGCAGTTTCAAAAAGTGGGAGATTATGCCATACTTGCTCAACGACAAAATCTTTTTTGAGGAGGATTTCCTCTGTTTCGGTGTTGACTATAACATAGCCGATATTGTAACAAAACGGTTTGTCAAGTCCTGTTGTTTCGGTGTCAAAAACACAAATATTCATATTGTAAAATACCTTTCCGTTTTATAGAGTTTTCTCTCTTGATTACATTTATAAGTATATCATATAATGAGTAAATTGTCAAGAAAAATAGGGGTAGCAAATTGCACAAAGTTAAGGGTGAGAAATTGTGCAAATTGACGAAAGGTTGCACAACACTTTGAGAGTAGAATTTTAGTGAATGAAAGTGTTGGGGGACAATACTTTAAGAGTAGACAACACTTTAAAGGAAGAAAAAAAAAGAGTGAACATTTGTTCACCCTATTTTTCCATAAAATAAAAGTAAAAAGTATATATTCAAAATTACCATTGACAAGTGTATCAATAATAAATTTATTCTTTTTCTTTCTGCAAGGTCTAAAACTATTTCAATAAGATTAATGAAAAGTCCAAACCACGATGCTGACAAACCTATTGTAATTATAAGTATAACATTGAGAATTGTAGATAAGCAACCAATATCACTCCATTCAAATTTATAAGGGGTAGTGATATTAAAAAACTTTCTCATATTTGAAACCTTCTTTCTCTTGATTACAATAAAATTATACCATATAAAAACTTATTTGTCAATAGTTTTTTTATAAAAACAGTAATGTTCCATAAAAGTATATTGATATTCAAAACCAAACTTTTCAAATAAATGGCACATTGTTGGATTAGTATTCCAAGGTGTTGCACCTAAATTTTCAATACCTAATGAACACACATATTTTAATAATGCAGAGGCAATACCTTTTCCATTATTTTTTTTATTATAAATGCAAACTCTACAAACACCCATATAATCAAATTCTGGCTTATCTTGTAATGCAACGCTACCAAGAATTTTTCCATTATCTATCGCAATAATGAGATTATTAGATAATATATCATTTTTTGCGTGTAAAGGTGTATTATAAGATATTTTCTTATTATATAATGACCGAGAGATTTTCTTATAATCTTTTTTTGTTGCGTATCTAATTTCCATAGTTAAACCTCTTTTCCTTATTCTTATTATATCATTTTAAGAATAAAAAGTCAATACCTTTTTAACAAAATTTGCCCAACACTTTCAATTTTTAAAGTGTTGCACTCAACACTTTCCTATTCCAAAGTGTTGACCTCGCAGAGAAAACGGGTGAACTTTCGTTCACCCTTAATCTTACTTTTTGTTCTTGGCTTCTTTGAGTTTTGCCCTTTCCTCTTTTGCTTTCTTATCTGCCTCTGCTTTGGCAGCCTGAAAGTCCTTGTCCTCAAGATAAGCCTCGTGGCTTTCCTCAAAGTTGAACGCCTTGACCTTTTCAGTATCCCAGAACTGCGGAGTTGTGAGGGTAGCAACTACATAGAGAGTTTCGCCCTCAACCTGAACGGGATAAGCATACTTATAGTCCCTACTTGTTGCATCTGCACCGACAAGCACTCTGTTGTCCTCGGAGAAAATCTCGGGGTACTGCTCAACGAGGAGTTCCTTTGCCTTAACTTTCATTTCGTTCTTGTTCATTTTAGCCATAGTGTAAACCTTTCTCGTTTTTTAGAGTTTCGTTCTCTTATTACATTTATATTATAGCACACTTTGTGCCGTTTGTCAAGAGATTTTTTTTAACTTTTTCAAAAAACTTTTGCTTTCTGTTGCGGTTAAGTTTTTCTCTTGATTACATTTGTAATTATAGCAGAAAAGTTTTAATTTGTCAATAGAAAAATTAAAATTTATTTTGTTAAGTTTTTAACAATCTTTTGCCCAACACTTTGACAATTTAATACTTTAATGCGTGAAAGTGTTGAAGTGGACAACACTTTGAAAGAGACAACACTTTGAAAATAGAATAAAAAAGTGAACCGAAGTTCACTTTACATTTTTTCTGAAAAGAGTTCAATATAAACTCCTTCTGTCATATCTTCATTAATTCGCCAAGCAAGAACTTTACTATTTTCATATTTGAAAAAAGTGGTAAGAGTAAGTTCTTCTCCATCATAATAAACTTTATAATCAATACAAAAATGAGGACAAAGTTCTAAAAGTAACTCTCTAACTGTTACATCATTATTAGTATTAATATTAATTGGTTTCATATAAAAATTCCTTTCTTATTTTTCTATACTTATTATATCACATTTTATATTGTTTGTCAAGAGTGAATCCCAAGCCTCGAACAATAGTTCATCAAGATTTTCATCAAACTTTCTTGCTTTTTCAAAATTATCTTGTAGCCAAAATCCCGCATAATCTGTTGCAATTCTTTCATTCCATAGGTCAAAATATTCTATGCCCATTTCCTCATTTCTTTCAGCGGTGTCATCTACCATTTCACTTTCAGTTTCCAAATGTCCGATTTCGTGAAGCAAAGACAATGTAAATGTTGAAATTTGCATAGCACAAGGGAAACGACTTGCAAAATTTTCGTGGAATATTCTTGAGGATTTATCACCCATCAATAGCGGATAAACAATTTTTTGTAAATCCATATTTGCATAAAATTCTGAACCGAGTTCAGCGGAATAGTCAGCAGAAAACTGTTTGACAAAATCATTTATCATATTATCTACTTTTTCAAGATAAAACTCAAGTGTTTTTTTCTCTTTCATTTTCATAAAGAGGTTACCTTCTTTCTTTTTATTTCAATATTATTATACCATAAAAGAATAAAAAAGTCAAGAAAAATTTTAAAAAATCCTCAACACTTTGAAAGTGTTGTCCAACACTTTAAACTCTTATTTCAAAGTGTTGACCGACAGAAAAAAAAAGAGTGAATTTTCATTCACTCTATTTTTTTTTATTCATATTTCCAATTCTCACTTAAATGCTTTTGATACATTCTTTTAAATTCAAGGTCAACCTCGTCTGTTACCCGTCTATCGTGAGAAAGAAAATACTGATTAATAACACCATTTCTAATTTCACAAGTGATATAACATTTTTCGGGATTATTTTTTCTTCTTACAAAAACAATATAAGAACGATTTGGATTTCCTGTTTCCATACAACAATAGGCGTAACTTGCGACACAATGGTGCATATTTCTACCCTCATCTTTTATATCTTGTGGAGTTGTGGGAATAACGATTTTAAAATCGCCATATTCAAATTCCATTTCGTTTTTATGAATTGCGATAGCATCTGCAAATCTTTTAGCATCTATTTCTTCTTTTTGACGCATATATTCTTTATTCACTTTTCCGTAGTGAGAAAGAATATTGTCTTTTAATGTAACTTTTTCATCAAGATATTCACATATATCGCAGTATTCCTTAAAAACATCGGAATTTAATAAACTGTTACTTGGATACCACCCATTACGATAAACTTGATAATAGTCATTAAAAATGAAATTTATTAAATAACAATTCATTTGACGAGGGGTTGCCCATTTTGAAATATTGATAATGCGAGATTTGATACTCTCATCTTTTATTGTTGATAAATCAAAATTATACTTATTATAAAAATCTTGTTTTTCTTTATAATATTTATATTTTATCATATCATATTCTTGATTTTCTTTTTTACATTTTTGAGCATAACTGATAAAATCTTTTAAAAATTGCTTATTATTAATAAGTTCATTATAATACTCTGGGAGGAAATAATCATCACCTGAAACAACAATAATTCCGAGATTATCGAGGCTATCTGCAAGTTGAAGAAATTTAGAATTTTCAGTTAATTTGAGTATATCAGAGCAAGAGCCATAGGTTAGCCTGTAAATAATAGAGGCAAGATTAGTATTTCGAGGATAACATATAGAGCCTAAAACCTCTTTCGTAACAGTTTTTACAGGATTACCTCTTAAGCCATAGAAAATTCCTGTGTTAATATCAAAAACATAAGGGTTTGTCTTTCCATTGACAAGAATTTCAATTCTGTTCTTATTTTTAGTTACTGTTGTTGACATTTTTAATCTACCTTTCCGTTTTATAGAGTTATCTCTCTTACTGTGATTTAATTATATCATACTTTTTATAGTTTGTCAATAGAAAATTTTAATTTTATTAAAAAAATTTTTTTGCCACAACACTTTGAAAGATAGAAATGAAAGTGTTGGACAACACTTTAAAGTAGAATTTTACTTGTGCGGGCGCGTCAACACTTTCAAAGTAGAAAAAAACTGCGGGATAACCGCAGTTTCATATTACCAACTTGACAGAATTTCGTCAATACCGAGAGCCAGACATCTTACTGATACGGTCGCACCATATCCCCAACCACTGCCACTTGATGAATAGGTTTCAATTTCTGCAATAGGTTTACTTTCACCAAAGAAAGTTACCGTACAAGCCTCACCCTCACCCTCTTCATCGTTTTCTATAACTATGTTTGTGATGACCGGTCTTGAATTTTCTTCACAAAGTAATTTTGTATCAATATCATTATAACCGCAACAATCACCTTCATCATCTATAATAGCAAGAGAATAAAGTGAGCCATCTTTCTCTACAATAATTTCATCAATATCAATAGATACGAGTTTTGCACCGATAAGTTTATTTTCCATAATAAAAATCCTTTCCGTTTTTAAGAGTTTTCTCTCTTGATTACATATTTATTATATCACATATATTTCTATTTGTCAACCTTTTTTATTAAAATATTTTTTCCATAAACCTCAATTTCAACCTCAACACTTTCATTCCATCCCAACACTTTGCGAATGGATTTTGGAATAGTTACTCTCCCATTCTCATCCATTTTCTTTATTTCTTTCAAACTGTTCTCATTTTCTCTTTCTTCTATAACCTTATCTAACTTCTCATTCAACACTTTCAATTGTTCTTCTACTGTCATTTTATCCCTCCTAAAAATACAGGGGCAGCGGCTATTTAACTCCCCTTACTTTATATTTTGTATATCCGAATTCTTTCATATCTTCTTCTGACCAATAATGCTTGGCTCTTATCAAGGCTCTCGCCCTGCTTACCCAATAATCTTCTCTTAACTTAAAATCACGAGCCGATGGCACTTCAATTATACTTGCCACTGGCTTGTATTTTCCATTTGTGCAAAAATAAGTAACTTGAATTTTCATAAGATTTTCTCCTTTTCTTATTTTCTAAATATATTATATCACACTTTTGGAAAAATGTCAAGTATTTTTTGGAAAAGATTTCCCAACACTTTGAAAGTAAAAAGTGTTGGCACAACACTTTACCCAACACTTTCATTTTCTAAAAAAGTTACTGCGGAAGTCCGCAGTTCCTTTTAGGAGATAAAAAATGAAATGAGGATTATTCTTCATTTATCTTTTTCATTATTCTATATTCCCAATAGAAGAATATTCCAAGAGATAAGAGAATAATATGCGATAAAATATTTAGATATTGAGCGTGTATAAGGGAATAAATAATACCGCCAATACTCATTATACTTATAATAATTGAGCAAATTTTTATAAATAAAGTATAAAATTTTTCTATTGTCATTTTAGAATCATCCTTTCCTTGATTACAATGTAATTATAGCATATATATTCTATATTGTCAACCCTTTTTGAAAATTTTTATTGTTAAGTTTTTAACAATCTTTTCCCCTCAACACTTTCACATTCTAAAGTATTGTATCCCAACACTTTCAAAGTTCCGATTCAGCGGACAAGCCCACACTTGCCCGCATCCTCGAAACAATGACATCGCAAACAATATATTTACACCCATAGGGAGTGTTAACAATAAGCGAGGCTCATATCAGCCCATTTAAGAATTGAAATCTGCTTGCAGGCTCGACCTATTTTCATAGCCTCTTTTTTCGTGCTTACTCGATGGCTCTTATCAATATAATAAATACCATCTGCATACCAAATCCCGCAATTACCACTGTAGGCTCTTACTGCTTTAATAGCCTGCTCAGGTGTAGCACATTCAACACCCTCAGTCGCAACCTGCCAGCCGCTCTTATAGCGGATAGGTACACCTGCTTTGAGGGTTAAACCGTCATTATTAACAAGTTTTTTAATAGTACGAATATTTATCATATTGAAAACCTCTTTCAATTAACTTCATATATATATTACCATATTTTAGTCAGATAGTCAATCGTCAAATTGCACAAAGATTTTATTTTGATTTTGTATAATTTGACGAATCTCTCCAACACTTTAAATTTTAATACTTTAACGTGTGAAAGTGTTGGAGTCAATACTTTAATACTTTAGTCTATGAAAGTGTTGTGAGATTAAAAAAAAAGGTGTGGACTTAAATGTCCACAACCTCACCTGTATACATATTAAATCTGTATCCGTCCTCGTAAATCTTTTTTGCGGTTTGATAATCGGAGTTTGCATATTCTCTCATAAAAGCCCCGATGTGTTTTCTTGTAGTCATTGAATACAAGCCACCGATTACAACCCATCCCTCGCTATCTATCATAGCAACAAGCGTTGTATAACTGAAAAGAAAAATATTGCCATTATCATCGATTTCAACGTGTGCCTGTGCATAGGGCATCTCTTTAAGTTTGCGAATAGTCATTTTTATTACCTCTTTTTTAATATTGTCAATCACTCTTGATTGCATATATAATATAACATATTATAAGTAAAAAGTCAAGCAAAAAGTTGCACAAATAAAAAGAAATTTTTTGTGCATAATGACGAATTCCCCAACACTTTGAAATAGAAAGGCAATTCTTAAAGTGTTGTGCGGGCAGAACAAAATCGGGAGTGAATCGAAATTCACCGCCCGATTTCGTTTATAAGGAGGTTAAAAATGAAAAGCAATTTTATATATTAATTTCTGTAATTTCTCTTACAATTTCATAATCGTGAAAGATATATTCTTTTCCATTGTCTAAACTAACACAACGATAAAAATTTTCACCTTTATTAATTCCGACAACCATAAAAAAATATTCAATATCATCTATTGTTTTTATAAATCCGTCACCGACTGTTAATTCATTAATTGTGCATATATTACAATTCGGTTTTGTTTTTTTTATTCTCATATTATTGACCTCTTTTCTTGTCTTATCTTGATTAAATTATATCAAATAAAATAATAAAAGTCAACCGTCAAATTACACAAATTTAATACTTTTATTTTGTATACTTTGACGAATTACACAACACTTTGAATTTTTTATTTAGTATTATCAATTAAAGTGTTGTAGACAGAAAAAAAATGAGAGATTTCTCTCTCAAATTTCTTCTATTTTTCGTGCATACCAATATGTTGGTATTGTTGTTTCTTGTTTTCTGTTTATATCATAAACAACGGCATTGTTATTAAAATTAGTATTTTTTATCATCTTGAATGGTCTACCTATACATTCAAAAAATTCACCGTCTTTGATTTTAATAACAAATTCACTTTCACCTATAATTTTATATTTCATTTTTGCAACCTCCTATTTCTTATTGCATATATAATATAACATATTTTTTATTATTTGTCAATACTTTTTATAAAAATTTTTTGTTAAGTTTTTAACAAAATTTTTCTCTAATACTTTAGACGCATACTTTCAAAGTGTTGTGGGTAGAAAAAAAAATAGGCGGTGCAACCGCCTACTTTAATCGTATACGTCAATTCCCATATTTTCGGCGTCCTCTTCGGAAATTTCACCATAGTATACGATATTAAAATCATATATATTAAAATATTTTCTTAATTTTGCCCACGCATCATTTTTATTATTGGCTAATATTATAATTTCTTCCCCGTCAATTTCAAATAAAAAATTTTTCATTTTCTTTTACCACCTTGTAAATTTATTTATAATCATTATTGATTACACATATAATATATCATATTTATGGATAGTTGTCAATCGTCAAATTGCACAAGATCAAAGAAAGATTTTTATGCAAAGTGCGGCAGCGGCTCTCTGGCTCCTGCTCCCATTTATTTTTAAGCGGGGCAGCGGCAATTTTTCAGAATGCACAACACTTTCACGCTTCACTCTGTGAAAGTGTTGGAGAGAACAAATGTTCGATTTAGTATTTTAGTGTGTTAAAGTGTTGTCGAGTACAACACTTTCGTACATTAAAGCGTAACGATTTACCACTTTAACGCGTGAAAGTGTTGTAAAAATAAAAAAAGGTGAACATTTGTTCACCTTTAATATTATTTATCATAATAAAATTCGTGTCCCATAAATTCAACATAATAATAATTATTATCTTGAGTTATTTTTTGATTATAGATAACTTGAAAATAACCGAAAAATAAACCTGATACAAAACTGATAAACATTATAATTATTATTAATAAACTGATTTTTTGAAATCTTGTTAACATATTAAAACCTCTTTTCTATTAAAAATCAAATACTAAACAATTTAATTTATTATCATATATATAATTATGTTTTCTTTTTTCGATATATCTTGTTATTGCTTTATCAAAAAACCAAATTTTGAAATAGTCATTATTTTCCTTTTGGACTATACCAAAACCGCCGAATTTAGCACAAAATACTCTTTTTTTGTTATCCATTATTAAAACCTCTTTTATAATATAGTTTTTTTATAACTGAATAGCACTTTTTCAAGTGCTATTCAGTTTTTTACTTGCTTATTTGATATTCTCAAATAATCTACAACTTGGTGACGTTCCAAAACCTAATTCAAAATACTTTATTTCAGTATTTCCATTTAAAGCATCACCGCCATCAAGTAACTTTTGGGTGTGATTTACGGCTTTATGTTCGTATCTTTTTACAAGATATTCAACCGCCTGCCCGTTGTTTTTACAGTTATGCTTTTCTTTTGCTTTTTCAAGGTCATCCAGAGAACCGATAACCGAACATTTGTTCGTTTTAATCAATTCTACCATTTGAGCCAATGACAACGGACAAAAGATTTTAAACATATATTTGCCGTCTTTTTGTTCGTTTGTTTTCATCCGCTTTTTTGCCTCTTCAATAGGAATTTTAAAAGCATAAACCTCATCAAAACCTTTAACAGTGAAACAAATTGCAAAGTATTTCAAGCCGTTTGACTTTGCAATATCGAACATTTGTTCGAGTTTAGCGTTTTCCTTTTCGGTCAACGCTTTGAGCGTGTTCCTGTTGTTTGAGTTACTAATAAAAGTAACTTTTTCAATAGTTTTCATTTTTTCAACCTACCTTTTAAAAAGTTTTTTTGTGTAACCGTTTGCCGATTACACTTATTATTATAAACATTTTTTTGCTATTGTCAACACTTTTTTATTAAAAAAATCGCATTTTTTAAAGTTTGTGCAATTTATACAATAACATTATATTTTTATTATGTTCTTTTGTGCAAATTGACGAAGGGAGGCGGAGAGCATACCGAAACGAAAAAACACTATATATAGTATGGGGTACACCTTCAGTATCAATATGTAGTGGTATCAAATACGAAAGCGTCCCCTGGAAAATCTCTCGCACAAAGTAAATTTTCAATCTCCCGCACAAAATAAATTTTGAAACCTCCCACTATTACTATCTCCCAAAAATTTGACATTTTGTAAAAAATGTGGTATAATAAAAATTAGAGAGGTCGAATAATAAAAATTTCTTATTTTGACTCGGCCGCAACTAAATAGGAGGCTACTTTCAATGTTAAAATTAGATTTTACCCTTGAAACTGCCGCAGAACGTACAGAATTCGTAAATAAATACTTAGATCCTTATGGAACTCACTATACACAGAAAGAATTAGAAACTATCGCAAACTATATTTTATTCGGAAAAGACGAAGACGGAACCTCTGCGGTTGACCGCAAGGAGATCCAAATCCAAACAAAACATAACACTTATAAACGAAAAGAACCCGAAAGTCTCGAAGCTCTTCTCGAAAGTCCTACTTTCGATGAGCGCGCATTTTCACATAATGAACTCAAATACAAACATCCAAAACCTACTATTGATAGAGAAAAAGATGCGGACGTCCCTGGTATGAAGGAGTTATGGAAGCAGATAGATAAAGTCGCATATTTAATAGACGTAAATAAAGGTAAAATTAAAGACGACTCTGTTCGTAAACTTACAGATAGAGAATTATATGAATATTCTCAT
>Ga0265299_10002506_pt1 | contig 18759 bp, 9 predicted proteins | sample AusTroGonzalo_MG_4_FD_193485 | JGI IMG/M metagenome (GOLD analysis project Ga0265299, IMG submission 193485) | Bovine rumen microbial communities from tropical cattle in Woodstock, Queensland, Australia - Gonzalo_02 | ecosystem: Host-associated > Mammals > Digestive system > Stomach > Rumen ... | reverse complement strand
CCTCATTTTCCCGGAACTGGTAGCTGCCGGGGGCGGGATCCAAATGCTCGTCGGCCACCGTTTCCGGGGCGCCATCCGGCTCCAGAGGCGGTTCCAGCGTGCATTCCCGCAGCATCCGGGCGGGCGACAGGGGCATTTGCACTCCGTCTATGATATACTGGCCGTAAAGGATGTTGTCAAGTTCCGTCATAGCGTAACATTCGTTTTCAAATGTAGTGAAATTAATCGAGATATTCAAATGGGAAGTCTGCAGTTTTTTGCTTATTTTTGTATGTATGAATGAGGGTTCTTTCTCGGAGCCGGCCTATGAGGCCCTCCTGCAGGAAATATTCAGCCGCTTCCCTTCGGTGCAAAGGGCGGGTTTTACGGTAAATGCGTACAAACCCGGCCTGGAGGGCATGCAGGCCTTCGAGGAAGCCCTGGGGCATCCGTCCCGCAAGTTCCGCACCATTCATGTGGCCGGCACCAACGGCAAGGGATCGGTGGCCAACATGCTGGCATCGGCCCTGGCCTCCTGCGGCATCCGCACGGGCCTGTACACCTCGCCGCACCTGGTGGACTTCCGGGAAAGGATGCTGGTGGCTGGGCTATGTCTTGCCTCCGAGGGGAATGTGTCTCCGGGGGCTAAAAAGATAGCCGATGCCCCCGGAAACACATTCCCCTCTACGGCAAAAAGAATAGCCGATGCCCCAGAGGGGGTTGTAAGCTCCAGCCTGGTTCCCAAAGAGTATGTCTTTGACTTCCTTACCGAATGGCGGCCGTACTTCATGGAGCAGCGGCTGTCGTTCTTCGAGATTACTACCGGTCTGGCATTCAAGTGGTTCGCCGATTCGGGCGTGGAGGTGGCAGTAGTGGAAGTGGGCCTGGGAGGGCGGCTGGACTCCACCAATATCCTGGAAAAGCCGTCGCTTACCATCGTTACCACCATCGGCCTGGACCATTGCGCGCTGCTGGGGAACACCCTGCCGGAAATTGCGGCCGAAAAGGCCGGCATCTTCAAGGCCGGCGTACCGGCGCTGGTGGGGGAAAGCCAGGAAGCTACTGCGCAGGTTTTCAAGGAGAAAGCCTGGATGAACTGCCCCCTTACCTTCGCCGATCATGTGCGGCCCTCACTCTGGCACCGCCATGCCGAAATCCTCAAGAAGATGGACCTGACGGCTCCGGTGCAGAAGAAGAATCTGCGCACGGTGCTGGCCGCGGTGGACATCCTCAAAGATCTGCCGCCTTTCCAGGCCCTGAACAACGCGGAAGCCGTGCTGGACGGCATAGAGCACACCGCCCGCAACATGCAGTTCCACGGCCGCTGGGAGCGTCTGTCGGCACAGCCGTACGTGCTGGCCGATATCGGCCATAACGCGCATGCGCTACAGTACAATTTCGCGCAGCTGGAGGCCATGGTGCAAAGTGGCCAGTTCTCCTCACTCATAATTGTTTACGGCATAATGGCCGATAAGGATCTGGACGCCATCCTGCCGCTGATGCCCCGGGACGCTACCTACATTTTCACCACCCCGGACACGCCGCGGGCGCTGCCGGCCGGGGAAATCCTTCGGCGCTTCAACGAGTTCCGCGGCGGCGCATCTACCCGCGCCTTCTTCTCTTCCAGTGTACGCCAGGCGGTGCAGATGGCCATCCAGCTGGCGCAGAACCTGGGCGGCCCCGCCAGCCGCAGCGCATCGGCCGAAAACCTGGCCCCCACGCTCATCTACATTGGCGGCAGCACCTTTGTGGTGGCCGAAGCGGTACCCATCTTCCGCTAGATGGTACGATTGTTGCCATCCCCTCCAAAGAACCTTAAAATGAACGCGTATGAAACGCATATTCACCTTGTTGGCCCTGGTGCTGGCCGGGGCCACCGCAATGGCCGCAACCATGAATGACGACGGACACAAGCTCACGCAGCTTTGGGCTCAGTACGAGGAAGCCCACAAGGCCGACCGGCCGGTAAAGGAGCTGGAAATCCTTAAGCAAATTAAGGAGAAAGCGGCCGCCGAGCGGCTTCCCGTGGACTTTTACGATGCGGCCAAGGCCTACGTTTCCACCGCGCAGCGGCGGGACTGGAAGCAGCGGGAACCGGCTCTCAAACAGTTGGAAGAGGAGGTGAAGGCGCTGGACGAACCCATCGTCACCTTCCTTTGGATGATCGACTACCAGAGCGCATCCACGGACTTGCTGTGGAAGTATGTGAAGGACAACATCGGCCGATTCCAGGGGCGCAATACGCCGTTTTACCGCAATATCGGCAGTTATCTGGGCGGCAATCTGGCGCCGTTCATCGCTACGGATAAGGAATACGTTCTGTGGCGTCTGCTGCTGCGCCGTTCCTATAATACTATTGAGGACGACGAAATTTACCAGCTCCTGAAGGCCGAGGTGGAGGGGAAATATCCCGCCCAGCCGGCGCTGGAGTTCTACGTGATTGGCACCAAGTATCGCAATGCCGATCAGGAATCGGCCAAAAAGGCGGCCCTGGAGGCCATGGCGGCCCAATATCAGGGGAAGGCGGTGAGCCTGTACCCCCGCGGGAGCCTGCTGCAGATGCAGATGAACCGGCTGAACCGGGACAAGGGTACCAGCGCCCAGTACAAGGAACTTTATGCCGCCTGCGAGGCCTTTGAGCGGGAACGGAAAGCGCAGAAGGGGGAGGAAGCTACCATTGTGGGAGGCTATTCCACCGTGTATAGCCTGTGCAACACGCTCACGGCCAAGAATCTGGACGTAAAGGCCGACCGCAGCACCGTTACCGTGGCTTTCCAGAACCTGAAGCAGGCCACGCTGGTGCTGTACAAGGGGACGGCCGCCGATAACAAAAAGGTGAAAACCTGGAAGCTCACGAACCCCGCCGGAAGCTTTTACGTAAGCGACACGGTAAAGGTGGACATGCCGGTGCTGGCCGACGGGCAGTACCAGCTGGAGGTGAGCCGGGACAAAACGTCGGACCTGGCCTCCTATAACCAGTTTACCCTGTCCATCGCTACCCGCAAGACGGCCGATGGCTGGCAGGTGTACGTGACCGACCATAAGAGCGGCGAACCGCTGAAGAAGGTAAAGCTCCGCGTCTTTAAGAACGGCAAGCAGCTGGCCAGTGCCAGCGTGGCCCAAAACGGCTTTACAGCGCTGCCCAAGGTGATTCAGAAGGCTATCGGCTCCGGTAGTTCCCGCTCCTATTTTACCCTGGTGGCCGAGGATGGAAAGCGCAGTTCCGGCGACGTGAGCCTGGGCGACTACTACAGCTCCTGGGACGATTCCGGCATCCGCTGCAACATCTACCGCGACCGCGGTGCCTACAACCCCGGCGACACGCTGCAGTACAAGCTGGTGCTGTATAACGGGGATTCCAAGAAGGGTTATTCCGTATGCGCCAATGAGAAACTCACCGTGGAACTGCGGGATTCGGAGGGGAACAGCCTGAAGGAGATGGAGGTGAAAACCAATGAGTTTGGATCGGCCTCCGGAAGCTTTGTTTTGCCCAAGAGCCTCCGGAACGGCTACTTCTCGCTGAATGTGCGGAGAAAAGGCTACAGCAGCGTGCTGGAGCGTTCTTCCTTCCGGGTAGATGAGTTTGTGCTTCCCACTTTTGATCTGTCCTTTGACGAAGACGACCACCTGTATCTGGTGGGCGACCAGGTGCCCGTTAGCGGAAAAATCACCAGCTATTCCGGGCACAGCCTTACCGGCGCCCGTGTTACCGCCAAAGTGATCCGCTGGGACGATGTAGTACTGGAAGAAACCCATGAGGTGGGGCGGGACAATACTTTCTGCTTCACTTTCCAGGCCCGGGAGGCGGGCGGTTACAGGACAGAAATCATCGTAACTGACGCCACCGGCGAAACGCTTTCCTTCCATACTTATAAATATATCGGCGACAGCATTCGCATATCTATGGCGGTGCGCGACGCCGCCGACGGCCATTTTGAGCCGGTAAATGGGGAACCGGAGAGTAACTACCGCCGCCGCAATAACCGCTACATTGTGGACGGAAACAGCCTTAAGCTTTACCTGGAGGTGGAAGATGCCGAGGGTGGCCGCATCCCTGTATCGCCGGAATTCTCCCTGCTGGACGGGGAAGGGAAGGCCGTGCGTACGGGAAAGGTAGATTCCGGCACGGAAGTAACTGTAGATCTTACAGGTGTGCCTTCAGGGCTCTATACGCTTTCGGCCACTGCCTGCACGCTGGCCCGGGACGGTAAAACGGAGCTGAAGGATTCGGCCCGCTGCCTGGTGCTGGTGGTGCGCCCTGCCGACAAGAACCTGACTCCGGAGGTAACGCGCTTCTATGTGTCTGGTCCTACTACGGTAAGCGACGCTTACGTTTCCATGCGCTTGGGCTCTACATACGGCCCGGTATGGGGCGTGGCAACGCTCTTTGGTGACGACAGGAAAGTGCTTGCTGCAAAGACGTTTAAGTTGGAGCAGGGGGTTCCCGGCGAGGTAGGCTTTGCCTATTCGGCCAGCTATCCCGATGCTGTTCGCATGCAGCTGTTCTACTTCCAGGACGGCGAGGCCGTGGAGATTAACCGGCAGTTCCGCCGTGCCAAGGACAAATTGTCCCTGCCGCTGCGTTTCACCCGTTTCCAGTCCGATGCTTATCCGGGCACGGAGTACGGCTTTGCCCTTCAGACCTCCGAAGGCGTGGAGGCGCTGGCCGCCGCCTGGGACAAGAGCCTGGACGCCATAGCCGCCAATTATTGGCCGGTGGTTTCCCTGGGCAGCTATTCGGTGCCCGCCGTGTCCATTAATTCCGCCTGCGGGCATATTACCGGCGAAAAGGGCTTTGACACAGGCATTTACTATGCGGCCCGCAGCAATAGCCGGATGCTGTCCAAATCGGCGGTAATGGACGACGCTATGGTGATGGAAGAGGCGATGATGGCCATGCCGGCGCCCATGGCGCAGAATGAATCGGCCGATATGGAAACCGGCGGAGGGGAGGAGGCAGAGCCGGTAATCCGTACGCAGTTCTCCAGTGCCCTTACCTTCCAGCCGCACCTGGTTTCCAATGCCGACGGCCAGCTGGAGTTCAAGTTCCGCACTTCCGACAAGCTTTCTACCTATTATGTGACGGTGTACGCGCACGGGAAAGACATGCGCAATGCGCTGGCACAGCAGGAGATGGTGGTTTCGCTGCCGGTGAAGGTGGCGCTGGTGGAGCCCAAGTACCTGTATGCGGGCGACCGTTACCAGGCGGCCCTCACCGTTTCCAGCATTTCCGACAAGCCGGTTTCCGGCCGCCTGCAGCTGCGCTATGGCTCTTCCCTGCAGGAGATTCCCATCACGGTACCCGCCGGCGAGGTGGTGAGCCACAGCTTCCTGGTGGTGGTGCCGGAAGGTGATGCATCAGCGGCAAGGGACAATGTTTCCTCCGCAAAAAATATTGCCGATGCTACGGAGACATTGTCCCTTACCGCCGCGTTTATTTCCGCGGAGTTCTCCGATGCGGTGCAGGTGACGGTGCCGGTTTATCCTGCCGCCCAGGTACTTACAGAGGCTCATTCGGCCGTGCTGCTTTCCGGCATGGACCGCGAGGCTCTGCTGCAGGAGCTCCGCAGCCGCTTTGTGAACGTGCCTGGGACATCGGCCGACTTGAAGGAAATTACGGTGCTGGACATGGTCCGCGACGCCATTCCGTCGCACGTGGAGCCCTCCGGCAAGGATGTGCTCTCGCTTTCCGAAGCCTGGTACGTCCAGCTCATTTCCAGCAAATTGAATAGCAATATTCGGACCTCGGTTTCATTGCCCTTTACGGAGGAAGACATATCCTCCTCCGCGAAAAATATGGCCGATGCTACGGGGAATATGTCTTCCTCCGCTAAGGAAATATTAGAGAAGGTTATGGCCTGCCAGAATGCCGACGGCGGCTTCGGGTGGTTCGAGGGCATGAGCTCTTCGGCCATCATTACGGCTGTGCTGCTGGAGCGCTTTGCCAAGCTGCGGGACCGCGGGTTCCAGGTGCCGGATATGACATCGGCCGTCAAGTTCCTGGATAAGACGCAGTTCGGCACTTCCTTCGCCGTTTGGAGGGGCTGGGTGTCGGACCAGCAGTACATGCATGTGCGGGCGCTGTACCCGGAGGTTCCGTTCACCGTGAAGGCGGTTACCAAGGCCGACAAGAAGCGCATGGACGCCTTCAAGAAGGACGCCAAGGCCTATCTGCTGCCTTCCAAGAAGGACGGCAGGGGACTGCAGGGACAGATTCTGTCCAAGGCTCGCAGGCTCCTCACGCTCAAGCATTTGAGCGAGTCGGAGGCGGGTGTGGCCCTTTCCGGTGCCTGGGGCGTTACCCTGGACCAGTCCAAACTGTCCAAATCCATGCAGGAGGATCTTGCGTCGCTGGTGGAATACGCAGTGGAACACCGGGACGGCGGTTGGTACTACCCCAACGCGGTAATGCCCTGGCGCGGCCTCATGGAAAGCGAAGCCTACGCCCACGCGCTCCTGTGCGATCTCCTGTCTGGTTTTGGTGCGGAGGAAGACATATTTCCCTCCGCGAAAAATATAGCCGATGGGATTCGTCTGTGGCTGATGCTGCAGAAGGAGACGCAGAAGTGGGAGGCGGATCCGGCGTTTGTAGATGCCATTACCTCCATTCTGGATGGCTCCAAGGCCGTTCTGGACACGCGGGTGCTGGCGCTGTCGGCCACTTACGAGGCACCGTTCAGCGGCATCAAGGCGGCCGGGAATGGCTTCACCATCCAGCGCAAGTTCTTTAAGGAAGTGACGGAGGAATTGCTGTACGATAATGAGACCCGTTCCAAGAACCGGCAGGTCTCTACCCGGAAGGAAATCAAGCCCGGAGATCCGGTGAAGGTGGGTGACAAGATTATTGTGGAGTACCAGATCTGGAACGGCGAAAACCGCAGCTTCGTGAAGCTGGATGCGGCCCGCGAGGCGGCTTTGCGCCCGGTGCAACAGCTTTCCGGCCACATCGGCTGGGGCTTCCGGCAGTTTATGCCGCAGGGCTACCGCAACGTGAAGGCCGATCGTACAGAGTACTTCTTTGACAGCTACCCGGAGGAGAAGACCACCATCACCGAGGAATTCTTTGTAACTCAGGCCGGTAGCTTTGTTGCGCCGGTAGTTACCATCGAATCCCTCTACGCCCCTCACTACCGCGCCAACAGCTCTTCCCGCGGGGTTCTGGTGTGTGAGTAGCCACCTCGTCATCCCCGGCTTCGACCGGGGATCTCCAATATTATTAATAAAAATTTGGAGAATTAAAGGAAAGTTACTACATTTGCAGTCCTTTCCGGGCGGTTAGCTCAGTTGGTTCAGAGCACCTGCCTTACAAGCAGGGGGTCACTGGTTCGAATCCAGTACCGCCCACCCTTAATCTAACGAGGGGCAGCCCCTCGAGCACCCCGCGGCCTTATTGCCTTTCCGTTTTTGCTGTTGCAAAAACCCGGCCCGGCCGCCCGCCTGCAGGCGGGGTCGCTTCGAATATAATCAAGCACTTACGGTTATTCCGCAAGTGCTTCTTTTCTTACTTGGTGAGTGACAGGCGGAATTCGGTGGGGGTGACGCCCACTATTTCCTTGAAGTTGCGCCAGGCTGTGGTGCGGGAGCGGTAGCCGGCCTCATAGCAGAGCTGCTGCATATCTTGCCGAGGGTCTTTTCGCATGGCATCCGTTACAAACTGGATGCGCACCTTATTGATGTAGGTGTTGAAACCGCCTCCGGTGTTTTCCTTGATGGCATTGGACAAGTAGGTGATATTAGTTCCGCAGAACTGGGCCATCAGGGGCAGGGTAAGGTCTGGATTGCGCCATACCTGATCTTTCTCTATAAGCACGCATACGCGGTCCCACAGTGACGTTTCTCCCCAGGATTCTTCCATGGGATCTGAAGGGGTGTCTTCTATGGTTGGGGATTTGGGGATAAAGCGGTCTTGCAGCTCGAAGTTGCAGGTGATAATCATAAATGCCATTTCCCACAGTTGCTGGACAACGCGGAGCTGCAGATATCCGGTGAGGAAGTAGACTGTATGCAGCACAAAAAATCCAAAGGCGCCCACCGAATACAGCCGGATCCAGCTGAGTGAGGCGCCGCTTTGCCGCCAGTTATAAGGCAGGAACAGATAAATGATGCTGAAGGGGAGCATCATATCCAGGGCAACAACCCGGATGAGTACGTCCGGTTTGCTCATGGTTTCCACAATATCCTGGAAGGCGTGAAGCTGCGTCCATTGGCCGATAAAAAACAGGAAGCCGATAGTGATGAGTACCAGGGGGACAACAAGCCAATATACCCGGGGATTATTCCATCGGAGCCAGGTGGGCTCCATGAGCGTGCGCGGATAGAAATACAGGAAGCCTTGGGTGATTAACACCAGTAGTACAGTGGCAGGAGGAAGCAGTTCTGTGAATCCGTTCTGGAGCGGCGAGTGAACAATGACAAATACCCTGTAAAGGGCCATGATCCCGCAGAATATCGTAAGGAATGCAAGGATTCTCCGGGCGAGGTCCCAGGATTGGTGGCGGAATTGCAAAAGGACCATGAAACAGCCAAAACAGATGGCCATTTCCATGGACGATGCCACTAGCATTATCAGTAACAGCGTGTTATCCATTTCAATGAATGATAAATCCTATTATTGCAAATATGTTTCAAATTTAGAAAATGAACCCGGAAAATCCAAATTTTAACATGATTTTTTGGGCTATTGAAACACGCTCGGCCAGTATTCTATAGGATAATAAATAATATATATATATCTTCGCAACAATTTATACGCAATATAGCGCAGCCCAAGCCGATATCTGTACATATGGGTACAGGTAAGGGGGTGTGTATATTATTACTGAACTTAAAAATGCGGTTTCGCCCGGTCATATTGCTTCTGGTTCTCCTCTTTGCGGGGGAAATCAAAAGCCATGCGGCAACAGATGAACCTCTGTGGCCCGTGCTGGGCGTAAGCACCAACCTGGCCTTCGATGTAACCTACATCCCGCACTATGGCCTTACGTCCATTCCCAATGTGAGCCTGGAGTTTTATCCGTCCTCGGGCCCGCATTACAGCATGGGGCTGGATGTAGAGTGGCCTATGTGGAAACACTACGACACGCATCGTTTCATGCAGGTGCATAACGTAACCGTGTGGGGCCGTCGCTACTTCAAGCCTCGGGAAAACCGCCGGCGGGGAATATATCTGCTTGCCAGCGGCAATATGGGTAACTTCGGCATCGGCTGGGAAGGGAAAGGCTGGCAGGGGGAGGCTGTGGGCCTGTCGCTGGGCGTCGGCTTCAAGTGGGCTCCCCGCAAGGCCCGGATTTACGTGGATATGGGAGTGGCACTGGGTTTGTTATACGCCCTATACGACCCGTATGTGTACGGCTACGACGCCACCGGATGGTACTACTACGACTACGCCGGCAATCCCGCCGAATTTACCGAGCGCAACATGCGGCTCATCTGGCTGGGACCCACCAAAGTGTACCTTTCCATCGGCATAGATTTGTTTAACAGAAAGCGCAGATGAGCGTCCATGCCATAATACCGCTGCTGAATCTCCTGCTCGTGGCTACCTCGTGCGGGATAGAGCCGCCGCTGCACCTGCGGAAGGCGGTGGATGTGGCTGTGAGCCTGGAAATGGACATGGAATTCCAGGCCGAGATGATCTGGCAGGTGGACTGGGAAACCCGCTGGGAGTACGAGTGGAGTACGGAGGTGAACGGAGATTTGGGCTATAGCGAGCCGGAGGGCATCCGCATGCACACCTATACGCTGGGCCCCGACGGGCAGCGCGTCTCCAGCCAAACCTACAATTTCATGGGGTTGAAGGCGGAGGCGCCTGTGACGGTGGGCGTTCACGACTTCCTGTTCCACAGCAACAATTCGTCGGTGGTGCTGTTCCGCTCCGACGGAGAATTGGGGCATATAGAGGCGTACACCCGTGTGATATCGTCCGGCCTCCGGGAATCCCTGCCGGTGCGTACCGTTGCCCAGAAGATGTCGGTGGGTACCAAGGCCGATGTAAGCGATCCGGAGAACGAGCCCGTGACCTTCCAGCCCGACGAGCTGATGGCCCTGTACGATCCGGGACATGTGATATCGGACCGCCCGGAAGATTACGAGATTGTGGACGGGCGCTATGTGGTGCGCATTAAGGGGAATCTGCATCCGGCAACCATGATTTACCTGGTTCAGGTACGGCTGCTGAATAACGACGGCCGGGTAATCGGCAGCATGGGCGGCGCAGCCCTCACCGGCGTGGCCGAAGGAACGGATCTGGAAACCGGCCTGAACAACCTGGTGTCCGTGAGCATCCCCTTCGACATTTTTGTGAACAAGGAGGCCGATCCCAACCTGCTGGGCGGCCGCGTACTCACCTTCGGCATCCCCGGCTGCAACCCGCTGGACGATGCCAGCGCGGCCGCTGCGCCCGAGGGCAGGCACTTCCTGGTGCTGAATATCACATACAGCAACGGTAAGTACAAGAATGTGCGGGTAGACATTACCGACCAGCTGCGGGCCCTCCCCAGCGGCGGTGTGATAGAACTGGAACTGGATGTAAACGACTTCCCGCCCGATCCGGACGACCCGGACCAGCCGGCCGAGAGCGGTGGCTTCAACCCCGTCATCGGTGATTGGGAAGAGGAAACGGGAAGTGCAACGATTATAAACTAAAACGGCAGAAACGTCATTCCCGACTTGATTGGGAATCTCATAATAAAACAGAAAAACAATTATTTAACACACTACTAACTATTTTTATGCGTATGAAAAAGATTATGATCCTTGCAGTTACGGCCCTCGCGCTGGCCGCCTGCGCAAAGACCTACGAGGTCAAGGAAACCACCCCTCCGGAGATTGGGTTTGGTTCTTGGAGTGATGTTATGACAAAGTCTAGAGCTGCAGGAACGGCCAGCTTTGTCAGTGGTGACAAGTTTGACGTCTATGGAACCAAGACGGTTAGTTCAACCACCTCAACGGTCTTCAATGGCGTGGCAGTCACATACAATGGAACTGCTTGGTCGTATTCTCCCCTCCGTTTCTGGGACAAGAATGCCTCCAACTATTCTTTCTATGCAGTGCTTCCGTTTGTCGACAGCAATACCGATAATACTAATGACATTATTTCTTCCGCCGGCTCTGGCGATACATTTGGTAATTTTGTCAGTAATGACATTGTGTTCAGTGCTCCGGCCACCAATGCTCAGGATATTCTGGTAGCAAGTAAGTATTCCCGGACGGCATCCCCGATGACTACCGACGTGGTTCAACTTGATTTTAATCACATTGCCTCTCTCGTGGACATTAAAGTGAAAAAGGATCAAGCTTTGGCTGATGCCAACGCAACGGTGAAAATTATTAAAGCCCAGCTCGTAAGTATTAAGAATACGGGTAGTTTCTCAGTCACTGGTTATGACTCTAGCAATGGCAACAAACCCACTTTCTCCGGTACCGGCTGGACACCTGATGCTACTCCTACAACCACCACTTATAACCCCAGCGTTGCCAATACCGACGGTGTGCTGACCACGGAACTTGTAGTTTCATCCAACACTACTTACGATGGTTCTGGTCTCGCCGGAACAACAACACCTGATGCTAATGCTTTGTTCTCTGACTATGTGGTTATGCCTCAGGCTCTTGGTGCCACTGCGTCTGACCAGCGTCTGGTTATCACTTACTCCATTTCCACTGGAACCGCTCCCAATGTGGATACGAACACCTATACTGACGTCGCAATTAATCTTGCAAGTTTTGTTAAGGAAGACACCACTAATACCAATCCTGATAACAAGACGAACGCCGGAACAGCCATTACCAGTTGGATGCCTGGCACCCACTATACCTACTACGTGACAATTGGTGCCAACGCCATTCAGTTTACTGCGAGCGTTAATGCTTGGGCTGAAGTATCTGGTTACCACTACCTTGTAAACTAATATCGATTCATCCATAGATGAATTGCATCGTACGCATATCGGCAGCGGTTTGCGGGGCTCTGCTTCTGGCAGGGTGCTACAAACCGGACGGTCCCGCTTCGGAGCAGAACGGTATCTGCTTCGAGGCGGGCTCGCCGCTGCTGTTGGATGATGCAACCAAAGGAACCGCCGTCATAGACGGTACCTCTTTTTCCTCGGGCGCACAGCTCAATGTTATCGGCTGGCACCTGAATTCTTTTATAACCTTTGGCACCACTACACCCGTTACATTAGGATCGTCTTCCCATTGGTCCTATTCCCCGCTCATAGGCTGGCTTTGGGGAAGCAGCGAGACAGACTATTACGATTTCCTTGCTGTGTACCCTTACAAGGCAAACCGTACGTTTTCCAAGTCGGGTGGGGCGCAAACCACCGCAAGCTTCAGCTATGATGCGTTAACGGAGCAGACAGACTTGATGGCCGCAGGCACGCGTCGCCTGAAAAGCGAGGGCGACGCTACCGTAGCGTTCCAGTTCAGTCATCAGCTAAGTGCTATACGTGTAGTGGTGCACAACGATTTAGGGAGAGCTCTAACACTCAAGTCTTTGTACTACAAGAAACTGATTGTTGGGGGAACCCTTCAGCTTGTAATAGGCAGTTCCGGATTTGCCACCAGCTGGGACAACCTGAATCGCAACACTACTGATCAGCTGTTCGGGAATACGAACATTAGCCAATCCCTTGCAGTTGATGCTTCTTACACCTGTCCGGCCAGCGTGCAGGGACAGGATTGGTGGGATATGATGATTCCGCAGTCGCTTGCTCCGCAAAGCAACGACCCGCAGCTGATGCTGAGCTACTCTTATGTGGATGAAAACCAGGTAACTCAGAACATCAACGACTTGCCCGTCTCCCTTAAAACCATCCTGGACGGTAATTCGTCGGCCATCACATCCTGGGAGGCGGGGAAAAAGTACACTTATCACATTTATATCCGCATGGGCGGTATCTACGTGAACGTGATCACAACGCAGTGGGATCCCGTTTCTGCAGAAACCCCCGGTCTTCAAATTTGATTAAGAAACTGCTCATACCGCTGTCTGCTGTTCTGGTTCTTTGGGCCGGAGCTTCCTGTACGCAGCCTCTGGAACCGCTTGTGGAAACGGGTGGCGTCGAGCTTAGTTTCACAATCGGTGAACCGCTTACACGGGCTGTCACTCCTGGCAACGGAACTGTTGCCGACGGTGGGGGAATATACCTGGATAACGGCGTTCCGGATTTGAAGATTTTTATTTTGGGCGGAGGGTCTGTTGTCGCACGCTACCCGGGGAGCAGCGCCACCCTTACCTCCGTCTCCGACACCAGGGCTACTGTCAAGTTTACAGGCCTTGAGAATAACGCGACTTACAAAGTTTATGCGTTTGCCAACACAGGATCCAGCCTAACGGTGAACGGTTCACCAGACTGGAATTCCATTGGAACAGCTACCGCACTGGATGCTTTGGTCTATACTGCACTGGCCGACAACACCCCTCCCTCCGTGGGTGGCCGTATGCCGCTTTCGGCCAAAGGAACGCTTTCTGTAAATTCATACGGCAGCGGAAGCGTAGATTTGGAACTGCTCCGCAGCCTGGCTAAAGTGCAGGTGATTTTTAAGAATTTGACTGGAAGCATGTTGACGCTTACTGACTGCGATGTGAGCATCACCAGCATCAATCCTACGCAGGGTTATGTATTCCAGCATACTGGTGACGATGTCACCGGTACCAATCGGCCTTTATCTTTCCCCACCCAAACCCTGTCGGGTATTCCTGTACAGGAGGGAGTGAATGAGGCCTCTCTGGATCCGCTTCTTGTATTTCCCAGCATAGCAGAGATGCAGGGCGGTTACAGGAGATACCTGTGCAACATCTCTTTTTCCGTGGCGGACAATGACCACACATTTACCGACCTCCCTGTCCACAACAGTCTTTCGCAGGACATAACCTCCCTGGGCCGCAATCAGTTCCTGAAGATAGAAGTCCGCATCAGCAGGGGTGAGGAGATTTCGTTCAACTTCGAAGTGGCCAACTGGGTAGAGAAAACAGAATCAGTAGAGTTTGATTGATTGGGCATGAAACGTTTGATTCGCATATACGTGTTCCTTCTGGCTGCCATTCTGGCCGCCCCTTCCTGCTTGGAAAACGAACTGGAACCCAGTCCGAACAGCTTGCCGGAGGGGACGCCGGTAACGCTGTGTATCGGCTTCGGCGCTTCCGGTCCCTTAGAGGTGGATATAAACACCAAGGCAACAGCCAACCGGGCCGACGAATCGCGCGTTCATGACCTCTATGTCATGATTTTCAAGAGTGACGGAACTCGCTTCTATCGGCGTTATTTTTCCTACGAGCACCTGAATACCACTTCCATTACCAGCCTGATTGAAAGTTCCAATGAGGGCTGGTGGGTAGATAATGTATCCTTGTCGGAGATTAATTCCAACAAACAAACCAAAGGTGTAGTGAAGATTTCCACGGAGGCACAAACGGGCTGCACTTTGGTTTTGCTGGCCAACGTGAAAAACGCTGTCACCAATTTGGACGGGGAGGAAGACCCCGTCGCATACCTTACCGATGAAATCACAACCCTTTCCAAGTTCCAAAGCATAAAGGTGGGTTTGGAACAGGCGGCAGTTAACCGTACCGACCTGTTCCTGATGATGGGGAAACTGACCTCCGTGAGCACTGCCGATATGAGGTGGGGAGCCATGAGTGGCCAAATTCCTCAATACAATGATTCCTATAAGGTTAGCCTGAAACCCTTGGACGCCAAGGTTAAATTCCGCGTACGCGGCAATCCTACTTATATTGATAACATCACCGCCCGCAACTGGCAGGTGTACCGTGTTCCGTCAAAAGGCTGGCTGGATGAAGGGCAGTCCGGTGATCCCAATTCCCCTCAGGATTATTTCGATATAGACAACTCCTACTTTGAGGGAGAGGAGAGTGATGGCGGTTATACCTGGAAAGTGTTCTCTTTTTATATGATGGAGAACCAGCTCTCTCCCAAACGCTCCGTGAGTACTTACAGTTCCGGTGACTGGGGAAGTGATATCAGCAATAACTACTATCTCCGGGAGCTCCAGGAAAAAACAGATGATACCAGTCACGCCGGATATAAAAAGAACGGAGCCTGGGTATTTGCCAACGACAACTCCACCTATGTCAGGTTCGATGCAGTTTTGAATCTGAACGGCACTGGTATCACCGAAATTGAAAGTGGTATTGCCCAGGCCCTTACATCCAACGCCCAGTTCACAGTGCATCTGGGGGATTTTACGACCGGGCCCAATTACGACGACTATAATACCCTGCGGGGGAATTCCTATACCTATGATATCGTCATCAACAATTCCACTAGCATCAATATTGAGGTGCGGGGAGACAAAGATGACGGGTACACGAAAAAAGAAACCCAGCCCGGCCAGGAAGGTTCACTGCTGCTTACAACCGACAGTATCATCAACTGCGATGCGCACTACGAGTATCACAGCATGGCTTTCAATTACAATGAAGCCCTTGCCGAAGACGATGGTATGTGGACCAGCCGGGGAAAGTTCTCCTGGTACATAAAAACGCCTTTCGACGAAGGAGGTGCCACGCTGAATTCATCGACCGGTTATTATGAGATACCCAGTGACCGGACCGACTATGAATGGGTTCTGTTTGCACTCAATGAAAAGTCCGGCGACAATTATGTTCAAACCCGAAAGGCTTATCCGGGTAATGACCGTTACAACCCTGCCTGGAAGCCGGGTGACGCTTATACCGATGGCACGCTGCTGAACGTGAACCAGCTGGTGAACCTGCTGTTCCAGGAGACTTCCAAGAAAGCTGCCGGCGAGACTAACTTGTTCGACAATTCCGGTGTAATCCGTGTTACGGCATACGTGAACGAGTATTATTACGAAACCGACCCCACTGCCAATACGCCCACTGTAGACCCCAATCTCTGGCGGCAGTTCGTGAATGCCAAGCCCCGGGAACTCCACATCCTTTCGGCCACCCAGTACAGCGCGGACCGTCAGAGCGATGTGATTACTTCCAGCCATTCCATTATCCAGCAGTCCATCCAGACCATCTACAATATTCACGCGCCGGATATTAATTCCCTTTGGGGCACCGAACACAATGACAACCTGCATAAGGGTGCCGAGAGCGAAGGCTGGGCCTGGTGGCCGGATGGGATCGGCCTTCCTCCCGGTTCTATCCTTTACTCCGACGACGAGAACGGCCGCCTGAATACGGCCGGTCTCTGGGGCCTTACCTCCGGCGCTACGCAGGAATGGAACCAATACCTGGACTTTGAAGTGGACAACAACACGCCGAATCTGAAGGAAGACTATCGGTACCTTGCTTATGCCTGCCTCTCCCGTAATAGGGACAATAATGGTGACGGGAAAATGGACCAGAGCGAGCTCCGCTGGTACACGGCCTCCATCAACCAGCTGATTGGCATGTGGGTGGGCAACGAGGCCCTTTCCCAGACATCCCGGGTTTATCAGCCGGTGAACGCCATGTCCACCGTCCCCACAGAGTGGCGGTCGGCTACCGTTTCCAGCACCGTGAGCAGCCAGAACCTCAACGACCCGGATATCCTCCGAGCCGAAGAGGGAGCGACCAAATCGAACTATCAGCAGCATTGGTGGACTTCCAATCTCCTGGAATGGTACAGCACTACATCTGTTCGCTGCTTACGCAACATCGGCACCTGGCGCGATGGTAGTGAAACCAAGGACATCAGCAGCGCTCCCTTCGATTTGATGACCGACCAGTACTACGACTTTGAACAGGGAGAAGACCCCAACGGCAAAGCCTGGCAAAATGACGACGGATCTTACACCATCAAGTTCAGCCGGCTGAATCCCCGGTCTATCCGGGAATACACGGCTGAGGATCTTCCTTATCACGAGGAGTATTCCCTGCATAACTGCGTGTACCTGACCCTTACCGCGCAGAGTAAAAACACTCTGGTGTATGCCGACGGAGAGGTTCCGCAAATTTCGCTGGACAATATTAATTTTGCCGTATCGGAGCACAACGACTACTGTCCTCCCGGCTACCGGCTTCCCAACATGACCGAGCTCCTGATGATGGTATCCTTGTTGCCGACAGACTATTTTACGAATGGTAACAATTTGTACTATCCCAGCCGCACCTATTTCTCGCGAGGCAAGTTGGGAAGCAACCAGATTAGTACGGAAGATAAAAAGGTCGGCTGGTCTTTCAATGCCGGAAGCACCGTCAGACGCGTGAATCTAAACAGTGGCAGTGAGAAGATGACGGCCGTCCGCTGTGTTAAGGACAAGGAGAGCATCGGTGACATCACCGGCAAGATTACCGTGGAAAACAGCGGCCAGCTGCATGAGGGCGACAGGATGGATATTGAGCTGAATTTCACTTCCACTGCCGCTGCCATCACCAAGGTGGAGCTGGCTTTGGTCTACTTGGATAATTCCGGGACCGAAAGGGAAATCACTATCCCTTATTCCATTCCATCCTCTGCCCCTACGCTCCGCGACAACGTCTCGTGGACCATACCTGACAACCTGCCTGTGCTGGGTTACATGACCGTACGGGCCCACGTCTACAACTCTGTCTTTGACCGCTACTTCGAAACTCCTGTCCGGATTGTTTCGGACATGATGATTTCCATGAAGATGCTCCCTTGCAATTATGACCCTGGAAATACGCAGCCTCCTTTCCCTATCCTCATGACGGCAGCGCACATTTCGCAAAGGATAGCTTCCTGGAAGCTTTGGGTGAAGAAACCAAACGAAGAAGACGCAACAGCCGTTTCCCTCACTGTACTGCCAACCAATCCGGGCGGCGAAGAGATTACTTACGCAAGCCAGGTGTATAATTACAATCCTTATTCGGATCAAGGCGGTTTGCGGCAGGGAACCTATGTCTTCCAGCTGGAGGCCCAATTGGCAAATGGGGATAAAACCCGCTCGGAGACAGTAACGATGGAAGTGCTGAAGGTGAACTATCAGCCGATTCCCCAAGATGTGATCGATGAGGCGCAACAAGCATCCGACCTCAATGGATACCCCTGGCCGCGAATGATGATAGAAAACCTGAATTTTGCAGCAGGAGATTTCGTCGAAACCGACATGGACCTCACAAACTGCGTCTTCAGAGATAAAGGTGACAACTCCAAGAGTATTGGTCTGGACAACATCATCAGCATCGGCCTTAACGGAATCAACTGGGACCCTTGGGCATTCAATGTTTATTACCCGCGTGTGGCGCAGGGCAGTACGTTCTATGACTGGCTCTACCTGGCCCCGCTTTGGTCTGGTGGATATAGTGGAATACCTTATCAGCGGCTCGGAAATACTCTTCCTCAGCATTTCCGCCTGGACAAGGACGGCTTCTTCTGGAACAATAAGCGGATAGAATATTCGGCATGGCCGGCGGACAAACAGGCTTCAGCTGCCTCTGTCCATGCCAAGCTTGTATCGGCCAGCAAACTCTATATCGGCTCTACTGAGGGACCGCACCGCTCCCGTGCCAAGTACCGCTTCGTGCGCGTAGTATATAATGGTAGAAACTCCTCCACGCGTGAGGGGATGGATGACTTCAACGGCAACCCGCAAAACGGTGGCAACTTATAATCCTCGCAAAGAATGATTCGAAAGAAAAAGATATCCCTTCTGCTGGTGCTCCTGCCACTGTTCCTGCTTGCCTCGTGCGGCAGGGAAATAGTGACGCCGGAGCCCCCTGCCGGAGGCGAGGAACAGACCTTTACTCCGCTGCATTTCCGTGCTACGGCAACGGACGGCAGTGGAACCAGGGCCAGCGTGAGCTATGGGCAATATATCTTTAAGGAAGGAGACCGGCTGTTTGTA
>Ga0265299_10002504_pt1 | contig 18778 bp, 14 predicted proteins | sample AusTroGonzalo_MG_4_FD_193485 | JGI IMG/M metagenome (GOLD analysis project Ga0265299, IMG submission 193485) | Bovine rumen microbial communities from tropical cattle in Woodstock, Queensland, Australia - Gonzalo_02 | ecosystem: Host-associated > Mammals > Digestive system > Stomach > Rumen ... | reverse complement strand
CAGCGAGCCTGTGCCGGCGGTTCAGCCCGAGCCCGCTCCCGCAGTCAGCGAGCCTGCACCGGCGGTTCAGCCCGAGCCCGCTCCCGCAGTCAGCGAGCCTGCACCGGCGGTTCAGCCCGAACCTGCTCCCGCAGCCAGCGAACCTGCACCGGCGGTTCAGCCTGAGCCTGCTCCCGCAGCCAGCGAGCCTCCGCCGACGGTTCAGCCCGAGCCCGCTCCCGCAGTCAGCGAGCCTGCGCCGGCGGTTCAGCCCGAGCCCGCTCCCGCAGTCAGCGAGCCTGCGCCGGCGGTTCAGCCCGAGCCTGCTCCCGCAGTCAGCGAACCTGCACCGGCGGTTCAGCCTGAGCCTGCGCCCGCAGTGCAGCCCGAACCTGTCCCTCAGCCTGCTGTTTCTGCACCGGCAGTGACTGTTGAAACGGTTGTTGAGCCCGGCAGCGTTTCTCCGGCGGCCCCTGCTCCGGCAAGTCCCTCCCCGAGCGAGCCAGCTGCCGCGCCGGCGGCACCGCCCGCCGCTGCTCCAGCGGCCGTGTCGGCTCCCGAGCCTCAGAAACCTGAAAAGACGGCGCGCGAACGCGTGCGTGAGTTCTTCAGCTCCAAGCAAAGGACTCCCGAGGCTGCGATGGAGCTTGCTGCAAAGATCAATCCGCTCAGCAAGAGCGATCAGGATGCCGTCTATCGCCTCTGGTACTACTCAGTGCGGCAGGAGCATGCTGCGGCATACCTGCCTTACGCCAAGGCTCTCGACCCGACCCAGGCTCCCTGGGGAACGATCAAGAAGGATCCGATGGAGGCTTGGCAGTACTACAAGAAGGCAAATGCGATCGCTGAGCTGTCAATGCTGAAGACATGGGCGACGCAGGAGGCTGCGCGAGGAAACAGATCGGCTCGGCGGCTTCTGAAGTCGTTGCGATAACGGGAGGCTTTATGAAAAAAACGATGATGGCGGCCTTGGTTGCTCTGTCTCTCTCGGGAATGATTTCGATGCCCGCCTGGGCCGAGCAGCCGCTCGTTCAGCCGGGCAAGCACGCAGTGTTCCAGCGCGTGGTCTCCCACCCGAACGCAACAATCTATTCAAAACCCAGCGTCACGAGCGAGGTCGTTTCAAAGCCGCGCACATTTACGTCACTCTACGTGTACGACCGACAGGATGACATGGTGCGTGTCGGCGTGTCGGCCGAGCGTTCAGACGGCTGGCTCAAACTGTCTGAGGCGACTGAGTGGCCGCAGGCGGTCACAATGGTCTTCACTGATCAGATGGGACGCGATCCGGTGCTCTTTTTCAAGAACCATACGGAAGTGCAGAAGGCTTGCGAGGCTCCCAGCATTCGTGACTATGTCGGCAAGCTGACAACGCAGGTCACATCCGGCCAGCCGCTTCCTGAAGAGTTCCCCGTTCTGGCTGCCGAGCCGATGGGAAAGACCGGCCAGGTGGCCCGGGATTCGTTCTATCTGCTGCCGGTGCTTAACATCGACACTCAGTTCAAGGAGAGCGGCGCACAGCTTCTGGAGGTTGCCTGTCTTGATCCAGGCACGGATCCCGCCGGGGCCCCTGCCCAGCCGGCGGCCTCCGGGATGAAGACGGCGCTTGCCTTTGTCATTGATACGACAATCTCCATGGGGCCGTACATTGATCAGGCCAAGCGGATGATCGGCGAGATCTTTGATGAGCTTCAGCGCTCGCCCGCCAAGGATCAGTTCTCCATCGCAGTCGTTGGTTTCCGCAGCAATGTCGATGTCAGGCCGGGGACCGAATATACGACCAAGATCGTGAGCGATTTCAAGAACATTCAGAACCGCGAGGAGCTGGTCGGTCTGCTCGATGGCCTCTCGGAAGCGCAGGCTTCGACACATGCCTTTGATGAGGACTCGTTCGCCGGCGTGAAGGATGCCGTGGACATGCTCTCCTGGGGAGACTACAACTCCCGGGCGATGATGCTGGTGACCGATGCCGGACCGCTCGTTGCCGGCGATCCGCTTTCCAAGACCGGCATGAGTGCCGAGGCCATGGCCGACTACCTGAGAACCAACCAGATCTACCTGACGGCCGTGCACCTGAAGACGCCCGCGGGCTTCAGGGATCATCCGTTTGCCGAAAACAACTACCGAACGCTCGCCAGAATGAGCAATGGGCGAACCAGCTACATTGACATTCTTGCTGACACTCCGGCTGAAGGCATCAGACAATTTGAAAGCGTCGGCCGAACCATGGCGAGCACCTATCGGCAGATGCTTGAATCAACGGTTGCCGGCCAGATGCTTGACAAGCCTGAGCTTGCTCCCGAGCCCAAGAAGGAAACGCCCGAGCAGAAGGCCAAGCGTCTGGCAGAGATCACGGGTTTTGCCATGCAGCTTCAGTTCCTTGGCGATCAGCAGAAGACTGCGGCTCCCTCTGTCAAGCGTGCATGGATTGCTGATTCGGATCTGGCGGCGCTTGAGGCGCAGCCCGACGAAGCGCCGATCCCTGCGGTGTACCCCGCCGTGCTGCTCACAAAGACGCAGCTCTCGCAATTGAGAAAGCAGCTCAAGTCCATCATTACGACTGCCGAAGAGGCGTTCCTGCAGGACAACGCGAACTTCAACTTCTACGAACAGCTGGTTTCGGCGGCGGCTCAGATGAGTCGGGACCCGACCCAGTTCAGTTCCGATCCGACGGCAAACCTTGCGAAAAAGGGAGTCTTGCTGGAGGTTCTGGACGGGCTTCCCTACAAGAGTCGGGTTCTGGGCATGCAGAAGGATGACTGGGTCAACATGAGTACCGGCGAGCAGCAGGAGTTCATCAAGCGGCTGAAGGGCCTTATCGCCCGATACGACGAGTATGACCGGGACAGCGCGCACTGGGAAGGATTCGGATCAAGCAACGCCAACGAGTGGGTTTATCGGGTGCCGCTCAATATGTTGCCCTAGGAAGTCCAGTCGGACTAAAGGGGGGCAGGATGGTATTTGACCTGGAACATGTCGCTCTGGTGCGCTCACAGGCCGGGCAGAGCGATTTCCGGCTGGCCGTGGAATCGCTTCGCGTCCAGGCTGGCGAGTACGTCGCAATCACCGGTCCGAGCGGGTGCGGCAAGAGCACTGCGCTTGACATCCTTGGAATGCTTCTCAAGCCCACTTCAGTCGGCCGCTTTGTGTTCAGTTCCGGGCCCGGGGCAAGCGAGGATATTGCTCAGTACTGGAGGGAAGGCGCCCTGGACAGGATGAGCCTGCTGCGGCTTCGCTACTTCGGGTATGTCCTTCAGACGGGGGAGCTGCTGCCGTACCTCACGGTGCTTGAAAATGTCATTCTTGCCTCATCCATACTGGGAAGCGATCGGCGAGCATGCCGAAGGAGGGGGGAGGAGCTTCTCGAGGCGCTTGACATCGCTCATCTTCGCGACAAGCTTCCCTCCAATATCTCGATTGGCGAGCGGCAGAGAAGCGCCATCGCCCGGGCGCTCGCCTCAGAGCCCAAGATCGTGCTCGCTGACGAACCGACCGCTTCGCTTGATCCTGCGCGCGCCCGGATCGTGATGCAGCTTCTTCTTGACATGGTCAGGAAGAACGGAACGACACTGATCGTCGTGACGCACGATCTCAAACTTGTCTCTGATCTTGGATTCAGACAGGCTCCCATGACATTCGAAAAAGATGAGCATGGGGAGGTCTGGTCGGTTTTGAGGGGGTGAGCGCGATGAAACTCGTACTGCGTGCCCTTTGGCTGGCCTGGCGGGACTGGTGGCATGAACGGGGGTTCAACGTCTGTTCGGTGATTGCGCTTGCGAGCATCCTGCTGCCGCTTCTTGTGATTCATGGCGTTCACATGGGGGTGATCACCAGTCTGAAGACGCGGCTTATGACCGATCCCTCAATCCTTGTGGTCGTGCCGCTCAGCGGCAAGGGGGCGGGGTTTTCCGAACAGAGCATCGGAGAGATTCGATCTCATCGCGACGTCGATTTTGTGATCGGGCGCACGCGGGATGTCGCCGCTGAAATGCAGCTTGTCGCTGCCGATAGGTTTCTGACGGTCACACTTGAACCTACGGGAGCAGGGGATCCGCTTCTTGAGAAGGCCAGGATCGCGCAGCCCGAGGATATTGCCTCGAAGACTCCCGGAATCGTTTTATCGCAAAGCGCCGCGCGGCGTCTCGCTGTCAAAAAAGCTGACAAGGTGCAGGGCAAGATGAGCCGGCGGCTCTCTTCAGGCAAGGTTGAGCGGCTGACGATCAACTTTACGGTGGTTGATGTGCTGCCCGTGACGGCAACGGGGATGGATGCGGCATTTCTGCCGATAGCCACCCTCAACGCAATCCAGGATTTTCGCGATGCACTCGATGTTCCCGCTCTGGGCGTGAAGGGAGAGCGAACGGCCTCGGGCCCCCGCTTTTATGAATCGTTCCGGCTCTACGCGAAGTCGCTTGAAGGCGTGGAGGCGCTGGATGCATGGTTCGAGGCTCGGCACATCCTCGTGCGCACCAAGGCCAAGGAGATCGCCAGTGTGCGCAAGATGGACGAGGCGCTCGGAAGCATTGTCCTCTTTATTAGCGCCGTGGTTTCCGTGGGCTTTGTCATGTACATGCTCAGCGTGGGCCGGGCCAGCGTCCAGAGAAAGAAGAAGGCTCTCGGCATGCTGAGGCTTCTCGGATTCACGCGCGGATCGGTCATGGCGTTTCCCATCTGGCAGTCGTTCCTGACGGGACTTTTCGGCGCGCTTCTTGGATTCGGTCTGTACGTGGCCCTTGCCAGAATGATTGATCTGCTCTTTGCCGAGTCGACAGGGGGCGAGGCAATCTGTAGCATGCCCGTGTTGCACGGAGTGGTGATCTTTGGTGCCGTGGCGGTTCTGTCTGCTCTCGCCGCGCTTGTGCCAGGGGTCAAGGCGTCAAATATCGAACCCTCATCTGTTTTGCGGGATGTGTAATGTCGGTTAGTCAAGTCAAGTATTGTGCGGCGGTTGTTCTTGCCGCCTCGATTGCCGTGGCCAATCCAGGCAATGCGGCTCTCAAAAAGAACACAGACGGTGCGGCGACAGATCCCAAGGCCGCCTTTAACCCTAAGCCAGCGCAGGATGACATCGTCCTGCCGATGCCGGGCGATCTCAAGATGGTCTTTCGGGCGGTCGCCATCCCTGCGACCAACTCGCTGTATGACAAGAAGTTCCGCATGGGCGTGAGCGACGTCGATGAAGACAGGGCATTGTACGAAAGACGCATTGATGGATACGTCGGAGCGCCATTCCGGACGGAAAACCTGCCGCAGGGCTGGCGCAGGTCTGTGGCCACTGACGAAGGCAAGGGATTCAGCTACTACTTCATCGGCAAATACGAGATCACCAATGCTCAATGGGCGGCAGTGATGGGGACGCCCCTGGAAGGGCGCCCGGAGTTGCCCAAGACCAATATCACCTGGCTGCAGGTGCAGCAGTTTCTCGACCGTTATAACGCGTGGCTTCTTGGACAGCATGTTGCTGAGCTTCCGGGAATCGACGGAGAGCCCGGCTACCTGAGGCTGCCTACGGAAGAGGAGTGGGAGTTTGCCGCGCGCGGCGGAAACCTTCCGCCCGAAAGGCTGGACTTCGAAGACTTCCCCAAGGAGGCCGGCAAGAAGGTCGAGGATTATGCAGTGTTTGGCTCCCGCTTTACGGAACCTCTGCCTGTCGGTTCGAAATTGGCAAATCCGCTGGGGCTTTATGACATGGCGGGCAACGCTGCTGAAATGGTGCAGGCTTCGTTCCGGCTCACTATTTCCGATGCGGCGAGCGGCTCCGTCGTGAGACGCATGCACGGCTCTCACGGAGGTCTCGTAAGCAAGGGAGGAAGCTTCCTGTCCTCCTCCGAGACCGACGTGTATCCGGGGCGACGCGTCGAAATGAGAATGTATGTGAAGAATGGCTCGGCCTATGAGCAGTTCCACGCGCGAAGCGTTGGCCTGCGTTGCGTCATTTCATCACTCAACATGCCAAGTGCAAAGCGCGCCAAGACGCTTGCAGAAAATGCCCGTGACCTGGCTCAAAACATTCGCTCGACAGCTGATGCCGCCAAGAGCGAGAGCGCAAGATCCTCGGGGGATACTTCAAGCAAGGTCAAGCAACTTCTCTCCTGGCTTGCCTCAGGAGGAAAGTCCGAAAAGACGGTGCCGGATGCTGCCGTGCAGATAGATCCTTCGGGTGAGCCGCTTGCCGAGCTTGACAAGGTGATTCTTGCCTCGGGATCCGATGTGATGAAGAGGAATCTGGCACAGCTGAGGAGCCTGATCGAGGACAGCAACTCGGCGTTTGAAAAGGAGAGGGATGCCAATCAGCTCAAAACCCTCCGCTCGATCGCCTATGAGGCTTCCGCGCTCAGGAATTACGCCTTCCGCTGCTGGTACCTCACGGACATTGTCCGTCAGGCGAAACTGGATGCCGCAGGCAAGCAGAAGGTTCGTTCAACTGCTCAGGAACTGCTTCAGATGATGGAGGCTTCAACAAACCTCTACCGGACGCGAATAGCCGAGGCCGCCGTCTCCGATCCGGCAAGCCTGAACAGGCATTTTGTTCAACTCAGGAAGGAATATTCCGCCGAAGGCGCCGTGAACGTGAGTATGCGTCAGAACATTGACGCTGCACAAAAGCATGTTGCACAGGCGCAGTCCAATGGCATCGATAGTCTGCCACAGGAGAAAATATGGCAGGATGTCATTCCGAAGGGAATCTTGCAGGCAGCGCTGTCGCTGCGGAATTTGTAAAGGGACTGAACAATAATGAAGATAACGAAATGGCTCGTGCCGGTCACTCTTTCGGTTGTGCTGGCCGGATGTGCGGTCGACATGCCGGATTTGTCAAGGCTGTCAAAACTGTCGTTCCCGGGATTCAGAAGCACGGAACGGTTTAAGAGCGAGCCGGATTTCAATCGGCTGATCGTCGCCAACAAGGGCAGGCGGATTGCCTATCAAAATCGCCTGCAGGTTCTTGGATATCTGCTCAATCCCGCACTCCGCTCGTCGGGCGACTACCGGGACTGGGTCAACGACTATGAAGACAAACTGCAAGCCCTAGGCTGCAAGCAGACCTCTGATAGCAGGATTGTCGACGGGCAGGCCCTGGTTGCGGACAATGGCAAGTGGTGCATTTCGCAGTCGGCGAGCGCGGCAGAAAAATATGTTGTCAAGCTCTACCGAAACGGCGATGGCGAACGGCAGCTCTTTTATGCCACGGTTGTCTACTCAAACTCGGCCAATGTGGAAATGCATCTGGCTGGGCTTCCGTCTATAGAAACCAAGAACGGAAAACTCTACAAAACGCGATGGGCGGCGATTATGTCGCGCGGCAACACCTTCGTGTTCCTGCCTGTGGGCAGGTTCGAGGGTGAGAGAAAGGCGCAGCAGACTTCTGACACCGATGGCGCGGCAGCTCCCGCGAGCGGCGGCAAACCCGACGAAGGTTTCGATCTGGATTCTCACCTTGACATCCTGAATACCCTTTGACGGACGGTAGCCGTTCTTGAACTGGAGATAGGCGCATGGCTCTTGCGCCATGAGGGATGGGGAGACATGCATGTCTCCCCATTTTTTGCCGTCTTTCGTTTGGAATCAGCTGTCTTTTCGCTCCCCCAATGTAAGGTTAGGACAATTCTTCAAAAACTGTCGTTTTTGCATGGAAAATTGGTTATAGTAGTTGTGATTGAATAGACAGCTCTCAGATTGTCTCCAGACATCAGGAGGATCGACCATGAGAAAGTTTCTTGCTCCATTAATCGCGCTTTTCGCGGCTTTATTGATGGGGGTTTCCTCGTCAGCGCTGGCCTATCCGGGGGATTACTACAGATCTCCACCACCACCTCCTCCACGGTATCATCGGCCGCCACCGCCGCCACCGGGGTACCATCGTCCGCCGCCACCGCCGCATGCGTACCATCGGCCGCCGCCTCCGCCGCCGCCTAGGTACAGAAGCTGGTGCGACTATCCTAGAGGCTACTACCCGGACGTGCGCCACTGCCCCAGCGGCTGGCGCAAGGTTCCGGTGCGTCGTCCGCCACCACCGCCGCCTCGCCGCTACTATTGATTGCCTGTTCATCTACTTTTTGTTGGGGTTTGTATGAAGTTACGTCTTCCTGTTCTGCTTGCGCTTGCCGCATCGTGCGTCATGGCCTTCACGTCTGCGGCCAATGCCCAGCCCCCAGGCCATTACAGGGCCGCCCCTCCTGCGGCACATCGTCATGCTCCGCCGCCTCCCGGGGCTCACCACCCTGCGCCGCCTCCGCATCATGCCCACCGCCATGCTCCGCCGCCTCCGCCGGCTCATCGGCCTCCGCCTCCGCCACGCCAGCACTTCAGGAGCTGGTGTGACCATCCGAGAGGCTATTACCCGGACGTGCGCCACTGCCCCAGCGGCTGGCATAGAATCCCGGTCCATCCGCGGCGCTACTAAAAACAGAGGCTCGCTCATGCAGGGGATCAGCCCTGCATGAGATTGCTGATTGCAGTCGATAAACAGGAGAGTTTCGATGTCACAGCTCACCCGTTCAGTTCTGGTTCTGGCCGCAACGCTTTCCCTCGCCGTGGCGTCAGCCTCCTTTGCAAATCCTCCGCCGCGAGGCCCAGGAGCAAGGGATGGCAGACCAGTGCCACACCACAATGGCCAAGCCCGTCATCCCCAGCAGCACAGAGGTCAGCCGGCTCCCCGCAGGGATGATCACCACCGCAGCCATCATCACCGCACCCGCAATGCTGTTGCCGCTGGTGTAGCTGCTGGGGCGATCCTTTTCGGGCTTGCCGAGCTTTCCCGCTCTTCGCAGCAGTCCTCTGGCAGCGGTTATTACCAGCAGCAGGACCCTGCAACGCTCTATCAGGCTCAGGGCGCTCAGGTTTCCCGCTACGTATACTGGTGTGAAGAGCCCAGAGGGTACTATCCCGACGTGCGTGCTTGCCCGACCGGCTGGCGTCAGGTACCCGCCGGCTATTAAGAAAAGTTGGGTTCTTCAGCCCTGATGGTTTTTTCCTCGGGCCCCTGTCGGGATGGAGGCACTTTTTAGCGGAGGGCGTATGACTCTGATTTACGGTCTTCTGGGTGTGGCTTGCTGTGCCGGCATCTGGCTGGTCATTGTCTACAACGGGCTGATCCGTCAAAGGAATTTAAAGGACGAAGCCTGGAGCGGGATTTCCGTGCAGCTCAAGAAGAGGCATGACCTGGTCGGCAATCTGATCAACGCGGTCAAGGGCTATCTTGAGCACGAACGCTCCGTGCTGGAGGAGCTGACGCGAACCAGAGCCTCGGCGATGAACGCTTCCGGAGTTGCCGCCGTGAGTGCCTCGGAAGAGGCGCTCTCCAAGTCACTTGGACGCCTGTTCGCCATGGCTGAGAGCTATCCGCAGCTTCAGTCAAGCAGCAATGTGCTCCAGCTGCAGGATTCGCTCAGGGAGATTGAGGAATCCCTCAGCCTGGCGCGCCGCTACTACAACGGAACAGTTCGAGACCTCAATACCCGAATAGAGACATTTCCCACGAATCTGGTCGCCGGCATGCTGGGTTTCCAGAAGGCTGAATTTTTTGAGCTTGGAAGCCAGGCAGAAAGCGAAGTGCCGACCGTGAAGTTCTGAGTTTGATACGGCACACCAAGAGGAGGGCCGACATGCTGCGAATCCTTCGAGTCCTTGCCGTTCTCCTTGTCTGCATCACGGCGCTCTTCGGCCACGTGGCTCCCTGCGAGGCTCGCGAAGAGATTCTCAGCTACGACGTGGATGCAACGCTCAGGACCGATGGCGTCATGGTCGTGCGGGAGACCATCAAGGTCAATGTGGAAAACAGGAAGATCCGGCACGGGATCACGCGCTCATACCCCGTGCGGCAGAGGGTTGGAGAAAAGGGGCTGCGGCACTACACCTTCAAGATGCTCTCGACCCAGCTTGACGGTGAGCCTGTTCCTCATGCGGTTTCCACGGGCGGCGGCTACATGGCAGCAGTGGCGATCGGCAGCGCCAAAACCACTGTTTCCAAAGGAATCCACACTTATGAGCTTGTCTACGAGAGTGACGGACATGTCCGCTTCCTGGATGAGCATGATGAGATTTTCCTGAATGCGATTGGCACGGACAACGCGTTCCGGGTCAACACTGCATTCTTTCAGCTTCACCTGCCGGCTGGCGCGCTCGTGCAGAAGACTGACGGCTTCACCGGAAGACGAGGCTCGCAAGAAAAGGCCTTTGAGCAAGTTGGGCAGACAAGCTTCAGAACCACGCGTGTCCTGCGTCCGGGAGAAGCCTTCACGGTAGCGGTTGCCTGGAACAAGGGCGTGATCAATCAAAAGAGAAGCATCCCCAATCTCGTGGCCGAATATCGAGACCCGATCAGCATTGCCCTGGGACTTCTGTTTGCCGCAGTGTCGTTCCTGTTCTGGTGGAGGAAGCGCCGCAATCCTATCACCGTATATCCCCGGTTTTCGCCACCTGAAGGCTACAGTCCGGGGGCGCTGGCCACTTTCCGCAGCCAGGGGAAGACCGCTGTCGTGATTTCGGACATGGTCTGGACTTCCGTGTGGGGCTGGTCAACTCTGGAATCAGCCAAGGAAAAAACAAAACCGTGCTACTGCCGAGCCGATCCCAGGAAGGAGTCCAGAAGCTGGCATTACGCGGCTAGCGGAAAAATCCGGAATCTAATCCTTGGCGACAACGAGCGAATCTCCATTGGAGCAACGCCTCAGTTTCGGAAAATCCTCAAGAGCCTTGAAAAGGAACATGAGGCAGAGGTGGCCGATCTGCAACGTCTGGGAAGCCTGTTACCGCTTGCGCTGCCGCTCCTGGCCTTTGCGCTTTTTTGGCTGCTCATGAACTTCTGCTATCACGAGGGATACGCTTCCAGAGACGGAGCGCTGCTGACGCTTTTCATGTGGAGCGTGATCACCCTCATCGGAACGGCTTTCCTCGGCTTCTGGCTCAAGCACAAGGCCTCAAGCGCTCTTGGCGCCATCGGCGCTGTACTCGTCCAGCTGGTGCCGGCGTGTCTTTTCTATGCCTTGACGCTCATTGTCTCCGACTGTGACTGGGCGCTTGTCATTCCGGTCATGGTGTCGCTCGCAGCGCCTCTGGGAGCCTTTTTCTTCCCGGTTTGCATCATGACGGATAAGGGACGTCAGATTGACGCGCACCTGAGCGGCCTGCAGATGTATATCGAAACAGCGGAAAAAAACCGTCTTGCCGCCATCAATGCTCCGGACGATACGCTTGAAAAATACGAGGAGATCCTTCCTTATGCCATTGCTCTCGGGTGTGCTGAAGCTTGGCAGAAACGGTTTGAAGCGTTGCTCTCTGAAAGCGACTACAAGCCCGCATGGGCTGACAGGGACTTTGCCCGGGGCAGCGCCATGCCAGTCCAGCTGGCTGCATTTGAGAAATCGATCGGCAAGGCCGTGACGGCGCTTGCTGCAGCTGACGCCGCCCGCCGCGCGGCGAGCGCCTCGACCAGAACGAGTTCAGGCGGAGGATTCAGCCGTTCTTCTTCCTCCGGCCGGGGTTCGGGAGGAGGAGGAGTGGGAGGATGGTAGCGACTAGCTCTGGCAGCTAGTCAGTCTTGCTCGGTTCCTGTCGAGCCTTGCGGCCCGCCTGCACTGGTTTCAAGGCTGCCAATGTCGCCGCAGATGCAGCCAGGAACCAGGCGAACATCGCCGAGAGCGGCCCGATGAACATCTCGAACGAGCTCTCGCTGGGTTCTGGCGAGGCTGTCGCCAGCAAGGACGTTTTCTTCTTCTCTGCAACACGCCCCGGCAGGCTCTGGAACACCAGCAAATCAGGTACACTAGCATTGGAAGTCGGGCAGCACCGGGCAGCGGCTGGCTATTGGCGGCCGTTGGGACATCCACCGTATACCGCGGAGGCCTGCCATGTTCCATTGGCTGAGCAAATACAACTACGACTTTGCGCTGGCTGCGATCCCCATCCAGCTGATTCTGCTGCTCTTTTACTGCTCCAGAAAGAACCTGCCCGTGCACTCGAGCAGGAGCTTCCTGTGGGTCATGATCGCCAACCTGGTGATGACCGCGGCCGATCTGATCGCCTGCGAAATGAACGAGGTCTGGACGAGCCTGCCGCTCTGGTCCGTATATCTGGCCAATCAGGCCTTCTTCCTCGGATTCATCCTCAGGGGCTGGGCCCTGTTCGACTACACGGCGGCCGAATGCCATGCCTACGGCACGTTCGGCAAGAGCGTCACGTGGCTGCTGCACATCCCGGCGATCGCGATCGCGCTCCTGACGCTGTCCACGCCCTGGACGGCCACCATCTTCCAGTTCGTCCCGGGCAAGGGCTACAGCAGCTGCTACGCCTACCCGCTCATCTACTGCGGGTCCTACTTCTACATCGCGGCGTCGCTCCTGTGCGTGTTCGTGCGCTGGGGCCACATCGACACGCGCCTGAAGGTCAGCATGCTGAGCTACAACGCCATCCTGATCGCGGGCATCCTGCTGCGCAAGCAGTTCGAGAGCTCGGTCATCGTGATGAGCTACTTCAGCATCCTCGCCATACTGTTCATCTACCTGTCGGCACAGAACCCGGATCTGTACCGGGACAAGAAGACGCACCTTTTCAACAGGGACGCCTTCGACAAGATCGGCAGGGAGTACCTGTACCACGGCACGCCATTCCAGAGCATCGCCGCCAACGTCTACAACTACGCCTCCACCAAGACGCTGTACGGCCAGCAGCAGATCGACCGCTGCATGGAGACCTTCGGCAACTGGATGAGGCGCACCTACCCGAACTTCAATGTGTTCTACTTTGGTCAGGGCGAGTTCCTGCTTCTGTCGATCGGGCAGGCCGCAGCCGACACCGGGCGGCTCGTCGCGAGCCTTCGCACGCATTTCGAACATACATGGACATCGGGCGAGTCCGAGATTCCTCTCGCGGTCTCGGCCATGGTGCTGCCCTACGAGCTCTTTCCGAGGGAGATCACCCGGGCCGGCGACTTCATCTCGTACATTTTCGGCAGAACCTACATCGAAAACCGCAAGGGGAACTACCTCGTCTCAGGGGATCTCGCCCGGGAATTCGACCGCGAGAAGGCTGTGGAGAACGCCCTGAGCCTGGCTCTCAGCGAGAAGCGCATCCAGGCCTACTACCAGCCGATCTACTCGGTGCGCGAAGGCCGCATCGTCGCGGCCGAGGCCCTGGCGCGCCTGAACGACGAGCGGCTCGGCTTCATTCCGCCCGACGAGTTCATCCGCGTGGCCGAGCGCACGGGCGACATCATGGAGGTCGGCCGGCAGATCGTCTCGCGCGTGTGCGAGTTTCTTATCGCCGAGCACCCGGAGAAATGGGGCGTGAACCGGGTGAGCGTCAATCTGTCGCCCGCGCAGTGCATGAACGACCAGCTCGCGGCCGAGATGGCCGACATCATCAAGGCCTACGGCGTGCCCTTCAGCCGGATCAATTTCGAGATCACCGAGTCCTCGATCGAGGACCACTTCCTCATCCGCAAGCAGATGCTCAGCCTGCAGGAGCGCGGAGCCGACTTCTCGCTCGACGATTTCGGCTCCGGGACCTCGAACATCGTCAGGTTGCTCGACCTGCCGATCCACACCGTCAAACTCGACAAGAACCTCGTGGACTCGTACTTCAACAGCGACTCGAGCATCCTGCCCGATCTTGTGAGCATGTTCCGCAACGCCCGGATGCACATCGTGGCCGAGGGCGTGGAAACGCGCGAGATGCTCGGCAGGCTCGCCGCCATGGGCTGCAACTTCATTCAGGGCTTTTACTTCTCCAGGCCCGTGCCGTCCGGGGAGTTCATGTCGTACCTGCGAAGCGACCACGCCGCGCGGATCGCCTCGGAATTGAAGGATCTGATGCTCAGCGCTCGAAAGCTCCGGCAGGTTTGAGCGAGACGGCGAACAGCGGCTTCTCCTGCCTCGGCAGTCTTGTTCTCAAGAACGGAGTCGTGCGTTTTGTGACGGGCGCATGGCAAGTTCAGAACGGCCAGAAATCTTGGACAGGAAGCTTTGCAGCGGAGCAGAAGATTTAAAAATAAATCCCGGACGTCTGTGGACAGTCCGGGACTTGAATCTGGCGGAAGGGGTGGGATTTGAACCCACGATACGGTATAACCGTATACCGGATTTCGAGTCCGGCGCATTCGACCACTCTGCCACCCTTCCGAAGGTGCTCTGAAGCGATAGGGTGCGAATGTTACCAAAAACAAAGATTGGTTGCTAAATGATGAGCCGGATTATTGCCTATCCAATCCAAGAACCGAATTCTTTATGGCCTCCAGTGCCTGAGCGGGCGGTTCAGAAGATGAACTGCAGCAGGGGGCGGCTCAAAAGGTACAGGAAGGAGACAATGGATCTGCATTTGTTGAAAATATTTTTTCGCACAGGGCCGCATTTTTTAACCTTTTATTCTGTTGCGGTGGTAATGTAAGCCTGTGTAATTCTTTTAGGGGAGTATTTCCGATGGCCATCACTCAAAAAGAACTCGCAGCATTCAATGAAGCAAAGGATCGTCTTGGCGCTATCACCAAGCAGATCAGCGACACGTTTGCTCATGGACACACCACCATCAAGCAGTCTGATTTTGAGGAGCTTCTCGACGCTAGCCGTGGACTTCTCGGTCAGTTGGATGGTGTCATCGGGAACGTAGAGGTTGCTCCTGCGCCCAAGAAGGCCCCTGCCAAGAAGCCTGCAGCCGCCAAGGCTGCTCCGGCTAAGAAGGCTGCTCCCGCTGCCAAGGCTGCTCCGGCCAAGAAGGCCGCTCCCGCTGCCAAGGCTGCTCCGGCCAAGAAGGCCGCTCCCGCTGCCAAGGCCGCTCCGGCCAAGAAGGCTCCCGCCAAGAAGCCTGCAGCTGTGAAGGAAGCGCCTGCCGCCAAGGCCGCCCCTGCCAAGAAGGCCGCCCCGGCTAAGAAGGCTGTCGCTGCTGAAAAGCCCGCAGCCAAGAAGGCTCCTGCCAAGAAGGCCGTGGCTAAGAAGCCTGCTGCCAAGAAGGCAAAGAAGTAAACAGCAGTTTTTTGCGCTGTTTCCGAACAAAGCCCTGGGCTGTTCCAGTTCCGGGGCTTTTGCCACCCCCAAAAGTTTCGTTTAAGATTGCCGCCCAGGATCGCGCTTGCGCAGATCCGATCAGTTCCATGGCGGTGTGCTAAACCGCATCTGCCGCACTCCAGGCAGAAAAATTCTTCGTTTTTTCGGGCAGCGCCCCAAAGACATGCAGCACCCCGGCCCGGGTGAGCGCTGGCCTGTCGGGCGGCTTGCCGGGGAAGCCGTTGGCTTCCGCATTACGGATTCATACATTTTGACCCAGACAATCGAACCGGCTCTCGTCATTGAGGCTGCGCTGCTTACGAGCCCTCATCCCTTGCCGGTTGAGCAGTTAAGACGGTTATTTACTCCGCCCTTGAGCAGAGAGGACACGCTTTCTGTTCTGGCGCAGCTCGCAGAGCACTGGCAGAAGCGTGCCATGCGGCTTGTCGAGGTGAGTGCGGGCTGGAGATTCCAGACCGACCAGAGGGTGATGAGCTACATCGTCCGGCTTTCCGAGGAAAAGCCGCCCAAGTACTCTCGAGCCGCTCTGGAGACTCTGGCGATCATTGCCTACCGGCAGCCTGCAACCCGAGGCGACATTGAGGATATCCGCGGAGTCAAGGTCAACCCTGATTTCATCAGGATGTTCCAGGAGCGCGGCTGGATCGAGGTGATCGGCAGAAGAGAGACTGCCGGGCGACCGGAGATTTTCGGTACGACTCAGAAGTTTTTGGATGACCTTGGGCTGAAGAGCCTGGAAGAGCTTCCCGAGCTCACGCAGTCCCAGCCCAGTCAGGAATTTGATTTGTTCGCGCCGATTGAGAGGGCGGATAGCTGAAGTATTCAATCAGACGGTTTTTGAGAAAAAATGCAAGAGAATCAAGAAGTTAATGAAGTTCAAGAAATCCAGGACATGGCTGAGCCCGCCTCCGGGCAGAGCGGCGAGGAAAAGCCGCAGCGGCGCCGCCGCACGCGTTTCATGAGAAAGACCGTGCCGGGCCATCGTCGCCGCAATCCCGGAAAAACTGAAGACAAGCAGGCTTCGGCGGAAGACATTGAACAGGTTCAGCCGCAGGAGATCGTCGAGCCGAAGGCCCAGGATGGTGCTGAACCGGAGTTCCTGTTCGGCAGCTTCTTTGATCCGGTCGTCCTGCGCCGCGGACGACTTGCCGAGAAGCGTGAGGCGCTTGCCAGGAGCGAAAAGCTGCAGAAGGTTCTCGCCGACGCCGGCATGGGCAGCCGCAGGGACATGGAGCAGATGATCCTTGAGGGCCGCATCACGGTCAATTCGCAGCCCGCCTACATAGGCCAGAGAGTGATGCCCGATGACGAGGTGCGCATGAACGGCGTGGTCGTCAAGCGGGCCGAGCCCTCGGACAACAAGCGCGTTCCCCGCGTTCTTGTGTACAACAAGCCCACGGGAGAAATCGTCAGCATGGATGATCCCGAGGGACGCCCCACCGTGTTTGACCACCTTCCCAAGATCTCCGGCGGCCGCTGGATTGTCGTCGGCCGCCTGGACTTCAACACGGAAGGGCTGCTGCTCTTTACAAATAGCGGAGATCTTGCCAACCGCCTGATGCATCCGCGCTATCGCATCGAGCGCGAGTATGCGGTGCGCGCCGCCGGCGAACTTACCGAGGAAGGCAGAACGCTTCTTACCACGGGCGTCGAGCTGGAAGACGGTCCGGCCTGCTTTACTTCTCTGGAGGAGAAGGGCGGAGACGGGCTCAACAAGTGGTACGTTGTTCGCTTGAGCGAAGGCAGAAACCGCGAGGTGAGAAGGATGTTTGCCGCAGTGGGACTCACGGTGAGCCGTTTGATCCGCATTCGCTTCGGCGCCATACGGCTTCCCGATGACCTGCCTCGCGGCAAGACTCGCGAGTTGCGCGATGATCGCGTGAGAGTGTGGATGGATGAGATGGAGCGCGAGGCGCAGGCTGCTCCGGGATCCACCCGGGCGCCTCGGGTCAAGACCGGGAGGCCGGTCAGGAAGGGGGCGGCCAAAAAGGGTGCGCCCGCGCAGATGCGGCCCGAAGTGAAGAAGGCCTATCAGGCTAGATACAGCGAGTCCGGGGATCTGTCCCGGTATTCGGAGGACGGGTATTCAGGAGGCGCCAGAACAGGCCGCAAGCAGAATCGGTTCACGCAGCCCGATCCGATGACGAGCACCGTGAGCTATCTGGTGAGCGGCGCGCTCTCCAAGGAACAGAACGCCTACGGCAAGTCTCTTGCCAAGCAGATGCGTGACGAGTACAAGACTGACCGCAGCGGCAACCGCAAGAAGCCCCGGCGCGTGAAGTCGGGCAACCGCAAGTAGCCTAGAAATCGTCAAGCGTTTTCTTGAGCGACTCGAGCTGGATCATGGCCTTGTCCTGAATGGCCTTTCTCGTGCTGGCGCGCAGCTTCAGGGACTTGGAGCGGTCGCGCACCATGCGCTCGGATTCCTCATCGCTCACAAGGCGCATCTGCACTGCCGGGCGTCCCGTCTGGATGAGATATTCAAAGCACAGCCGGCAGTAGTCCGACACGCTCATGCCGTATTCATCGAGAATCTCCCGGCAGACTTCCTTCATTTCATCGGTGACACGGAATGTGATGGTGTTTGAGCGCATGGTGAAAAGGTTCCTTGTTTTGTTCGGGCCATTGTAGCGATTCGGCGGCCGTGGTGCGGGGTTGCCGGAGTCCGGGGTTAGCTGCAAAAAACATTTGAAATTTCAGTGTTTTCAGTTGAAAAGCTGAGGCATGGCACGTATAATGCGCGCAATCTTCAGAGAGAGCGTGCTGCTGCACGGGCTCGCTGAGGCGTCGCTACTAGGCTGGGTCGAAGGGCTCGGCTGTTCTCTTCCAAGAGAATATAGGGATGGGCATTCGCCCATTTTTTTTTGATTTTTTCGAAGAATTCAATGCAAACCAGCACGGCACAACTCAATGAAATCGTTCAGAAAACGGTGGAGGGTCTTGGCTTCGAGTTCGTTGAACTCGAGCGGCTTCCCCGCAACCTTCTGCGCGTGACGATTGATGTTCTCGACGGCAGCTCCGTGACCGTTGACGACTGCCAGACCGTGAGCGATCAGCTCTCGGGCGTTCTGACGGTTGAGAACGTCGACTACGACCGCCTCGAGGTGAGCAGCCCCGGGGTGGACCGCCCGCTTAAGCGCCTGAAGGATTTCGTGCGCTTTGTCGGGGTGCCCGTTCATGTGGAGCTGTACGAGCCTCTGCATGCCGAGGGCTTCCCGGAGGCTGGACGCCGCAAGCTCGAGGGCCGCATCCTCGCCGTCGAGGGCGAGCCTGGCAATGAGATCGTGCGCTTTAGCTTTGAGGAGCTCGAAATCGCGCGCACCCCTGCTCAGGCCGCCAAGATGCGCCAGAGCAAGAAGAAGCCGCAAGGTGACGCCAAACCCATTGAGGTCACATTCGCTTTCCAGGATGTCGACCGCGCAAACCTGATTCCCCAATTGGACTTTAGAGGTAACAAGCAATGAGCCGCAATATGCTCGAAATGGTCGAAGTTCTGGCCCGAGAAAAGAACGTTGAACAATCCGCCGTCTTTGGTGTTCTGGAACTGGCTCTTGCAAGCGCCGTGAAGAAGTCCCAGTTCCCGGGCGAAGACGCCGACGTGGTCGTGACTGTCGACCAGGATACGGGCGACTGGACCGCCAAGCGCCGCTGGCTCGTCGTGAGCGACGAGCAGGGCCTGCAGCAGCCCGACCGCGAGGAGATGTTCAGCGACATTCACGATGAGCATCCCGAGCTTCAGGTCGGCGACTACATCGAGGTTCCCATTGAGAACATCAACACCTCCGGGCGCCGTTTCGCCCAGGATG
>Ga0265299_10002502_pt1 | contig 18781 bp, 19 predicted proteins | sample AusTroGonzalo_MG_4_FD_193485 | JGI IMG/M metagenome (GOLD analysis project Ga0265299, IMG submission 193485) | Bovine rumen microbial communities from tropical cattle in Woodstock, Queensland, Australia - Gonzalo_02 | ecosystem: Host-associated > Mammals > Digestive system > Stomach > Rumen ... | reverse complement strand
ACGATTTATTGCAGACCATATCGGCAGTTGAGAGCGGTAAGTGGAGTGATTTACATAATACTTATATTGCTTGGCCGTGGACTGTAAATGTTGCGGGAAAAGGTTATTATTTCGAAAGTAAGGAAGAAGCGGTAGCTGCCGTTAAAAAGTTCCTGGCTCAAGGTCGTAAGAGCATAGATGTAGGTTGTATGCAGATTAACTTAAAATATCATGGTGATGCATTTTCTTCAATAGAAGATGCTTTTGATCCGGAGCAAAATGTTAAGTACAGTGCTAAGTTTTTGCGTTCGCTTTATGCTCGTCATGGCGGCGATTGGGCTAAGGCTGCCAGAAGATATCATTCGGCGAGAGTTAAAGACGGCGATCTCTATGCGAATCGTTTGTTGAAGCGTTTTGACAGATATAAAGTTGCCGGTTTATCGGAAGAACCAAATCTGTTTTAAGTCATAATGATTTCAGTATTTAAATATAATAAAGAATATCATGTAAAAAGCTATGAAGTAGATTGTCATGGCTTTTTGCGTATTGTAACTTTGATGAACTTTTTACAAGAAGCTGCGGTAGAATCTGCCGAGGCTTTGGGATTCGGCTTTGAAAAATGTCGTTCCATGGGAGTCGCATGGGTAGGCTCTAACTATCTTATAAAAATTGACCGCTTACCGAAAATTAATGAGCGTGTTTACATAGATACCTGGCCGGCAGAAGGAAAGTTATGGGGAGCTATTCGTAATTTTCTGATTAAAGATGAATCAGGTGAGATTATAATAAGAGCCCGTAGTCAGTGGGTACTTATTGATATGGAGCGTCGCCGACCGGTAGGCTTAAATAAATATTTTCCGGAATATGCTTTTATAGATGAGCAGGTAATGGATGATGATTTTCACAAATTATCACGGATAGAAAATTCTGCCGATATAAAGGAAATATGGGTGCGATTTGATGATATTGATATAAATAATCATGTTAATAATGCCGTATATCCGTTATGGGCAAGTGAGAGCATAAGTTCTGATTACAGATTATCGCATACCCCTATTGAAATTGAATTGTGTTTTAAAAAAGAAGCTCTTATCGGGGAAAAAGTTGAAGTTTATACCGAGCAAAACGGTAATGAAAGTTTTCATACGATAGTCGATAAAGGAAGTAAGAACGAATTGGCAGAGTGCCGGTTTGTTTGGAAAGAAATTACATCAGAGTAACCGGTAACAAGGCCTTACGAGGGCTTATGTTTTGTTTCAAAACAGCATGGAAAATAGGGTATGCCCGTTCACATTCGGTAATTGCTATATTGAGTAGTTGCGACAGTTTATCCTGAACATTATTATCATTTTCATCAATAAAAAGCGAGTGCTTGAAAATCGGCATTTTCGCTTCTTCCCAATATGAGAAGTAACCGACCCACAGGTCCTCATTGAGCAATGCCAAAAGCTCAAAGATACTTGGTAAATTGACGTTTTCCGGCTCCAAATTAAGCAAACAGGAGATATGTAAGCAACGCATTTTTTCTTCCCAGGCGAAAAACAGCAACATATTATCCCAACGACCGGAAATTTCTACCACAACCTCATTTTGATTGCGGCGTTCGGTCGAAAGTTGACGATGAGCAAATAAAATCTCAATGTCATCAATAGGGTTATGTACTGGAAAATTTTCGGCAAACATTAAACCTTCCTAAAAGAAAAACTCAAGATTAAGAATGCCATTGCCTGAAAAAAAAACAATTTTTTGCATAAAGTTTTCCACTTTTTTGCTGAAATAAAAAATAATTTTGCGAATCGGTAAAAAATAATGCTGATATTTCAATAAATTAAAAATAAAGGTGTTTATAATATTTTTTTAAGTGTGGATTATCTGTTTTTTGTTAATATACTCTTAAGCAATTAATTATATAGGGGCGAAAAAATGATAGGTTTGGCTTATCCGGAAATATCTCCGATAATCTTTTCCATAGGACCGATTGCGATAAGATGGTATTCCATGGCTTATTTAGTCGGAATATTGTTAGGTTGGTGGTTGGCTGCCGGTAGGGTGAAAAAATATAATCTGGGTTTGACCAAAGCAAATTGCGAGGATATAGCTTTTGCGGTTACCTTAGGAATAATTTTGGGCGGCCGAATCGGATATGTGTTATTTTACGGTTCCGGTCAATATTTACAGAATCCGTTGGAAATTTTCGCGGTGTGGCACGGAGGTATGTCGTTTCACGGAGGAATTTTCGGAGTAATAATTGCCTTATTTATAAGTTCGTATATGATTAAGTATCCTTTTTTGAAATTGACGGATTTGGTTGCGCCGGTTGTGCCGATTGGCATATTTCTCGGACGCTTGGCTAATTTCATAAATGATGAGTTATGGGGAAGGGTAACCGATGTTGCGTGGTCGGTGCGTTTTCCGCGCGGCGGGTATCTTCCTCGTCATCCCTCGCAATTATACGAGGCTTTTTTGGAAGGGATAGTTTTATTTGTTATTTTGAATTTGCTGTGGCGCAATAAATGGTGTCGCGAGCATGACGGGGTTATCTCTGCGGTATTTTTATTGGGATATGCCACATTTCGCTCCTTTGTCGAGCAGTTTAGAGAACCGGATGCGCAGTTGGGATTTTTATGGGAACAATTTACCATGGGACAACTGCTCTCTTTGCCGATTTTGTTAATAGGAATATATTTATTGTTGCGTCATATTGTTCCGCAATTTAAAAAAATCAAGCAATAGTTGTGACATTTCCGTTGAAATGATAACTTTTTTGTAAGGTAGTATGGGCTCGCTCGGTAACCTCCTCGGCGTTGCGGTCTTTACGCGTTTTTTCGGATACACATACCGAAATAGTGATTTTATAGCCGATGTTATTTGACAATACAAATTCCGAAGCGGCAATATTATGACGTATATTGTCGGCAAATTCTTTGGCGTGCTTGGCATCTTCATTTTTGAATACCATGATGATTTCGGATTCACTGTAACGATAGAGAGTTAATTCGTATGGCATTTCAATGATGCTGTTTACAACCATTTGTTCCAAATGTTCCATTTTGACATCACCGACGATTTGTTTCAGTTTATCCCGATTATCCAAACTGAAAAGAGCAATGGTATATTTGAACGGAAATTTGGAATTGGCATGTGTGAGATAGGAGTTTTTACTACCCACGTGCTCAAGGTAATCATAATTATAGCGTCTGTACATATCTAAAACGGAAGAACAGAGAAGTATAGCCGAAAACCCTAAAAAGAAAGTGGTCAATCCGGAAGCAGCGGAAGCATAGATAAGGCCTAAAAACAATCCGGCGACGGCATAAAATTGTCCGGTGTTGATGGCAGCATTGTCAAGGCTTATGAATACTACGAGCGTTGCTAATAATGTGAGCCACAAAAAACAAGCCCAAAGCGGTACGGCTTCGACCGTGATATCTATATGAGGTATCAATTTTATGTATTCGCAAAAATGTTGTAAAATAACGGCTTCAAATAAGAGTGCCAACAAAAGATAAGCATTATGCATAGTCTTCAGTTTTGATTGCGGTAAAAAAGATAAAACGAAGAGATTAACCGGTAAAAAGAAACACAAACATTGAAATTCGGCTTGCGAAAAAAAGTTTTCGCCGTATTGCATTTTTAAGTTGTTAATTATTATATAGCTGACGATACCTAACAATAATCCGAATAAAGGTTTCGCCTGATTGGCTACATACAGTAATCCCAGCGTAGATGAACTTATAACAAGGAAAGTGTAATGTAAAAAATAAGGTACTCCTTCGGAATAAGGATTGGATGAGTAGAACGTCAGTAAGCACAGTAAAAACAAAAAAGCCGGTAAAAATGAACTTTTTATCGTTGCAAAAATATATTTAATGTTTTCACGACCCTTGAATAACATGCTTTTCTCCTTCGGAAAAGCAACATATCACAAAAGAGTTTAAATTTTATTGATACATTTTAATATTGAACTGTCGCCATAAGAATAAAAACGATATTTTTGTTCTATGGCATGTTTGTAAGCGGCTTTCATGCGCTCGGTGCCGCCGATTGCGCAAATCAGCATAAATAATGTTGACTTAGGCAGGTGGAAGTTTGTGATTATCATATCAATTATTTTGAACTTATAGCCCGGAGTTATGAAAATATCGGTTTCGCCGCAAAAAGGATGTAAAATTCCGTTTTCATCGGCGGCACTTTCAAGCAAACGCACCGATGTGGTGCCTACGGCAATAATGCGTCGACCTTCTTTTTTGGCCTGATTTATAATATCGGCGGCCTGTTTGGAAATAATTCCGTATTCGGCGTGCATTTTATGGTTTTCTGTATCGTCGGTTTTAACCGGAAGAAAAGTGCCGGCGCCGACATGGAGAGTTAAAAAGACGCGTTTCACTCCCATATCATCTATTTCTTTCAATAATCTGTCAGTAAAATGCAAGCCGGCTGTAGGAGCGGCAACGGCTCCGTTATGCTTGGCGTATACCGTTTGATAGTCTTCTTTGTCGTTATACGGATTCCATAATCCCGGCAAAGGTTTATCCCGTTTAATGTACGGAGGAAGCGGCATCGAACCGTATTTTTCCAGAAAAGAACCGAGCGAATCGGCATCGCAATTGAACCGAATGAAAACTCCGTCTTCTTCGTCTTTTTGTAAAACTTCGGCACTGAAATCGGATTCTTCGGCACTGATTTGCGCAGTATAAAAATGTATTGTATCGCCAACGTGCAATCTCTTGGCGTTTTTAATAAAAGACCACCAACTCAAACCATCATCGGGATGGTAGAGGGTAACTTCTACCAAAGCCTCACCGCGTTTGCCGTACAGACGCGCGGGAATAACTTTGGTATCGTTAAATACCATAATGTCGCCGGGACGCAATATATTCGGCAAATCGTAAAAATGTCGGTCTTGTATACCGTCTTCTTCGGATAAATCCAACAAACGCGAAGAATCACGTGGCGAAACCGGCTTTTTTGCAATCAGTTCGCGATTCAACTCAAAATCAAATAAATCAACTTTCATATCAATGCCTTCAGTAACAAATTTTGCTTGTTATAATATAAGCGGATATTTTAAGCAAGTTTTTTATGTTTAGAAAAAATTTTATCTATTTGTCAAATTGCTATATTCTCGGGTATTTTCTGAAATTTTAATAAAAAAAATAAAAAAATATTGTTTTTTTTGACAAAAAAGTATTGCAAAAGAGTAAAAATTGTTGTATATTCACTCCAGAAATAATGACTAAGTATGCACTTAAAGGAGTTTTCAAATGGTAAAAGAAGTAATGCACAGAAGTATTTCCAGTGTCGAACAAGCCGAAAAAATCTTGGAAAACGGCTTTATCGAATTGGAAGATGCTATTGAATATTTAAAAGCAAATGACGCGAATAATGCCACATTGGCAAAATTTAAGGGTGAAGATATCGAAACCCTGAAAAAACAACGCGCCGTTGATATATATGCCGGTGTGATAAAAATTAATACCGGCAGAGGAAGTTTTAACCGCGATACCCAGGCTGCTGACAGATTCGTTAGAGAAATGATTATGAACGGAGAAGATGTCAGACAGTATATGAAGACACCTGCTACCGAAGAAATCACTATTGAGGATGTTGAAGAAAAAGCTGTCGAAAACGAAAATAATGTAGATATTAAGCCGGAGAACAGTGAGGCTGTTGAAAGAAATATAGCTTGGTTGGACAGTGCATTTAAAGAACATTTTGAAGCTACTGATGAAGATGGTGTGCCGGCATGGCGCAGACATAATGCCGATGTATTGGATAGAATTAAATTTACCGATAATAAAGGCAAAGAAAACGACAAGATTCGTAAAAAGTCGGAAGCTACCATTTGGGAAATCGCCAAGAGTGAAGTTTTAAGAGAACGTTCTTTTGATTTCGGCTTTATGGCATTAAAAAAAGAAGATAAATTAAAGTTATTGCGTGCCGATTTATCGGATTCGGTTGCTAAAACTTCTTTGGGTGTAATCGGTATTTCTCCGGTGATTAATCGTGAACTTAACGGCGAAGTTGTTGCCGAAGAGTTGGCCAAAGTTGATGCTAAAACAGCTGTTGAAGTCGTAGATAAGTTCTTATCCGATAAAAGTGAAGACAGAGCCGCAACCGTCGGTGCTGCTTTGCATGAATCCGAAAAAATGGAAAGATTTATCAGCTATGTCGAGAAGAAGCAATATTCTCCGAAGGTAGTTGAAAGCCTCAAAGGAAAACTGAATAAATTCAGCGAAACAATGAAATCTTTCTGGGGTAAAGCTTGGACCGGCGCCAAAGAATATGTGGCCAATAATCGTACACGTTTATTGGTAGATACGGCGGCTACTTTGGCAGTGGTATTAACTCCGCCTTCTTATGCAATAGTAGGTGCTTATGCCGCTTATACCACCTTAGGTTCATTCGTTTGGCCGATTGTTGAAAAACGCAGAAGAGCGATTCGTCAAGCTAAGAGAGAAGGCCGTAACTACGATGATTATAAGTTGGGCTTAAAGTTTAACGGCTTACGTAAAGCTTGGAGAGATATCAAGAGCGATGAAAAAGAGTACAGACGCTATAAGAATGACGCCAAACTCGGTGCTGCGGCAGGTATTATTGTCGCCGGTGGTTTGGGCGTGTTGGGTACCGGTTTGGTTAAAGGTGTAAGCGCTACCACAGCCAGAATCGGCGGTGTAATCGCTCGTTCTTTATCTTCGTTTACCAGCCAGACTCTGAACTTTAGAAATACCAAGAGAGATTTGAAACTCGAAGATAATGAGAAAAATCGTGAAGCTTACAAGAGCGCTAAATGGGGCTTAATTATCGGCGGTACCATTGCTGCTCTTACGGTGGCTTGGTCAACATACAATATTTTGAGCTCACAGCCGGAGGTTGAGGCTCCGAAGGGTAATGCCAAAGATGCGGCTGATCAGGCTCAGGAAGCTGCGCAAAAAGCTGCCAAAAAGTCGGCTAAGGTTGTTAAAGATGCGGCTGAGAATATTCAGCCGGAAGCTGAGGTTAGTGCGATTGCTTATGATTATCCTCCGGTTTGGAGTGAAGAAAGCGGACTTTCTCAGAAACACTTTGGAGAAATATATGGTACGTATGATGCTGACGGAAATTGGCATCATGGTAAGATAAACGGTGTTTTCGCCCAAAGAAATGCTGCCTTCGATCAGTGGAATGCAGATCATCCGGATGCCCTGAGACCACTCGTGGTTAGAGAGCCGATGGAAGCTTATGCCGAGATGAAACAGAACCTGCATAATTTCCGCGTTGCGAATCCGGATGCTTTTCCGGGTAAGACCGATGATCAGGTTATATATCAATACATAAAATTGGTTGAACAAACCGAGCGTACTGTTCCGGGACCGGTAGTTGATGGTGTTGAAACACGTATTTCCAAAGTGGGAAAAGACGGACAGTTTATGTATTGGACTAATGCTGAAGAAATGAGAGCAATGAATGCTATTCTTGATTGCGGCACTAAAGCAGAAGTAGAAGTTTCGACCGAAGCTTTGAATGCCAGTTTGGATCGTATTGACATGAGTACCGGTAAGGGTATCGGTAAAGAATTTGCCAAAGGTGTTACGCAAAACGAATTCATCGGTTATGGTCCGGAGTGCAAAGAGGGTGTCAGTATGTGGCGTGCCGTTAAGCAGTTCTTCCATAAGGAACCTGAAGCTCCGGCAGCTGAAGCAACTGTGGATGCCAATGTTCGCTCTGTTCAAGTTAAAGAAATTGAGATGGATGAAGGTGGCGCACAAGCTGTATACACGCAAGAAACTGCTACCATGGGACGCGGTACTGCTACCATCCATGAGGGTGATTTGACGGATAAAGCCGCACAAGCAGGCAAGAAGGTCGGTTCATCCATACCTTTGGACAACACCTCTCGAAAGCTCGATGTTAATTGGGTTCACCCGTCAAAAGAGGGCGGAAGATAATCCGAACTTTCTGAGTTAACAATAAAAAGGCTTTCCGATTCGGAAGGCCTTTTTTGCGTCTTTACGGTGCTTATTAACAACAGTAATTAAAAAAGTATAAAATTTTTTCAAAAAAATGTCGCACGGTATCTGTTTGATATTGCGTGTTTTTTTATATATTTTTTCAAAATAAACAGAACAAAGCAAGAACAGTTAAATTTTTACTAAAAATTCCCATTGAATCCCATAATTTACCATGTTATACCATTATGTATGATGTAACTGCTGGAAGGTGATGTGATGAGAAAAGTGTTCCTGTTTATGGATACGGTCATCAACAAGGTAGATGCGAAAGGTCGTGTTTCCTTGCCGGCAGATTACCGTGCAATTGTTAAAGAATTATCAATGGAAATTGTGTGTTATCGGAGTCTTTCGGCGCCTTGTATCGAGGGGTGTTTGGAAGATACTCTCGATAAATTGGCAACGGTTATTGAAGATGCCACGGATTTTTTCTCGGAAACTCAGGATAATTTAACGAATCTGATTTTTGGTGATGCCAGACGGTTCACGTTTGACAGCACCGGAAGAATCATGTTAAGCGAAAAGCTTTTAAAACATGCCGGGATTACGGATACTGCAGTGTTTGTGGGAAAAGGTCGTAAGTTCCAAATTTGGAATCCGCAGAATTGGGCAAAAGAAGAGGCGCGTATCAGAGCCGAAGTAATGAAAAATCGTCCGGTTTTGAAAGTAAACAGGGATGACAAATAATGGCTGAAAAAAAGGCAAAACATGTTCCGGTTATGTTAAACGAAGTTTTGCAATACTTAAATCCGCAAAAAGGCGAGGTTTATGTTGATGCAACTTTCGGCAACGGCGGATACAGTTCGGCCATTTTGGAAGCGGCTTCGTGCAAGGTAATAGCCTTGGACAGAGATCCGAATGTGGTTGTCAGAGCTAACGAACTCAAAAATATGTACGGTGAACGTTTTGAATTTCGTAGCGGTAATTTCGGCGATTTTGCCGATTTGGTACCGGAAAAGATAAACGGAGCGGTTTTTGATATCGGGGTTTCTTCAATGCAACTTGATGATGCCGAAAGAGGCTTTTCGTTCAGTAAGGAAGCCGATTTGGATATGCGGATGTCTTGTAGCGGAATAAGCGCGAAAGACTTGGTTAATTCATTGAGTGAGAAAGAACTGGCAGATATGATTTATAATTACGGCGAAGAGCGTAAGTCACGGCAAATTGCCCAGAAAATCGTGGAATATCGTCGTAAAAAGAAAATCGAAACCACAACCGAGCTGGCCAAAATTATTTATACGGTTGTTCATAGTAAACCCGGAGAAATCGATCCGGCAACCCGTACTTTTCAGGCTTTGCGAATCGCCGTAAATGATGAATTGGAAGAGTTGAAAAAAGGTTTACAGGGAGCAACCGACAGATTACACAAAGACGGTCGATTGGTAGTGGTGGATTTTCATTCGCTGGAAGATCGTATCGTAAAGAATTTTATGAAAGAAAACGGTGGCAGAAAGGTCAGAGTTTCTAAGTATGCACCGGAATTAACGGAGGATACCGATGCGTTTCGCGAGGTATCTAAGGCAATAATGCCGACCGCCGAAGAGTGTCGTATCAATCCGCGGGCACGCTCGGCTAAATTAAGATATGCGGTTAGGAGATAGTTGAAGATGGGTAAGTTCAAGATGACAATGTTCGGTTTATGGCTAACTCTTACTCTTATGGTGGCTTTAGGGTCTTCGGTACTCAAAAACAGAGTACAGGTTTTAGAGCGCAAATTGGCTACCATTAATTCAAATATCCAGGATGATATTGCGCAAATTCACGTTTTAAAAGCAGAGTGGAGCCATTATAATACACCGGACAGATTGCGCAAACTTGCCTATGAACAATTATCTTTAGAAAATGCAAAGCCTGAACAAATTATTAACTATTCTGCGTTACACTTCAATTATGAAGACGGCAGAACATCCAGTGCGGTTCGTTCTGATAAGAAAGGTTTAACAACACTCGTAAAAGCAGAAGTTAAGAAGAATTAAAATGGGTTTTAACGTTAGTTTTTCTAAGCGTAATAATGAGAATTTCTATTTGCCGGGGCAGGAAATAAAGATATCCCGCGGCACAATCTCGTCGAAAAATTATACCACGGAAAGCGATAATGTAATGACTTGTCGTACCCGAACAATCGTTACTCTGTGTTTTTTTGCTTTGGCTTATTTGATTTTGGGTATTCGTGTCAGTTATGTTTGTTTGGGAAAAGGTATCAATATAGATGCGGCCATTTCGGAAGTTACCGATAAAGATGTATTTCGTTTTCGGAATCCGGTAAAAAGAGCAGATATTCTTGACCGTAACGGTGAAATTATCGCTACGTCTCTGCCTACGGTTAATTTGTATGCCAACACCAAACAAATAAAGAACCCGCAGGACGTGGCCGAAAAGCTCAATTATGTTTTTCCGGACATTTCGTATGAAGAATTTGAAAAGAAGTTAAGTCGTCGCGGCGCGTTTATTTATCTGAAGCGTAACTTGTCGCCGGCTCAACAAATGCAGGTTAATAACTTGGGTATTCCGGGATTGGAGTTTGAAAATTGTGAAACCAGAATCTATCCGCATAAGAATTTGTTTGCCCATGTTTTAGGCAAAACCAATGTTGATAACGAAGGTATATCCGGTTTGGAAAAGTATATGAACGAGCGTTTGACTTCTTCTACCAAACCGTTGCATTTGACTGTTGATTTGGGTATTCAAAATAAAATCAGAGATGAATTGATAGCCGGTGTTAAACAATTTAATGCCGAAGGGGCTGCCGCCATATTGATGAATGTGAAAAACGGACAGGTGGTTTCTTTGATTTCGGTGCCGGACTATGACCCTAACGAAAATGTAAAAGTTGCGGAAAGGCCAATGTTTAATTTTGCCACTAAAGGCATTTATGAAGCCGGTTCGGTGTTTAAGGTATTTAATACGGCCTTGAGTTTGGAAAGCGGAAAAGTGAAAGTTACCGATCGTTTCGATACTTCGCATCCGGTATATTATGGCCGCTTGCGAGTAACCGACCCGCACGGCTCACACGGACGTTTAACGCCGGAAGACATTTTGGTCGAGTCGTCCAATATCGGTTCGTCACTGGAGATTTCATTGGTGGGCAAAAAATTTCAGCGTAAATTTTTGCAAAGCATAAATATGGATAAGGCTCTCGATGAGTTCGAGCTGCCGGAAATAGCCAAACCGCAATTTTTGAGTGAAAGCCGTTGGGGTGAAGTTTCGATGGTAACCATCAGTTACGGCTACGGTATTTCGTCAACCCCGTTGCATATTATCAGTGCGTTTTCAGCGGTGGTAAACGGCGGTTTATATCGTCAACCGACTTTATTGGAAGATTCCAAACATAAATCTAAACGAGTCGTATCACAACAAACATCGGAGTCTATGCGCGCTTTGTTACGTGCGGTTGTGGTGCGCGGTACCGGTAAACGTGCCAATGTGGACGGATATCAGGTAATCGGAAAAACCGGAACGGCAGATAAGTTGGAAAACGGTCGTTATAACCATAAAAAGAGTATATCTACGTTTATATCAGCTTTTCCGGAATCTGACCCTAAATATGCATTGATTGTGGTAATGGACGATCCTAAGGCCAGTAAAGAAACCTATGGCTATACCACGGCCGGATGGAATGCGGTGCCGATTTCCAAAAATATTATATCGGCGGTGGCTCCGCAATTAAATGTTAAAGCCGATTTCGACATCGAAAAGCAAAAAAGTATTGTTGATGCCGCCTATAAAGCCAAAAAATAATCGTTTTAACGGCTTTATAAAACTAAAATATATAAAAATAATGCACAGATTTTAACTTTATTGCTATTTTTTTTATTTTTGTTATTGAAAAATTTACTAATATTACATAAGTTAGTTGTGTATTAGTTGATACAAATTAAAAAATGTAAAAAAACCATATGGAGAAAATAAAATGAAAAAACTTTTAAGTTTGTTCGTAGCTTTGGTAGCTTTGTCCGGCTGTTCTCTTTTCGGATCAGACAGCGGTCTGTTCAGCGGTATTGACTGCGAATCCAGATTAGCTCGTGACTTTGCTGAAAATTCAACTGACACTGTATTCTTTGCATTTGACAGCTCTGCTTTGTCTTCTGAAGCTGTAGCTGCTTTGGATACTCAAGTTGCTTGGTTGAAGAGCCATGATGATGTTAATGTTATTGTTCAAGGTTATTGCGATGAACGCGGTACCCGTGAATACAACTTGGCTTTAGGTGAACGCCGTGCCAACGCTGTTAAACAATACTTAGTATCTCAAGGTATTGCAGAAAACAGAATTTCTACAATTTCTTACGGTAAAGAAAGACCGGCTGTTCTTGGTAGCAATGAAGCAGCTTGGGCTCAAAACCGTCGTGCCGTTACAGTTATCAGCTCTGCTGAATAATTATACGGTGTAAATGTTGGAAAAAGACGCAGCTTATAAGGTTGCGTCTTTTTTTGTTTGTTCTTGTATTTAGCTGAAAAGTAATTTATAAGTAGGGCATTGTTGATTATAATGAGGCAAAGATGAAATTAACGATTTTGGTGGCTCCGATTTTGGTACTGTCGGCAACGCTTGTATATGCTGCCGACTGGCAACAGGAAATCTCTGATTTACGAGAAGATGTATTGGTGCTTAAAAGAAGAATAAAAGCTAAATATGAATCCGGAGTTTCGGCGGAAACCAATGATTTACAAGTGCAATCGGGTAAGAGAGGCGAATCTATTCGAGAACTTAATATTCGCACGGAAGATTTAGACCATCAGTTGGAAGTAAGCTCAAATAATTTTGATAAAATAAGAAGAGATATAGAAATCAGGATTAAAATGTTGGAGGGAAAACCGATTCCCGAGCAGTTGAGTGCGCCGGTTGCCAATATTCCTACCACCTATGATGCACCGGTCGCAACCGAAGCGGCCCGAGCCGTGGTAGGGGATGAAATTCAAGGCGAAGACTTGGCCCCGATTGATGATTACAGCGATATGCGGTTTGAATATTAGAGGAGAAAATATATGAATAAGCTTTATTTAAGTATTTTATTGATTTCAATGTTTGTTGCCAGCAGTCCGTTACGGGCCGAAGATTGGCAATATGAAATCAATGCGCTGAGAAAAGATGTTCAGGAACTGCACCAGAAATTATATAGTATTGATGAAAAGCCGGATACGGCAGAAAATTCCGGTAATGCCCAAATGCGCGATAAAATAGATGAATATGGCGCAACGTTACATAGAATTAATGACCGTCTTGATGAATTAGATAAAAAGATTAAGCAATATAATGACGAATTGGATAAATTTAACCAAAGAACCGATGTACGATTAAAGGTTTTGGAAAGTCGTAAGGTGGGGGCTGAAAATATGGTTGCCGCAGATATTGCGACTCCGATTGCAGATGTGGCTCCGGTCAGCAATAACGGCATTGTAAACGGGAATAAACCGGAAGATATGTATGCAAATGCCATGCAGGCTTATAATAATGCCCTTTATGATGAGGCTGAGTTGGGTTTTGAAGATATTATAAAGCAGTTTCCGAAACACAGTTTAGCCGGCAATGCACAATATTGGTTGGGCGAAGTATATACCAAACAGGGCAATTTGAATAAAGCTCAGGTTGCTTTCAAGGATGGTTATCAGAAATATAAAAACGGCAACAAGGGAGCCGATAGTTTTTATCGTCTGGGTGTTACTTTGGCAAATCAGAAGAATACCAACGGTGCTTGTGTGGTGTTCATGAGTTTTGCTGAGGAATTTCCGAAAGCGAACGCCGAATTAAGCAAAAAAGTAAAAGCCGAAATTACCAAACACGGATGTAAGTAATTGCAGAAATTTCTGGTAGAGCATAATATTAAAGAAAAAGTGTTGGCCGTGGCGGTTTCCGGTGGGGCCGATTCTCTGGCATTGGCTTTAATGGCTAAAGAACAACTTTCCGTATACGGATATAAGATTATTGCTCTTACGGTAAATCACGGATTGCGCCAAAGTGCGGCAACCGAGGCCGAATATGTGGCCGAAATTATGCGGCAAAATGATATAGAACATCATATATTGGTTTGGCAGGGGGCTAAACCTGTCACCGGAATTGAAGAAGCAGCACGTACGGCTCGCTATAATTTACTGAAACAGTGGTGTGACGAGCATAGTGTATCCGTTTTATTGGTAGCACATCATTTATACGACCAGGCCGAAACTTTCTTGATGCGCCTGCAACGTGGTAGCGGTTTGCAGGGGCTTTGCTCAATGCGAGGAGTCAACGATTTTAAGGGCTTGAAAATCGTGCGTCCGTTATTACAAACGAATCCACAGGAAATGAAAGAATATTTGCGTAAAAGAAAGATTGAATGGATAGAGGACGAATCGAACCAAGATACAAAATATTTGCGCAATCGAATCCGTAAATTTATTCCTTCATTTTGTGAGAATACGGATATTACACTCGAACGAATTTCCGAGACAGTGATTAATCTGCAAAGTGCCGATGATTTTGTAGAGACACAGGTTGAAACGTTGTTTTCCGAGAATATTAAAAAGTATGGCAATAATGTTTTTTGTTTTGTTCACGGCAATTATCTTAAGTGGCATCCCGAAATTAAGTTCAGAGTGCTGGCAAGACTTTGTCGGCGCCAATATATTCCGCGTGCGGATAGTGTACTGCAAGTAGTACAGGCTCTTAATCACTTACCTTTTTCCGGCGTTACTTTAGGCGGAAAAGAAATTTTTATGGCCTACGGGAAAGTTTGGATTGTACCGGAAATGATGTCTAAACATAAGGATACCCGAGAACAGTGGAAAGAGTTTATTATTGCTAATCCGTGTTATAAAAATGAAAAAATTCCGCATAAAGCACGGTTGGCGTTGTTGAAATCTGCGGAGGAACAATGATATATAACGGTTTATCTGACATTGCCGACAAGTATGATTTGTTTTTATTTGACGCCTACGGTGTATTTTGGGAAGGAAACGGATTTTATCCTAACAGTCGCGAAACAATGCAAGAATTGGTAAAAGCCGGTAAAAAGGTTGTGATTATTTCCAATACGACACAATTACAAGACGATATAATTGCCGGCTATATCAAACGCGGTTTGTTACCTGAACGGGATTATAATTATATAATGACCTCCGGTGATTTATTACGTAAGCACTTGCTTGAAGGAGATATATCTTTTGCTTCGTGTTCAAATCCGTTGAAATATTATGTTATCGGATTACCGCATGATAAGGCTTTTGCCGGAAGTAAATATCAGCAGGTTAATACATTGGAAGAAGCCGATTTTGTTTATTGCGGAGTTCCTTTTTTATTTGAGGAAGATGTTAAAAAATATCCGCAGTATATTGAACGCTATTTACCGGTAAAAAAGAATGAAAACGGCAGTTTTACGGTTTGGGATACGTTAACGGAAAAACCTTTTATTAAAACTATTGAAAAAGCGGTGTCTTTGAATAAGCCGGTATTAAATGCAAATCCGGATTTTGTGGCAAAAGAAGGGCATCCCCTGGTTCCTAATTCGTCGTCGGCATTTGTAATAAGAAACGGAACAATTGCCGAAATGTTCAGAAGGCGCGGTGCCGAAGTTCTGGAGTATGGTAAACCGTGGGCCAATATTTATGAATATACATTTGCAATCTTGCGCAATAAAGAAATGCAGATTGATAAGGCACGCACATGTATGATTGGGGATACGGTACGCACCGATATTAAAGGTGCTGTCAATGCCGGGGTAGTGCCGGTTTTATGTATTGAGACGGGAGTAACCGCCGAGGAAATTTCCCAAGGTATTTCTGTGGAAAGCCTTTGCAAAAATGAAAATATAGATGTACAACAAGTTATAAGAATTAAAAGTGTGGGGAGGATTTAATATGGCCTTTGAATTGGTTCCCGGATTGGCGGCAAAAGATTATATTACGGATTTAAAGCTTTGTCGGGTTTTGTTTGAGGATAATAAATATTATCCGTGGATTTTTCTAGTACCGATGAAAGAAAACACCAAGAATATGACTAATCTCACCATGGAAGAACGTTTTCAGTTAATGCGGGAAATTGCTTTGGCTGAGAAGGTTATGTTTAAGCTTTTTCCGTGCGATCAGGATAATGTGGCGATGATAGGCAATATGACCCCGCAGCTTCACGTTCATGTTGTCTGTCGCAAGAAAGGAGATATGGACTGGCCGGGGACGGTTTGGAACTCGGCAAGCGCAAAATACGAAGCGCAAGAAAAGGTGAAAATAATTGCAAAAATCAAACAGGAACTAACCGCGGAAATGCAGAATCCGCAATATGGTATAATTGAAGAAAAGGATTGTTAAAATGAGCAGAGTTATTACTTTAATGCCGGTCAGATTAGCGGCGACGAGATTACCGAACAAACCGCTACGGGTAATAAACGGTAAAACAATGGTACAGCGCGTTTATGAAAATGTGAAAAACTCGCTTGATACCGATATAGCTATTGCCGCCGGAGACCAAGCAATTGTTGACGAATGCAAAAAATTCGGAGCAACCGCCATATTGACGGATCCGAATCTGCCAAGCGGAACCGATAGAATTGCCGCAGCCTTGAAAATTTTAGATCCGGATGGTACAAAATATGATATCGTAGTCGATTTCCAAGGCGATAATATTAATGTAGACCCTAAAGTAACTATGCCGTTGGTGGAAATGGTGCAACGTACCGGTTGCGATATTGCCACTTGCGGTATGATTATAAATTCTGAAGAAGATAAAAATAATCCGAATGTGGTAAAAATCATTATGGGACTGAGAGAGGGCGAAACCGAAGGTCGTTGTTTGTATTTTACCCGTGCTACGGCTCCTTACACCCGTAATCCGGAAAAATGCCCTAATCAGGATTTATATTATCATATAGGTATTTATGTTTTTAAAGCCGCTTCTTTGCAAAAGATGGTTTCTTTGCCGACCGGAGTTTTGGAAAAACGCGAGGCTTTGGAACAACTTCGCGCTCTGGAAAACGGTATGGAAGTCAGAGCCATGTTGCTTGATCATATTAAATTGGTTGAAGAAGCCCCGGCCGATATAAATACGGAAGAGGATTTAGTAAATGCTCTTCCATACATTAAATAGACTATAAGTTCGTCTGACGGTTTATTATTTGAAAGCCTTCTTTGTGTATATTGCGCAAGAAGGCTTTCCGCGTACCGGTGATTTTTTTAGAAAAATATGGTTTAAAATATTGACAAATAAATAATACAGGCGTATAAACCTTCTTCAGAAATTTAAGTATATGAGTTTGTATTATTTATTGTTTAACTTAATTTAAAAAATTATGGCTAACAAAGCACAAAGATTGCAGAAATGCACCAAGAAAGAAAAAGGTCAGTTTAAAAAGACACATGTTCAGACAGAGTACCAACGCGGGCGCGAAGCTGCTAAGCATCATAAGCAACGTAAGCACGTCGCCAAGGCAGAAGAATAGTTTTTCTACTGGGGTTTGAATGAGAGAGCAAAATAAGGAACATTGTTCAGGCAATCTCGTTGTTTCTTTGTAATATGTTAAAAAGCGGCCTTGATTCTTTGAAATCAAAGCTGCTTTTTTTTGAGTTTAAGTAATATTATTAATGAAGTATGGACAGAGAAGAAATCCGAACTAAAGTTATGTCTGCCATAAGTAATTTGGTGGATAACGTAAAAAATGAGCAAGATGATAGCGAAGCAGGCGATTCTTCCATATCTGAAAATGAAATCATCGGTGATTTTGGTTTGGATAGTTTGGAGATGATTGCGTTGGCTGAAGTCTTGGAAAGACAGTTTAATCTGGGATATGCCACAATCGGTAATGTCCAGAATTTAACAGTCGGCGAGCTTTGCGATAAGGTTGTTGAGCATGTGGAAAAGCTCTGCTGATTATACATAACCTTAACCTTATCAGATATCTGAAAATTAAAGAAACTCCGTAAGTTCCAAACTTACGGAGTTTCTTATTATGAGATTAACCAAACATTATACTTTTTATGCTACAACGGATTACAGTGTTAACAGGAGATATGATATGAAGAAACTTTTAGCTTTAACGACAGCTGTTATGCTGTGCTCAACCGTGGCACAAGCCGGAGAGTATTTACCGTATGTAGGTTTTGATTATGTTAATATGACGCCTAATGTCAGTTCCAAATATCCTGATAATTATGATATCGGTAGTTTGATGGCCGGTATTAAATTGGTTGATATGGGGTCTTTGGAAATTTTTGCCGAGCGTTCGATGAAAGTAAAAGAAACCGTTGACGGAGTTACTTCGAGAGGTCGTCTTTACGGTTTTGGTGCGGATATTTTAGTGAATGCGTATAATTTGTCTGAAGGAGCAATATTAGCTTCTATCGGTTACGGTCGTATATCTACAAAACTTAAGCATGACGGTAGTACCGAAAAAGATGACGGCAATGCACTCCGTTTGGGTGTCGGCGGCGAACTTAATCCGTCACCTGAGTGGGGCTTTAGAGCTATGTATCGTTATTCACTTTCGGATAACAGAACCTACAAAAATTCCAAAGAATTTACGATTGGTGCCAGATATTATTTCTATTAATAAAAAAGCCGGATTAAATGCCGGCTTTTTTCGTTTTATACTAAAAATAAATTACTGAATATTCCTCCGAAAATACCGCAAAGGAATAAGATTAGTAATATCAGAATATTTTCTTTTAAGTGACGGTTCATTCTGAAAAGTACCAAAACTCCGACACCGCTGTTGACAAGTGAACCGCTTATCAAAGTACCGATATTTATGTAATTATCCAAATATAACTGTGTCAGTATTACCGAGGCCGAACAGTTTGGAATTAAACCTATCGAAGCGCTGAATATTTCTCCGAAAAGGGGCATATTCAAA